>JGI24815J26687_1000022_pt1 | contig 25712 bp, 25 predicted proteins | sample METZYME_3_150m_FD_26687 | JGI IMG/M metagenome (IMG submission 26687) | reverse complement strand
CTGGATTCAGGTGGATCGATCGAGATGGATTCGATCTTTCGGATCTTCTCGATGTCCAAGCCACTGACCTCGGTTGCTGTGATGATGTTGTATGAGGAAGGAAATTTTCAACTCGATGACCCGATATCNCGATTCATTCCGTGCCTCGCCGATCCCAGGGTGATGGTTTCGAATGTCGACGGACAGTTACAGACTCGCCCGGCAAGCGGTCCAATTACGATCAAACAACTGTTGACGCATACCGCAGGATTTACCTACGGCTGGAACGAAGAATTTTCACTGGGTGAAATGTACCAACAGGCCGCTGTCGATTTTTGGCCGAATAGCGGGGTGCTNGCCGACGTTGTGGAGCGGGTATCGGAGTTGCCATTACTGTTTGAGCCGGGGAGCCGCTTCGGATACGGTATTTCAACCGATATATTAGGACGGTTCATCGAGGTGATTTCAGGACAGTCACTGGCTGCCTTCATGCAGCAGCGCGTTTTTGAACCCTTAGGGATGACCGACACCGGGTTCTCAATCACGCCTGACAAGCTGGATCGTTTGACAACACTNTATGAAGCAACAGGCGATAGCAGTACGCTCGTCCCAGTTGATACTCCCGGATCAACGCTTTTCGCTGCAGAAAACGTTACCACGTTTTCTGGCGGTGGCGGATTATTGTCGACACCGGCGGACTACCTGCGATTTGCCGAGATGCTCCGCTGCCGGGGGGAGTTCAATGGTGTGCGTCTTCTGGGTTCACGGACTGTAGATTTCATGACTCAGAATCACCTGCCCGGCGACCTGGCACAGATGGGTGATATAGACTTCGATGGCTGGAGTATTGCAGGTGAAGGTGTAGGCTTCGGCTTGGGATTTTCTGTGGTACTTGATTCGGTCCGGGCACGCACACTGTGCTCTGTGGGAGAATTCTCCTGGGGTGGCATAGCCAGTACCGTGTTTTGGGTCGATCCGATGGAAGATATCACCGCGATGTTTCTGACCCAGCTGACACCTTCGAGTACTTATACATTAAGACGCGAGCTTCGAGTACTGGTCTATCAGGCCCTGGTCGAATGAGGCTTAACGACTTGATGGCTACATGCGCTGGATCGGGGGCAAGAGACCAACGATGAACAATNAGCAGAAACAGACCGACCCTACAGCGCTGCCGCTGCAGGGCATCCGAGTCGTGGAACTGGGTACNAGTGTCGCCGCACCGTACGGTACCTGGATCCTGGCGAGCCTCGGCGCAGAAGTCGTCAAGGTGGAGCGTCCGGGCAAAGGAGATGACGCGCGCTACTGGGGACCACCATTCTGGGAAGAGACCTCAACCATGTTTCATACCTACAATCGGGAAAAGCGCTCGTTAGAAGTAGACCTGAAGGATCCAGAGCAGGTTAAAAAGTTGCGGCGTTTCATTGCCGACGGCGTCGACGTGGTGGTCCAGAATCTCAGAGCGGGTGTTGCCGACAGCGTAGGTCTAGGTGCTGAACAGTTGACAACAGAACTGCCTGGGTTGATCTATTGCAATATTCGGGCGTTTGGAGCCGCCGGGCCGATGCGGGAACAGCCTGGGTACGATCCTCTGATGCAGGCTTTTTCGGGGTTGATGAGTGTCAGTGGTGAAGCGGGTCGCAAGCCTGTGCGCGTGGGTACCTCAATAGTTGATAAGGGCGCCGGGATGTGGTGTGCGATTGGCGTGTTGTCCATGTTGAATGCCCGTCAGCAGACCGGTCGAGGCGGTGTCGTCGATACGTCATTGCTCGAAACTGCACTGGCATGGATGGGCTTTCATGTCGCCGATTTTCGTGCAACTGGGGAAGCACCCAAGCCGCAAGGATCCGGTGTCCGTGGAATTGCGCCTTACCAGGCCTATGAATGCGCTGATGGCTACCTCGTTGTCGGTGCAGCCAATGACCGATTGTTCAGGAAACTGGCTGAAGCACTGGGGCATCCCGAATGGTCGGAGGACGAGCGGTTTGCAACCAACCCTGACAGGTTCGGCAATCTTGTTCAGCTCAACGAGTTGCTAGAACCACTGTTTCGCAATGCCGGCCGCGAACACTGGCAGACGATGTTTAACGAACTTGGGATTCCCTGCGCGCCGCTGCAGCAGCTCGATGAGGTGCTGGAACACGAGCAGGTTGAGGCGCTGGGCATTATTCAACGTGCCGATGAAGGTGCAATGCCACTCATCGGGCCGCCTGTAAGTTTTGACGGTCATCGCCCATCCGCCCGGCACCGGGCACCGGCGTTGGGTGAGTACAATGATACCTATTCGGATGAGGTTTCTGACGAGTAAAACAACCGTGCCTGAATTCCACACCATCGAGCTGTCGATCAGAGACGATATTGCGCTGTTGACACTGAATCGACCGGATTCAGCGAANGCGATGAATACGCAAATGGCCGAGGAAATGCTGGCCGTACTGACCGGTCCCGAGGCGCCAGCTACCGCCGCAAGGTGCATTATCCTGACCGGTACCGGTGGCCGAGCGTTCTGTGCCGGTGCGGATCTTAAGGAACGAAAAGGAATGACCGATACGGTCTGGATACAACAGCATGCGGTATTTGAAACACTCGGTTTGGCGCTGATGGACCTTCAAGTGCCTTTGATCGGGGCGATTAACGGCGCCGCATTTGGCGGCGGAATGGAGATGGTGCTGGCCTGTGATTTTGCGTATGCCACCAACACAGCCCGGTTTGCGCTGACCGAGACCACGCTAGGGATTCTCCCNGGCATGTGCGGTACACAGTATCTGCCGGGTGCTGCCGGGATTCGCCGGGCCAAGGAGATAATTCTGACCGGCCGTCCGTTCAATGCGCAGCAAGGTCTACAGTGGGGGGTTATCAATCAGGTGTGTGAACCCGATCAATTACTGGGTCAGGTTTTTGATACGGCTGCTGCGATCGCAGCCAACGGTCCCATTGCGGTGCGGGAAGCCAAGCGAGCCCTGAATCATGCTGGCCGCGGCGGTATCAAAGCAGGTTACCGGATAGAACTAGACGCCTACAGCCGGGTGGTGCCTACTGCTGATCGACGCGAAGGTATTCTCGCTTTTAACGAGAAGCGAAAACCACAATTCAAGGGAGAGTAGGGTTATGGGAGACGCACTGAAGCAGATGAACCTGGGAGAAGATTTCCCGGAGATCCGGGAGGCAGTGGGTCGGATATGCGATGATTTTCCTGGAGAATACTGGCGAGAGATGGATGCTAAGAGCACTTATCCCGAGGCGTTTGTCAGCACCCTGACCGAGTCGGGCTGGTTGTCTGCTTTGATTCCAGAATCCTATGGTGGTTCGGGTCTGCCGCTGCGGGCCGCAGCGGTCATCTTGGAAACTATTCACGCGTCGGGGGGTAGTGCCGCAGCGTGCCATGCGCAGATGTATACCATGGGTACTGTGCTTAGACATGGCAGCGACGAGCAGAAACAGAAGTATCTGCCAAAGATCGCAAGCGGCGATTTGCGCTTACAGGCCTTCGGGGTTACAGAACCCACTTCGGGAACTGACACCACGAGTCTTCGTACCCGGGCGGTACGGGATGGAGATCATTATGTGGTGAATGGTCAGAAAATCTGGACCAGCCGGGCACTGTACTCCGACCTGATGCTGTTGCTGGCCCGGACCACACCCAAAGAAGAAGTGAGCCGGCCGACTGAAGGTCTGTCGGTGTTTCTGATTGATCTGCGGGAGTTACGCGGTAACGGTGTTGAAATCCAGCCGATCGAAACAATGATCAACCATAACACCACCGAAGTGTTCTTTAGTGATGCAAGAATTCCGACCGATTCGCTGATCGGGGAAGAGGGACGGGGATTCCGCTACATTCTCGATGGTATGAACGCTGAGCGCACGCTGATTGCGGGTGAAAGCCTTGGTGATGCACGGTTCTTTCTACGACGGGCGAGTGACTACGCAAACGAGCGCGAAATCTTCGGCGGCCCGATCGGACGTAATCAGGGTATACAGTTCCCCTTGGCCCGCGCTTACGCGGAGACGGAGGCCGCGGAACTCATGGCCCGCAAGGCAGCAGCGTTGTTTGATGACGGCGAACCCTGCGGTGCTGAGGCCAACATGGCTAAATTACTGTGTGGTGACGCGGCCTGGCATGCGGCTGAGGCTTGTATGCAGACTTTTGGCGGTTTTGCTTTTGCGCGCGAGTACGATATTGAACGCAAGTGGCGCGAGGCAAGGCTTTACCTCACGGCACCGGTGTCGACCAACCTGGTTCTGGCTTATATTGGTCAGCATGTCATGGGATTGCCCAAGTCCTATTGAGCGCGGTACAGATCGATGCAAAGCATTCGTAAATAGTGTCAGCAAGATCGTCACTCACTCAAGGCCTACGGGTTTAAGACGGAGAATGGCCTTGCGTTGGTTTTTCCCAGCCTTTGCCAGCACCGCATCGGAGGCAGCGTTGATTCAGGAATATCTGCTCCCAGTCTGCGTCGGTGGCCACATAGTCCAGAATCACCCGTAACGCTTTGGACGTCGATCGAAAGCCATAGGTTTCCTGAGCATATTCAAGCATTTCAATCGAATCCGGGTGTAATTCCACCTCAAGCATCGCCTTTTTCCCCATTGCCATTTGATATTCTCCCGCGTGTCAGATTTGGAGAACCTGCAGATTCCCCGATGAGTTGCATTTTGTCGTCTAGGGGCCTCACGGTGCAAGGCGTAGTGCCGAGCGAGGTTATGCGATACAGATCACTCGCGGGGGCAGTTGTTGTCTAGGCTACAAATCTGCAGGTCGGTTGACGTTAAAGAAAATACCCTCGTCATTCACATCGATCTGCAAGATAGTCGATTCAAGTTGTTCCAGCAGCTTACGTGCGCCAGTGTCGCCACTGAGTTGCAGTAAGTCGGAAAACATCGATCTTGGGAACAGTACCGGGTGACCACGGCGTTCTCTGTAATAGGGAGCACAGACAACATCGGCGGCAAAATTTTTGATCAACAGATCCAGATGAGCCGAAACCACCAGGGGCATGTCACCCAGGCACAGTACAACGCCATCAAGATCTGTGGGCAGCGCTCTGATCCCCGACTTGATCGAACTGCTCATACCTTCTGCGTAATCTGGGTTGTGAACGAAATTTACTGTGTAATCGTTTAGTGCTGCCGCCAGTTCATCCGACTGATGGCCGGTGACAACGTGTACCTTGCAGGCAAGCGAACCCAGTGCGGCTTCTACGGCATGGGCGATCAGCGGTTTTCCGGCCAGGGGCAGCAACAGCTTGTTGCGTTCCCCGGTGCGGGTCGAAAGACCCGCCGCCAGCACGATAGCATCAATCTGCGGGCTCACCAGACAATCTCTTGTTTCGGGTGCTGATCAGTTGTGCTATGACAGAAACTGCAATTTCTCCGGCGCTGCTACCGCCGATATCCAGTCCAATCGGCGCATGGATACGCTTAACCTGGTCGGCCGTGACACCCCCTTGCAGTAGGCGCTCTACCCGCCGGTTGTGGTTGCGACGGCTGCCGAGTGCACCAACGTAGAAGGCAGGTGATAAAAGGGCAGTCTGTAGTGCGGGATCATCGATCTTGTGGTCATGGGACAGTACGACAACCGCAGTTCGCTCCTCTGGCTTGAGTTCGGCGAGTGCTACGTCTGGCCAGTCGTTGACCAGTGGTAGGTCAGGAAACCGCTCCGGTGTTAGATAGGCCGCTCTGGGGTCGATGATCGTAACCTGGAAGCCGGCCAGTGAAGCCATGGTCGACAGCGGCTGGGCAATGTGTACTGCACCGACAATCAGCAGTCGCCAGGGGTCGGCAAAAGGCCGAACAAAGACATCCAATTCCTCGTTGACTTGTGCTTCCACAGGCGCCGAACCGATGAGTTTCTCACTGATCTGTGAAAATCCAGTGTCCTGAGCCAGGTCGCCCGACCAGTGTCCACTGTGCCCAATTGCCATCTTCCCAGTCGAAAGCTGGATGCACAGTGTTGTGGGTGACTTCTGAATCAGATTCTGAGCAAAGGCCCGATCATTCAATCTGACCAGCAGGAGTTCAATGGTACCGCCGCACGGCAAGCCGAGGCTCCAGGCGGTGTCATCGGTTACCCCGTAGGTGAGGCGTTTAGGATCACCCGTGCTAATTACTTCTTTGGCTTCTTCGATCACCGAGTTCTCGACACAGCCCCCCGAAACTGATCCTTCAAATTCTCCGTTGTCCGAAATTGCGAGCATACTCCCGACGGGGCGGGGCGCTGATCCCCAGGTCCTGAGGGTAAACGCTAGTGCCAGCGTACGGCGGTCGCTGGACCATGCAGCCATGGTCTTAAGTAACCGTTTATCGTCATTAAGCATATTGTTCAATCAATCGGGCTTTAGGTCGATCGTCATTCAACAGTCGTCGGGCTGGATAACAATAGTTCTGCGTGTTTCAGGCCAGAACCGAAAAGCTGCTGGTTGAATTGACCGCGCGATTACGCGAGAAAAAAACCAGGTTTATCGTGCGACCAATACGTGACAAGTGAAACTGTACCGGGTCACGTTCATGATCCTGGCCTGCCTCACAGGCGATGACGAGCTCGGCCATCAGTTCACCGACTGCNGGNGCTGTTTTGAACTGATTACCGCTGGTGCCGACGGCCAGGTAGAAACCTGGCAGGTCTGAGCGATCGTAGATCGGAATCCAATCGTCACTGACATCCCATAGGTCGACGATCCCACTGGGACTGTTGGGAATTCCGAGCGTCGGCATTCTCTGGGCCAGCCGGTAAATGGGTTCAAGCACCTTGTTGCTGAGGTTGCGATCAAAGTCATCCGGGTCTGCTGTTGTCTCCCCCTCCGCTTCGGTACCTTCGCTGCCGGTCAGAATCGTATTACCGAGGTCCGGTCGGGTATAGCTGCCAATGTCGTTGTCAAAGGTGATGAAATCCGGTTCGTCTGGACCGGAACGCTCGGGCCGTGGCAGGCGGACGTATTCATGACGTATAACGCGAGTTGTGATTCGACTCTTGTCGGCAACACCGGCGAGTTCACTGATTCTGGTTGAGTGTGGTCCGGCTGCATTGATTATCACCGGGCAATCAATCGACTCAGTACCATTTACCATAAGGCCGCTTACACGGCCTTGATTAGTCTGGACGGCGGTGACGTCGGTATTAAATCGAAATGTACCGCCCGCAGCCTCTGTTGCGACTTGTAGATTGTGGGTAGCGAGCCGTGGGTCGTTGCAGTAGCCCCCACGTGGAAACAGCACGGCGCCTTCGATGCTGGGACCGGTGTGCTGCCCGAACCGATCGTGTACCGACAATACAGGGGGGCCGAATTTCTTCGTTTCCCAGCCGGGTAGCTTGTCAGCGATCCTTTGAACTGACCATTCTTCATAGGGGATGCCCAGTTCATCGGAAACAGAAATCTGTTTTTCCAAATGCCCGTTTTCTTCGGTTTTGAGAGAGAGTACGCCGGTTTGTCTGAACTCCGCCATGCCGACCGGGTCTTCAGCGCCGATGTGATCGAGCCAGTTTTCCCAGCATTGAGTGCCTTCCCAAGCCAGGGCGGAGCCTTCCACAGTGGAATAGTGGGTACGGACAATGGCAACAGAACTGCTGGTGGAACCCTGACCGGATGTGGAATGGCGGTCTATGTTCAATGTCCGCCAACCTCGTCTCGCCAGTCCACAGCCTATGGCCGAGCCGATGATACCGGCGCCGATAATGACCGCTTCGTAGGTCTTAGTCATCCTTTAACTTCCTTCTTTACGAACCAAGAGTCGTAGCCCTGCTGATTCTAGGGTCTGCATTTCGCCACGGCTAGTTAACCGGCTGCGTTGAGAAAGAGCAAAGTTTGACTAGCGTGGGCTGTAACGGGGCTTGAAATATCTTAGCCTGCCACCAGATATAAGACAGAAGCGCGTCGTGGCAATTGAGCACTGACGCCGAAACCATGGAGATTATTATGAACAACTTAGTCAGAATTGCAGACGGCAGGCGGCCCTGGGGTCTGTTTTCCGATGTCGATGGAATCCTGCGGGGATTCTACGATTCACCGGTATCGACCTGGAGTACGAGCGTCGATTTTCGTCGATTGGCGATGGATGTCATCGAAGATGACACAGCCTACGTCGTCACTGCCGATATGCCCGGCATCAGTCGGGATGAGGTGTCAGTTACGATCGACAAGAACGTGCTGACGATCAGTGCAGCGCCTAAAGATGAGGTCAGCCAGGACGAAAGAAAAGTGCTCCGTCATGAGCGATATTCAGGAAAGTACGCCCGTTCCCTTCGACTTGGAGAAGACATTGACGAAGACCAAGTGTCAGCAGAGTACCGGGACGGTGTGTTGAGACTGGTGATCCCTAAGAAAGCTGCTGTGGCGCCACGCGAGGTCGAAGTTAAGATCAACTGANATGAACAGCCAGCCAAGTGGCATGAAGGGCCGGTTATCCGGCCCTTCTTCGTATTGTGCTTTTCCCTACGGCGAAACTGGAAAACGACCCTGTATAATTCGACCGTAACGGAGACTATCTCCACAATGATTTCGATATGAGTAGGAAAACAAACAATCCAACTGACATCGCCAATGTACTGGCCGAGGCGCTGCCCTATATTCAGCATTTTCATGGCAGAACCATCGTGATCAAGTATGGTGGCAACGCCATGGTCGACGAGGAACTGAAACGCGGCTTTGCCCGAGATGTGGTTCTGATGAAACTGGTTGGGATGAATCCAGTGGTGGTTCACGGAGGAGGCCCGCAGATCGGAAGTTTGCTCGAACGAATTGGCAAAAAGAGCGAGTTCGTGGACGGGCTCCGTGTTACTGACAGCGAAACCATTGACGTGGTGGAAATGGTATTGGGCGGGCTTGTTAACAAGAGTATTGTGGCACTGATCAATGCCCAGGGTGGACGAGCAGTGGGTTTGTCGGGCAAGGACGGTGGGATGATCCAGGCTCGGAAGCTGTTACTTCGGCAAGGTCAATCTGATGACGATGGTGAAGTGGTCGATATTGGACAGGTCGGTGAGATCGAACAGATCAATCCAGCGGTTGTCGATACGCTCGATCAGGCGAATTTTATCCCGGTAATTGCACCTATAGGTGCAGGTACTGATGGGAAGGCGTACAACATCAATGCCGACACGGTTGCCGGTTCGTTGGCGGTGACACTCAAGGCCGAAAAACTGATTCTGCTAACCAATACGCCGGGTGTGCTGAATTCAGACGACCAGTTGCTCGAACTGTTGAGCGAGACTGAGGCCCAGAATCTGATTGAGCAGGGTGTGATCAGTGGCGGCATGTTGCCCAAGGTGCAGTGTGCTCTTGAGGCCGTTGCTGGCGGTGTGCGTACGGCCACGATCAGTGATGGTCGCGTCCCGCATGCGACTTTGCTTGAGACAGTCACCGACCGCGGCGTGGGTACCCAGATCGGCGAATCAAGAAACGTTCAGTCTTCGTCCGTCTGACTGTTGCCGGCAGTTGGTAGCGTTAGTGGGTATCGACCGGCTAAGACGATCGTTAGTGAATGTTCGTAGCCAGTGTTTCAAGCGGCGAAACGGATGATCTGTGACCGATCTTACTACCTCATTATTCGTCGCGCTTGATCTGATCATCTCGCTGGATTCCGATCTGGTTGAGATTGTCCTGTTGTCGTTGCGGGTCAGTTTGCTGGCAGTGGTCATAGCTAGTGTGATTGGACTGCCCCTGGGTGCAGCAATTGCGATAGGAAGTTTTCCTGGACGGTCCGGTGTTGTCGTTGTTCTCAACGCGATGATGGGTCTGCCGCCGGTTGTCATCGGGCTGGCGGTCTATCTTNTGCTGTCACGAGCCGGNCCGTTAGGGGCATATGGACTGCTCTATACCCCGACGGCGATGACTATCGCCCAGGCTGTATTGATCACCCCGATCATCGCTGCACTGACGCGCCAGACGATCGAAGATTTATATCGTGAATACCGNGAGCAGCTGCAGTCTCTGGGCGTCACGCCATTGCGCGCGATGTTCACTTTGTTGGTCGATGCGCGTTACAGTTTGCTGACGGCAGTTTTGGCTGGGTTCGGCCGAGCCAGTGCCGAAGTGGGCGCGGTCATCATTGTCGGCGGTAACATCAATCATGTGACGCGGGTGATGACAACGACCATTGCGCTGGAAACCAGTAAGGGCAATCTGGCACTGGCCCTGGGCCTTGGCATCGTATTGTTGTGCATTGTCATAGTTATAAACGGAATCACTTCTACGGTGCAGTGGCTGATTGATAGACAGCAGGGGTAAACCTGGCAGATGGCAGACTCAGAAACTCATCACAGTTTGAACCAGGATCCGGTCGACATGTTGCCGCTCGTTGTCGATGGACTGGGATTCAGTGTCCGGGAGCAATGGTTGCTCAAAGACGTCAGTTTTTCGCTGGGCGCCCACGATCGGACGTTTATCGTAGGGCCCAACGGCGCTGGTAAGAGTATATTGCTGAAGATTTGTCATGGATTGCTGTCGCCCACAACCGGAACGGTGCGGTGGGCGTCGGGTTCTTCCCGCCAGCAGAGACAACGCCAGGCTATGGTGTTTCAGAAACCTGTACTGCTCCGTCGAAGTGCACGTGCCAATGTGGAATATGCCCTGTCGGTTCGGGGTGTCGCAAAAAAGGACGCCCGGGAACGCGCAGACCGCGTGCTTGAGGCGACGGGGTTGACTGCTATTGCGCATAGACCGGCGCGTGTACTGTCCGGTGGTGAGCAGCAGCGCCTGGTACTGGCGAGAGCATGGGCTTTACGCCCCCAAGTGCTGTTCCTGGATGAACCGGCTGCGCATCTGGATCCTGCCGCAACGGCCGCCATTGAAGACGTTATCCAACAGGTCAGCAATGCCGGTAGCAAAATCATCATGGTTACACATGATCTTGGCCAGGTGCGAAGACTGGCCGATGAAGTGTTGTTTCTACACCAGGGACAGCTGCTAGAACAGGCAGCGAGCGGGGATTTCCTGGCTCACGCAAAGAGCCAAGAAGCGCGCGCGTTCGTTGAGGGGCAGTTACTCTGGTAGATACGCTCTGTGCCTCGTGCCCGGATTAGACGGGGTTCGAATCGTCAACAGCCTGAGTTATCTACCGTTGCATCGGGCATTGTGGTCCTACACAGGATCGCTTTGTTTAGGTTTTTGACCCAGTTCAGTTTTGCATCAGTCAAGACTGCACCTGTGAGATCTGCGTTTTCCAGGTTGGTGCCCTCCAAAAATGCGCCCGTAAGATTGGCCATCGTTAGGTTCGCACCGGTCAGATCTGTGGCTTCCAGATAGGCTTTGGTCAGATCTGCTCCAGCCAGGTTCGCATCCTGTAGATTGGTGTCCTCCATATAGGCATCTATTAGATTCGCCCCTGAAAGGTCGGCGCCAGTCAGATCTGCGAAACCCAGGTCTACCCCAGTGAGATCTGCTTCAGTCAGATTTGCCCCAACCAGTTCTGCCCGAAAGAATCTTGCTTTATCCAAGTTTGCGTAATTGAGATTTGCTCCAGCCAGTTTTGCCCCAGACAGATCTGCATCTGCGAGGTCACATTTAGGGCATTTCAACGATGACTTTAGCTTTTGTAGATCCGCTTCATTGAATGCAACTGCTTGCCAAGTTATGCCCGTCAAGATGAAAGATAGAACTATAGCCTTGAGCACCCGATTCATCTGAACCCCCTGTGTCTTACAGTTGTCCACAATTTGGGCATCCTGCTTCGGTTGGTTGCCCCTGTTAATGACTGATACGAAAAGCAGTCTACAAACTGTCCAGCCATTCGACAACAGCCTGGGCAAAGCCATCATCATCATGGCTGGCAACGATCTCGAACTCGGAAGTGAGTTCAGCCGGTGCATTGGCCACGACACGAGACCGGCTACACCAGCGCAATAGATCGAGATCGTTGTAGTCATTGCCAATGGCAAAGACTTCGTTTGAATCCACGTTAAATGCACTGCAGACCCATGCCGCTGCAGAGGATTTTGAGACGTTGTTTGGAAAGATTTCATACCAGGTCGACTGGTGATCCAGCGGAGAGGTGGTCCGAATAACGGTCAGTTCNGAGAGTTTCTGCTTCAGATACGGTAAAGCGCTACCGTTGTCTCCCGGCAGACTGACCGCAACCAGTTGGGTTGAGGCTATGTGAAATTCGGTGGGTTCTTCGATGGGCCGGTGATGGCCTTCGTATACAGTCAGGCGATGGGCGAAATCCGGGTTGTGGGCCGTGTGCTGGTGCCAGCGAAATCGGTGGTTGTCAGGCACCGGATCATGCACCATGAAGTCCAGTTTCAGCGCGTTGAGTACCTCGATGGATTTACTGACTTCAGTTTCAGTGAGCGCCTGGTCAAACAGNAATTTAAAATTGGGGAATGAAAATATTCCAGCTCCCGATGAGGTGACCAAGAGATCAATCGGAAATGATCGGTCGAGAACACGTCGGCAGGAAAAAAGAGATCGGCCAGTAACAACCACGCGTAGGATGCCCTGTTGACCGAGCACCTCCAGTACGTCATGGTTAGCCGGACTAAGTTGCTGGTCCGATCCGAGCAAAGTGCCATCAAGATCGGTGAATACCGCACGACCCATAAACAGTCTCCTTTAATAATGGTTTTGTGCGATGTGTTCCGGGGGTGGGGTAGCGAAGTGAGGCTACAGGTTCGATTCGATCGTTGAGATCAGTGATTCGTCATCAGGTTTTACAGAACTGCCATAGCTGGCNACGACATTGCCCTGTCGGTCGAGCAGGTATTTGTGNAAGTTCCACCTCGGGTAGTCTCCGGACTGGTTCGCCAGTGCCTGGTAAAACGGGTCGGCATGGCGCTTTGCGACACGGGTTTTTTCAAACATNGGGAACTTCACATTGTAAGTGAGTGAACAGAATTCCCGCACCTTGTCTTCGGAACGAGGTTCCTGGAGGAAATCATTTGAGGGAAAACCAAGCACGACCAGCCCCGCTTCGCGATACTGTTGATACAAAGCTTCAAGACCGCGATATTGTCTGGTAAATCCGCAATAACTGGCAGTGTTGACCACCAACAACACTTTGCCCGCGTACGCCTGACACAGATGCACACTTTGCTCGCTGGCCAGAAATCGTTTAGTGAAATCCAGGTTTTTCGGGCACCGCGCAATGGCGGCATTGTTTAGTAGTACCAGCGTGGTGGCCACAACGCTCACTGTTTTCAGTTTATTAATGATCAAACCGTCGAATGGCCATTTGTTCAGGCCATGCCCACAAGCAATACGCCACAGTAATCCGAAGGGGGTGATTGACCCAGGATGGGATAGCACTGGATAGGTGTGCATCATAAATGAGCCTTTATTATCGTTGTGGCTCGCTCAAGTCGTGTATCTGCGCTGCCCGACAGGATCTCATAGGGAGCGTGAATACGGTCGAGTTCACTGATAAAGGTCTGATGCAGTTGCAGGCGCTGGCCCGGCTCACCTTGGTTGCGTTGCAGTCCGTCTTCAGTCCAAGGTACGTCAATATCACACACCAGGTAAAGGTTTGCCATTCGTGATACCGCCATTTCAGTGATCCAGGTCTTACATCCGCCGTAATAATGGCGACTGTAGATCATCGTCGACACCAGATCGGTGTCCAGGATGGCTAGATTTCCGGCTTGTTCTAATGCTTCTCCTTCAAGTGACACCTGGCGATGTGCGATCGGCTCTACATCTGCAAAAGACAGTGGTCGTTGCACTTCATCCAGGTAATTCCGGGCACCCTCGGTGGAGAAAGCTGTCTCAAAACGCGCTGCCAGTGCCTGCACCAGCGTCGTTTTTCCGGTACATTCGCTACCGGTGACAACAACCTTAAACAACACTGGTCTCGACTGGCTTGTCGAAGATGAGTCAGTCATTTGCAATGCCGGAATACTTTTCACCGAGGGGTTTTTGTATGGTTAGCATCAACGTGTTGTTGGTGAGTTGGAGAATGATCAATTGAGCGATAAACCTGAACAGATGAGTGGTGTTCCAGACGAACGCTTGGCAGCATGGGGAGAAGTGTACCGTCCGAGATACACCGGCGTCGCTACTTTCATGCGCCAACCTTTGCGCGAGCTGGAATCCGACTGGGGGGGTACGGATATCGGTCTTATTGGCGTGCCGTTTGACGGCGGCGTCACAAATCGCCCTGGTGCTCGCCATGGCCCAAGGGCACTGCGTGAACAGTCAACACTGATGGGCAGAATCAATTATCAGACCGGGGTCAAGCCTTATGATTCGGCCCAGGTTGCTGATCTGGGTGACGTGCCCATCGAAGGGGTTTACGCGCTTGACCGTGCCATTGAAGACATTGAGACTTTCTACAGTAAAGTAGTCCAGAGTGGAATAATGCCACTATCGGCCGGTGGCGATCACTGTATCAGTCTGCCCATACTCAGAGCGATATCCAGACAGCTCGGCGAGCCCCTAGGAATGGTTCATTTTGATGCGCATTGCGATACCGGGCCGGAGTTGTTTGGTCACAAGCATCACCACGGCGGGCCTTTCAGGGTCGCGGTAGAAGACGGTGCCCTGGATCCACAGCGAACGATTCAGATCGGTATACGCGGACCGACCGAGCCNCTGTGGACGTTCAGCTATGACTCAGGCATGACGGTCATTCACATCGAAGAGATGTACGCCATGGGTATTGAAGCTGTGATAGAGAAAGCTTTGGCGGTTGTCTCCGATGGTCCAGTTTATGTGAGTTTCGATGTCGACGGCATGGACCCGGTTTANGCCCCNGGTACNGGTACGCCAGAAGTCGGGGGGTTCACCAGCTTCGAAGCTCAGCAGATGCTGCGGGGNCTGACGGGTATCGACATTGTCGGAGGTGACTTGGTTGAAGTTTCCCCGCCATTCGATTCGGCAAACACCACTGCTTTGAACGGGGCACAGATGATGTGGGAAATACTTTGTCTGATGGCAGCTAGGCTATCCAGTAAAGCCGACCACAAATGATCGACGTGCGCATANCCGCGTTTTGAAAAGATGCATTTATGATTGACGCAATTCGGCAGTTTTTCTCAGAACATATTGAGTGCAACGAAGCCGTCGAAGATTCTAAGAACGAACTTCGACTTGCTGCAGCCGCCCTTATGTATGAAACCGCGATGGCCGATTATGACCTGGGTCAAGAAGANCAAGCACTGATTCAGAAGCTGGTCAGTGAACAGTTCGAGCTCACACAAGCGCAAGCCAACGAACTTCTTGCGCTGGCCCAATCTCAGGTGAGAGATGCCACCGACCTGCATGGGTTTACTACGTTGATTAATCGCAACTGGACGCTCGAAGAGCGAACCTTACTTGTCGATAGCATGTGGCAGGTGGTCTATGCTGACCGGCGTCTCGATGATCATGAGGTTCATTTGATGCGGAAGATTCAGCGACTACTCCACATCCCGCACAGAGATTTTGTGGCATCAAAGCTGCGTCATAAACGGTCATGATGTTAAGACATCGCAGTGGCTGACCACGCATTTTTGGAACATGGGGGTGTTCTGGCTTTTGCCCACCGGGGAGATCACCAGGCCGGACCTGAAAACACCCTGAGTGCATTCGAGGGTGCCGTCCAACAGGGCTTCTGCTACCTGGAAACCGATGTGCACTGCAGTAAAGACGGTGTGCTCCTTGCGTTTCATGACGATCGACTTGATCGGGTGACTGATCAACAGGGCCTTATCGCANAGACGGATTACGCGTTGATTAGGCAAGCGCGGATCAGAGAAACAGAGCAAATTCCACGGTTGGAATCTCTGCTAGAGGCATTCCCCGACGCCCGATTCAATATCGACCCCAAATCAGACGCCGCGGTTGGGCCGCTCATCGACATCATTCGTCACATGGATGCCGAACAACGGGTGTGTATAGGTTCCTTCTACGGTCGGCGCCTGCGCTGGGTACGGGACGCTTTACCGGGTGTGTGCACCTCNATGGCGCGTGCTGAAACGACCTATGCACGTTTTGCCAGCCTGGGTCTGCCGTGGCGCAGCGGCGGTGCGGCCTGTGCCCAGGTGCCGGTATGGTGGAACAGAATCCTGGTTGTTGACAGTCGTTTTGTTCAGACGATGCATGCCCAGGGCATACCCGTACACGTGTGGACCGTCAATAATATCGACGAGATGCACCGACTACTCGATCTTGGTGTTGATGGCCTGATGACCGACTATCCGGCAAAGCTGAAAAGTGTTCTGTTGACCCGAGGGCAGTGGCATCAGCCGTGTTGATCGAGTCCTGTTTCGCTGACTTTATGGAAAACGATCATCCCGGCAAAGAAAAGCACCAGGATTGAAAGTATGCCGGTTCGCGGATTGCCGCTGACAAGGGTCACCCAGCCCATCAGAAACGGNCCAAATACGGCGGCCGCTTTACCGACAACGTTATAAAAACCAAAGAATTCTGCGTTTTTGTCCGCGGGGATGAGTTGGCTGAACATGGACCGACTCAGCGCCTGGATGCCGCCTTGAACAAGACCGATGACCGCCGCGAGAATGTACATCTCTACGGCTGAATCCATGAAATACGCGTAGACCGTAACGCCGACATAGACCCAGATCGCAATCCAGATGCCGCGCCGGGGACCGTAGCGTTCACCCAGTCGGCCGAACACCAGGGCCGCCGGAAAGCCGATAAACTGGACCATGAGCAAGGCGATAATCAAACTCTCCGACGGCAAGCCGATGGAGAGGCCATAATCGACTGCCATGCGTACAATGGTGTCAACGCCGTCGATATACAGCCAGTAGGCCAGCAAAAACAGCCAGGCAACCCGATACTGACGTAGATTTGAAGCGGTCTGCTTCAGGGCACTGAACGTACTGGACAGATCAATACCGCGTCGACCCGACTGGGGTGTTGGTTCTTCAACCCCCGTAAATAGTGGGATAGAAAACACGGCCCACCAAATTGCAACGGTGACGAAAGACCANCGCACACCTTCTGCGGCATCGGCTAAACCGAACAGGGCCGGTTTGAGGGTCATCAGAACGTTCAATAGGAACAACAGTCCACCCCCAAGGTAACCGAGCGCAAATCCCAAAGCCGAGATTCGATGACGGGAATCTCGGGGAGAGACGATCACCAACAAAGCATCGTAAAAAATGTTCGCGCCCGAAAAACCAACGACTGCGATCACGTAGAGCAGGATGGCAAACGGCCACATACCTGCCTCCACCAGGTACAAAGATCCTGTCGCGAGTACCCCCAGACAGGCAAAAGACGCCAGCATGCGTTTGCGTAGGCCGCCGGTATCAGCCATCGCCCCCAGTATGGGAGCGAGGATCACGATGATCAGACTGGCTACCGAGTTGCTGACACCCAGGTAATAGGTGCTATGAGTCACCTCAACACCCTGACTCCAGTATTGTTTGAAAAACAAAGGGAAGAATCCGGCCATGACTGTGGTGGCAAAGGCCGAGTTGGCCCAGTCGTACATGGCCCAGGAATAGGTGGCTCGGCGTTGGTTGGTCTGCATCGTGGTGTTTTCTGCCTGCCGGCAGTCAGGGTCAGCGAATCGAGATCAGTATATTAGCGCGTGTCCCTTGAGTAGGGCGAAAAAAAGAGTACTGAGGTTTTTCGGGCTGGGAGATCAACAACCGTGGTCGGAATATTAAGCCATAAATAAAGGGTCAAGGAGCGAAGTCTGATGGATGCAATCCCGGCACAATCCGGGACACATCCACTGACTGGCTTGGCCCATCCTGGGGATCCACCGCATAATCGACGCTGAAGGACCGTCCATCAATGGTTATGTCGGTCTATATCGTATTCAGATCCGGGAGAGATTTCATGACCAGCTATCACATGTCACCAGAAGAGTTTCGGGCCAATGGTCATGCGCTGATTGATTGGATCGCGCGCTACATGGAGAACGTTGAACAGTACCCAGTGATGTCAACGGTCGAACCCGGCACCATTCGAGAAAAGCTGCCGGGCACAGCGCCGGAACAACCCGAGGCCTTCAAAGCACTGCTGGACGATCTGGACAACGTCGTGATGCCGGGTGTGACACACTGGCAGTCACCGAGCTGGTTTGCTTATTTCCCTGCGAACTCTTCTCCACCAGCAATCCTTGGTGAACTGGCTGCAGCGGGCCTGGCTGTTCAGGGAATGCTCTGGTCGACCAGTCCAGCTGTCACTGAAATCGAGTCTGCTGTGCTGGACTGGTTGGTTGATCTCATGGCATTGCCCCAAAGCTGGAAGATGTCAGGTCCCGGCGGAGGCGTAATCCAAATGTCCGCATCGGATTCGACACATACCGCACTGGTGGTGGCCCGAGAGCGCCACGATGTGCCCGTCGACCGGCTTGTGGTGTACGCCTCAACTCAGGCCCATTCATCAATCGAAAAGGGTGCCCGGGTGGCCGGCTATAAACATGTCAGGTTGGTTGATGTCGACGGGAACTTTGCCCTGGACACAACTGCACTGGCGCAGGCGATAGAAAAAGACGTTGCGTCGGGTTTAACGCCGGTTTTTATAGTATCGGCTTTGGGAACAACGGGCACGGGCGCAGTCGATCCCATCGATGCGATTGGAGAACTGGCCAGGCGATACGGAATGTGGCATCACGTGGATGCGGCCTGGGCAGGTAATGCCATGATCTGTGCAGAACACCGTTTGCACCAGGGCACACTCGAGAACGTCGACAGTTACACCTTCAACCCCCACAAGTGGCTGTTTACGAATTTCGATTGCAATGTGTTCTGGGTTGCTGATCGCAAACCGTTGCTCGATGCGTTGAGTATCCTGCCGCCCTATCTTCGAAATGAAGCATCTGATTCCGGGCAGGTTGTCGACTATCGCGACTGGCACGTGCCGCTGGGACGTCGGTTTCGAGCACTCAAACTGTGGTGGGTATTACGCAGCTACGGTGCAGAAGGGCTCCGTCATCACATCCGTGAGCATATCCATATGGCAAAAGAACTCACACAGCGGTTAGAGATCGATGATCGTTTTAGGCTGGTTGCACCAACAGATTTTGCACTGGTCAGTTTCAGTCATGTCAACGGCGATGCAGCCACTCAGGGCATTGCTGACGCGATCAATGACTCTGGCAAGGCAATGGTCACGACATCGCGAATCAATGATCAGACCTTCGTGCGTGTCTCGATCGGCCAGACACGAACCGAGCAGCGCCATGTCGATGAACTATGGAAGATGATTTGTGACTTTGCCTGAAGAACGGGTTACGTCCTGTGAAGGTTTGACGCCTTAGATGGGATGGCGAGCCGCAATGCTTAGGGTCGGGGTCTGATCGTCAGCAGTTTTCCATCTATACCCTGTTTTGTGAGATAACCAATGTCGTCAACGGACTCGAGTTTGAAGCCGTGTTGGCGCTGACTTTTTTCTAATAACTCGACCCAGCCGATATCCCGCCATCCTTTCCCGTTTACTGTGGCGATAACAAGACCATCGGGCAGAAGACAATCCAGCAATTTGGGTATCAGAAACGGTTGATCTGATTTGTGAGAAAAAACGCCCACGCAGATCACCGCCTGATATATCGGCTGTACATCAATGACAGCAGTAAGATCACCTTCCCAAAGCTGTCGGTAAACGTTTAGTGCAGTCGCTTTTTCGAGCATCTCCGGTGACAGGTCAATACCATCGATGTGTGCATAGCCTGCCTGGTTGAGTAGCTTCCCTGCCAGTCCGGTACCACACCCCATATCCAGAACAGGCGCTGTACGGTCGGGGACCCTGCGGACGAAGGCGCTGACGGCCTCCTGGGGAGCGATGTAGCCGAATTCCTCGATCAGTTCCTCATCGTATGAGTCTGCCCACTGCCGGTAGACGGCCCGCTGGTCGTCCGTGGCCAGGTCGGCATAGTTTCGGGCAAGTCGGGGGTCGATCTTTTGTTCGTTGCCCGCCATCAGTGGTCGACCCCGGCGTCCTCAGCGGACTCCCTTGAAATTTGGTTTGCGCTTGTTGACGAAAGCGTCAATGCCTTCTTTCCCGTCATGGCCCGCCATGTTTGCTGCAATTTCCTGTGTTTCGATGTCTGTCTGTGCGACAAAATCGTTGGCGAAGGTTGTCTCGAGCATCTTTTTTGCGGAAGCATAAGCCATGGTTGGTCCTTCGGCCATGGCCTGAGCCTGTTTGGTTGCAGCATCCAGAGCAGTGCCCTGGGCAGCGGTACGTGTGGCGAGTCCCCACTCCACGGCTTCCTGTGCAGACAATTCGCGGTTCTCAAATATCAGTTCCTGCGTACGGCGAAAACCGATCAGTCGCGGTAGCAGCCACGTTGATCCACCGTCCGGGCTTAACCCCGCAGCCGTATAAGCCAGTCGGAACCGCGCTGTTTCATCGACAATGATAATGTCTCCGACCAAAGATATTGGCACGCCCGCACCCGCAGCCATACCATTCACTGCGACGATCACCGGTTTTGGCATTGTCAGAAAAATCGACATGGCTTCATGTAACTGGTCAGCGATAGGTTTGAGTTTGTCAGGTTGTCCCCCGAATGCTTTGAACTCTTTAAGGTCGCCACCGAAGCAGAAAAAATCTCCCTCTGCAGAAAAAACAACCGCCCGTACGTTGTTATCCTTAGCCGCACCGCTGGCTGCCGCAAGCAGGTCACTTGCCAGTTGAGCAGACAGGGAATTGCCGGCCTGGGGGCGGTTGAGTTTAATGATGGCGACGCCACCGTCTTGCTGATAATTCACTGTTTCAAGGTTCATGATCGTCTCCTCCTGAGCAGATCGCTCCAATGCGGCAATGATACACGGAAGTCTACGCGACGGATTCGTTAGGCTGCTAATGTCTGTCCTTGAGGGCAGTGTATGAATAGCGCCTTTATTAGACCTGTGCCACAATGCCGTGGGGCATCATCCAGTACACGGAGTGGTTAAAAATGGCAACTGTATCTATTTCTCAGAAAACGAATGCTGGTGCTTACGTGGAACAGCGCGCCATGCTGGCAGCATCTTTGCGCTGGACGCCAGGCTCAATTTTCATGAAGGTGTGGCAAATCATTTTTCTCTGGCAGTCAATGAGTCTGGGACCGACTTCTTGTTGAATCCTGACCAGCGTCACTTTTCCCAGATTCGAGCCAGCGACCTGTTGCTGTTGAATGTTCATGATGAAGACGTCATGCAAAGACAGGATGCACCTGACGCAACGGCTTGGGGTCTACACGGTTCTATCCATCGACATTGCCCTGGAATCAAATGCCTCATGCATGTGCACCCGATCTATTCAACCGTACTGGCAAGTCTTGCCGACAGTCGCTTGCCTGCGATTGATCAGAATACGGCGACCTTTTTCAATCGTGTGGTCATTGACGAAGACTACGGCGGATTGGCGCTGGCGGATGAGGGAGCACGGTGTGCAGAAATGCTTTCTGANAATCCCTGTCACGTGATGATCATGGGTAACCATGGCATCCTGGTCATTGGTGATACCGTCGCCCAGGCGTTTAACCGGATGTACTATTTTGAGCGGGCNGCTGAGACATACATTAAAGCACTGTGGACCGGCCAGCCACTGAGACGGATGTCTGATGAAATGGCAGAAAGTTTGGCCGCAGCGCTTGAAACCTATTACGGCCCCACGTACGGCCACTTTACCGAACTGGTGGCGGTTCTCGATCGGGAGGAACCCGATTACCGCGATTGACGCCAATTTCTGCTGCCCGAAGTGGTTAGGTGTGGACCAGTTCGTGGGCTAACTNAAGGCAACGCAGACGGGGCAGCAGGTCATGTCGATGTGGCTCGCAATTGGTCGCACAGCGCTTGAGTATTGGTACCTGGTTGCAAGCGGTATTGTGGTCGTCGCTTGGTGGTCGCAAAGAGATACTCGTCGGTTTGAGGATCACGTTGATTTGGGCATGTCCTGCCTGCAGGCCGAGTTGGAAAAGTTTCCACCTGTGCTTTACGCAAACATGCATCCGAACTGGTCTGTCTACCGGAAAAAGTTCCAGCAGGCACTTGGGGTTGCCTGCCCTGGACTGAGCATGGATGCTACAGCCTATGTCCTCGAGCAGTTCGATGGGTGTTATGAATACGATGATGATGTCTACTCACGGTTCGATTCACGCTCTGGAGGTAATGGGGATACGGCGGGGTCTTATGTGCCGTTGGTGGCGCCTTTTGAGAAGAGACCATTTGTGCGGGTTGAGACTCGCCGAAGGCGTAGACGAATCGTCCGTTTTCTGATTGGTGCAGTCGCGTATAGTGTACTGGTAGTGTTCGTTATAGGATTTTTGGTTTTTGCCAGGCAACAAGGCTGGTAAACCTGTAGTGCAGCCTTAATCTGAGATTGATGCCACAAGACAGCAACAATATACAAACCGCCGAGATAGTCCTTGCGTGTTCCGAGTTGGACGAGACACTGGCCTTTTTTGTACGGCATTGGCTGGGAGCTTGTATCTCCCAACTAATACCGTCTGCAACTAAGCTAAATCAGGATCGTCTATATCATTGATTCAGGTCAATGTGTCTTCCTGGGTTGTACAGGACAATTGTGTTGGGCAGCAGTCCTGCCCCTCCGACGATCCCCACAGTAAGTGGATTTATCCCGCCCAACCCCTCTGGTAGGGCGGGGTTTTTTTACCGCAGAGATCGCTCTGCCCTATGCTTGAAATATGGCTAATCTGGATCAGGCTCGTTTCCTAAGTGTTCAGTCAATGCCCGGTTTTTTCGCTCACAGTCGGGCTACAACAATTAGGCCCGAGCAATTCGTTCCGTGATCGATGGCTGATGTTGTGACTGATACTTTTGTTCCATCTGCTGGAGTTTTTGTGCCCGATGCTCGGCAGGTAGATACATCAGCACACCAAACACAAAGGAAATCACCATCAGGCTCACCAGCAGCCAAACCACAAGTCTGGTTGCTAGATCGCCCTCGCACAGCTCGTCAGTTTTACTGATCACTGGCCATTTCCACTCTGGCTATCGTATCGGTAGGGCGTCCAGTCAGCTGCCACATCAACAGGAAAACTATCGAAGTTTTGCGGTGGCGGCGGTGAAGCGGTGGTCCACTCGAGCGATGGCGAGCCCCAGGGATTGCGCCCGGCCTGGGGACCTCTCAACCCCCGAGCCCAAGCAATCAGCGTGATCAAAATCCCGGTCGCCAGAATAAAAGCGCCGACAGTTTCAATGATGTTAAGTCTGACCCATGTCTCGATAGGTGGGTAGTCAACATAGCGGCGTGGCATCCCCATGATGCCGACGACCATCTGGGCAAAGTACAACACGTTCGATCCGATCACCATCAGCCAGAAGCTGAATTTGCCCAGTGCTTCGCCGTACATTCGACCGGTTACTTTAGGAAACCAATAGTAAACACCGCTGAAAGCCGCAAAAGTCATCGCCATTCCGAGCACATAGTGAAAATGACCAACAACAAACTGCGAGTCGTGCACATGGATATTGAACGCAGGTAGCGCCAGCGGAATACCCGTGAGACCACCGATCAGGAACATGAAGATGCCACCCAACGTGAAGAGCATGGGCGTGTTGAAACGGATCGCACCTTTGTGCAGTGTTGCAACCCAATTGAAAATCTTAATACCTGTCGGCACCGCAATTAATACGGTGGTGAACGACATAAATACACGCAGCCAGTAGGGCATTCCGGAAGTGAACATGTGATGTGCCCAGATAAAGAAGCCCAGGACTGCAATTGCCCATATCGCATAGACCATCGACTTTCTGCCAAAGATGGGTTTACGCGACATCGTCGAGAGCACTTCCGAGAACACGCCGAAACCTGGCAGGATCATGACGTATACCGCTGGATGCGAATAGAACCAGAAAAGATGCTGGTACAGGACCGGATCGCCACCTTTCGCCGAATCAAAGAAACCTGTTCCCAGATACCTGTCGAGAAACAACATGACAACCGACCCAACGAACACGCCGAAACCCGGCAGGATCATGACGTATACCGCTGGATGCGAGTAGAACCAGAAAAGATGCTGGTAGTGATGAAATTAACGCCCGTGCCAAGAGTGGATCCGGCGATCAGGATCACAATCAGCACATAGAGTGCGGTCGGACCGGCATTGGGGTGCAGTGAAAAGGGTGGATAGCCAGTCCACATCATCTTGATGTGTTGGCCGGGTATCAGTGTAATGAGCACCAACACGCTGGCACTAAAGAAAAACCAGTACGACAACTGGTTGAGCCTGGGGAAAGCCACATCACGGGCACCGATCATGATCGGAACTAGAAAGTTAGTGAACGCAGCCCAGAACGCTATCGCCCACCACAATAACAAAACTGCTCCATGTCCCGTAAGTAGGTAGTTATAAAAATCAGGGCTGACAAATTGAAGACCAGGCTGAGTCAGTTCCAGCCGGATCACGATGCCCATTAGCCCCGCAACAACAAAGAAGAGCAATGACGTCAGACCATAAAGTATCGCGATCTTTTTGTGGTCGGTGGTGAGGAACCACTCACGAAAACTAGCCCGGAACCAAGGCGTTGCAACGGCTTCCTGCATCGTGTGATCTCCTAGATTTTATTAGCAGATGTATCGGTCAGGTTGACTGTCTGAGCCACTGGTCAAACTCTTCAGCTGTGACAACCTTGATCGTTGCGAGCATGTACGCGTGTGCCGTACCACAGAATTCCCGGCAATATCCTCGGTACTGCCCTGTCTCGTTGAACTGAAACCACATCTCGGTCACCCGCCCCGGCACTGCGTCTTCCATGACTTTGGCTTCGGGGATGTGGAATGCATGAATCACATCTCTTGAGGTCAGCAGCAACTTGACTGGCTTACCTACCGGAACGTAAAGCTCAGAAACCGATTTCTTGCCATTGGGATACTCGAATTGCCAGCTCCACATCATGCCTTCAGCTTTCACGGGTAGAGAATCCGGCGGGGGCGTACGCTGTACCGTATAAAAAGCCACACTCTGTATCGCCAGGTAAATCACGATGATGAGCGGAATCACAGTCCATAACACCTCGATTCCGTGTCCACTTTCCTCTACAGCACCCACCTCATTGGTGGCCTTACGGTAGCGATAGCGATACAGGAAATACAGCATCGGCACTGCGACAACGAGGTAGATGCCAACAGCGATACTCAGCCAGATGTTGAACATCTGATCCCAGTACGGCGCTGGGTAAGCCAGCGGTATAACTGGGGTAGCAGCCGAGGCAGCTTCGGCAACCGATATCATCTGCATCATTACCCTCCTTTAGAGTCTCTCTTGAACGCAAGTGTCACCAGTCCAGCAACCCCTAAAACACCAATTCCAGCACCACCAAAAATTAATGTGGGATGCAGCCTGTAACGGCTTCGAGATGCATCGAACTGAAAACAGGTCAGCTTGACCACATCGATCAACTCATTTAGGTGTGGCGCACGGTTCCTACTTTCGATCAGTGCGAGCTCAATATCCTGCGCCCGCGGTTCGGTACCATAGAGATAACGCATGACTTTTCCTTCCGGCGAAAGAAAAACCAGCATTGCTGGATGCAGAAAGGCTTGATCTCGTTCAGAGAAAAAGAACCTGAAGCCAACCGATTCAGTTAGACGACTACTCTCTTCACCGGAGAGCAGCCCAAATGTCCAGTTCCGGGGAACGGGTTTCAGAGCAGAACGGGTGTTACTTAAGGTCGTCAGCGTGTCTTTTGCATCGAACGAAAGGATGATCACTTGATGTTCGGGTAAAGTGCTGGTGGATACAACCTGTGAAAGATTCCGAATCGTCAGTGGGCAGGCACCACCACAAGTAAAGTAGGTCAACGCCAAAATGGTCGGTCTCGCCCTGATAAGTTCAGCCAGCGACTGGGTGCCATTTGCGGTTTTAACTACAACGTCCGTGACTTTTTGACCCAG
>JGI24815J26687_1000020_pt1 | contig 27252 bp, 26 predicted proteins | sample METZYME_3_150m_FD_26687 | JGI IMG/M metagenome (IMG submission 26687) | reverse complement strand
AAGGAACAGAGTGACATCTATTAAATCCATATCCTGCAAATTGTTCTATTTGTTCAAATAAATTTTCAACGTACCTTTTGTTTACTTTCTTGTTCACCGCTCCATCAATGAAATCTTTTTTCATTTTCTCCATTTCATCTTTCTTCTTCTTTCCCATAGCTCTTCTAAGAATATCTGCCTGACCTAAAGTAAACCCAGAAAGTTCTTGAGCAATTTGCATAACCTGTTCTTGATAAACAATTACTCCATAAGTAGTGCTCAAGACTTTCTTTACCGATTCATGACCAGCGGGAATCTCCTCTCTTTTATGCTTTCTTTCTATATACAAATCCACCATATTCATCCCGGGTGCTCCTGGCATATTCGTCCCAAGGGCACCCGGTCTATAAAGTGCGTTCATACTAACTATGTCTTCAAAATTATTAGGTTTTAATTTCTTTAAGTATTCTTTCATTCCTCGGGATTCAAGTTGAAAAACTCCAGTTGTTTCTCCTCTCTGAAGGAGTTTAAAAGTCTTTTCATCATTTAAAGGTAAATCATTAATATCTAATGATTTGTCACTTCTATTCTCGTTAATTCTGTTTAAAGTTCTATTAATAACAGTTAAAGTTTTAAGTCCTAAGAAATCAAATTTAACTAAGCCAGCAGATTCAACATCCCCCATATCAAACTGAGTAGCTACGGTTCCCTTTTCCTGATCAACAACAAGGGGGGTAAAATCAGTTAAAGCAGTAGGTGCAATAACGACCCCTGCTGCATGGGTTCCAACACTTCTTGATAAGCCTTCTAATTTTAAAGACATGTCAAATACTTCTTTGCTTTCTTCGCTAGAATCTATGAGCTCTTTAAATTGCTTGTCTTTATAAGCTTCCTCTAAAGAAATACCAAGTACATCAGGAATTGCTTTAGCTAACCTATCCCCAAAACCATAGGGCTTTCCTAAGACCCGAACCACATCTCTCAATACAGCTCTTGCAGCCATAGTCCCTCTAGTACTAATTTGTGCTACAGAATCCTTACCGTACTTTTGTGTAACATATTCAAGAACTTTGTCCCTTCCTTCCATGCAAAAATCTATATCAAAGTCGGGGTTGCTTACCCTATCGGGATTTAAGAACCTCTCAAATAATAGATCATATTTGATAGGGTCTATGGCGGTTATACCTAAAGCATAGGCAGTAATAGAGCCCGCACCTGATCCTCGACCAGGCCCTACTGGAATATCATTCTCTTGAGCCCAATTTACAAAATCAGCAACAATTAGAAAGTAACCTTCAAATCCAAGCTTACATATCATATCTAACTCATAATCTAATCTTTTTGTATAAATCTTTTTATCTATGTCATAAGAATTTATGGAAGAGTTAATCTCTTCAAGCCTTCTTTTTAATCCCTCTTTGGCTTTCTTTTTTAAGTAGTCCTTAGTCGTAGTTTTTCCTGGGACTTTAAAGTNAGGAAGATAAAACTCTCCTAACTCCAATTCCAAATTACATTTTTTTGAGATAAGAAGGGTATTTTCTAAGGCCTCAGGAATATCTGAAAATTTAGCCATCATCTCTTCAGCAGAAGACAGATACTGGCTCTCAACATACTCTTTAGCTCTGGAAGAGTCTGATAAGACTTCTCCCTTTTGAATACAAACTCTTGCTTCATGAGCTTCAAAATCTGAAGGACTTTCATCATCAGGGTCTATGGGGGTAAGAAATTTAACATCATTAGTAGCTACTATGGGTATCCCTATTTCTTGAGCTAAATCAATGGCAGAAATGTTGTAATGCTCTTCATCTTCTCTCCCTACTCTTTGTATCTCTAGAAAAAAATCTTCTCCATAAATATCTCTAAAATAATTAATTCTCTTCTTAGCTAAATTATTATTGTTTAACAAGAGAGCTTGTCCTATGTGACCCTTTTGCCCCCCAGATAAAGCGATCAATCCATCAGAATAATCAGATAACCANTCTATCTTTACTAAAGGATCGCCAGTATCCTGGCCCTCTATATAGGCCTTAGAAACTAATTTGGTTAAATTCGTATAGCCTCTTTTATTTTTTACTAAGAGAACAAAAGGTGCTCCAATATTCCCTTCCTCTTTAACTAACCTTAGTTCACAGCCTACAATTGGTTTGATGCCTTTTTCTCTTGCCATCCTGTAGAACTTAATGAGGCCAAAAAGATTAGTTAAATCTGTTAGAGCTACAGCTGGAAANTTGTATTCGCAAGACCGCTCCACCAACTCTTCAATTCTTATGATTCCATCCGACAATGAGTACTCAGAGTGGAGATGTAAATGAACAAAATTCTGAAGGCTCATATTTTATAAAACTTGTCTTTTAAAGGCCTAAATGATGCTCTATGTTGCTCACAAGGTCCATACAATTCTAGTGCATTGATATGAAATTTTGTGGGATAACCTTTATTATCAATAAAACCATATTGAGGAAATTTTTTATCTAATTTCTTCATAAATTCATCCCTTGCAACTTTGGCTATGATTGATGCAGCCATAATACTTTTGTGCTTGGTATCACCTCTTACTACAGCGAGAGAAGGAACTGAAATATTTAGTTTATGTATGCCATCAATAAGTACTTTATCTGGTTTTTTTTGTAGGCCTTCTACAGCCTTCATCATGGCAAGAAGCGAAGCTTGAAGGATATTAATCTGGTCTATCTTTTTTGAAGAAATAAAAGCAATATTCCACGATAAAGCTTTGTCTTTTATAAGAATATTTAATTCCTCTCTCTTTTTAGCTGACAAAGACTTTGAATCTGCTAATTCATTAACTGATTTATCTTCTCTTAAAATTACAGCAGCTGCTACTACAGGGCCTGCTAAAGGCCCTCTTCCAACTTCATCTACTCCTGCTACTAACTTCAAATCATTTCTGCAACAACCCTTGCTGCAGTATCAGGGCCATCAGCTTTGAGGTCTGAATGAATCTTTTCAAACGCAGCTAATACACCTTGATTATTGCTCTCTTCCAAATTTTTGTAAGCTTTAAAAATATTTTGTTCAGTTACTTCATTTTGAAGNAACTCTGGAAGAATAGATTTTTTTGCTAAAAGGTTAGGTAAAGAAAATTGTTTTATTTTTAAAAGGGGCTTCACCAGAAAGTAGGTTATCCAACTTGTTTTATAAACCACTACAACAGGAGTCCTTAATAGAGCTGCTTCTAATGAAGCAGTTCCTGAAGTAACTATACCTAAATGTGAAGCTGAAAGGACTTCCTGAGAATCGCCTTCAGAAAAGTTTACCCAAGAATAATTTTCAACTTCAGGAATTAACTCTTTATGCCTTATGTCAGCTAAGGGCATAAAAAAACTAGTACCCTTATGAACATCTTTAATTAACTTAGCTGTATTTAGCATGACCTCTGCCATCTTTGATACTTCAGACTTTCGACTTCCGGGCAATAAAGCCACCATCTTTCCTTTATTTAAATGGAAGTTGTTTTTCCTTATTTCTTCTTTGTTAAGATCCTTAGAAATTTTATGTGCTAAAGGGTGACCTACAAAAGAAACCTCTACTGAAGAGTTCTGATAAGCAATATTTTCAAAAGGAAATAAAGTTAGGACCTTGTCTACAGATTTTTCGATAGTTCTGATTCTTCCTTTTCTCCAAGCCCAGATTGAAGGACTAACATACTGAACTGTTGTTATTCCTTGAAGCTTTAGATGCCTAGAAATAGATAAATTGAAATCAGGTGAGTCGATGCCTATAAAGATATCTGGAGCTTCTTTTGAGAGATACCTTTTTAATTCTTTTCTTAATGATAATAATTCTGAGATGTGCAACAGAGGTTCTATAAGTCCCATTACTGATATCTTTCTCATGTCAAAAAAAGAATTTAAACCTTCATCATTCATTTTGCTCCCTCCAACTCCAATAAAGGAAGCCAAAGGAAAGATTTCTTTCAGATTTCTAATAAGTGAGGCCCCTAGCTGGTCCCCTGAATCTTCTCCTGCAACTAGAGCTATTTTTATTTTTCTTGTTTTCTTACTACTGATGTAGGAAGACATCAACGAACGATTCCACGAGAAGATTTTTTTATTGTTTGACTAAATAACTTAACTTCTTTATGTTTCTGCGCAAGGGGTCTTAACTCTTTCAGTGCTTCCTCTATGGTCAGATTCTTTCTATAAATTGATCTATAAGATGATCTTAAAGCTTCGATAGCCCTACTAGAAAAGCCTAATCTTTTTAAACCGACACTGTTAATCCCATAAGGTTTAGCAGGGTTTCCCCTAACTCTTACAAAAGCNGGAATATCTTTATTGACTGTACTTCCCATGGCACAAAAGCTGTGGGCTCCTACAGAGCAAAATTGATGCACAATGGCGTAACCTGCAAGAATGGCTCCTGTTCCAACTTTAACAGCTCCCGCTAATGCGGCTTGATTAGTCAGCACAACATCATCCTCAATCTCACAATCATGAGCGACATGTGAGTATGCTAAAAGCAAGTTTCTGTTACCTATTCTCGTTATTCCTTTCTCTTGGACAGTTCCTCTATGAATCGTCACACCTTCTCTTATCTGATTTTCATCCCCTATTATGAGTTTGGTGGGTTCACCTTTATATTTTTTATCAGGACTGCCGTCACCAACAGTTGAGAATTGAAAAATATGATTTTTTTTCCCGATCTTTGTGTTTCCCTTAAGAATGACATGAGACTCTAAAATTGTTCCAGAGCCTATCTTTACACCTGATCCTATTACACAGTAAGGGCCTACCTCTACATTTTTATCCAATTTGGCTTTCGGATCTATGATGGCAGATGGATGGTGCATAATTTTACTTTGGTCTATCGGCACAGAGAATAATNGCTTCGCCTATGATCTCTTCTTCAACACTNGCTTTACAATCAAACTTCCATATTCCTTTCTTATGGGTTACAACCGTTGACTCTAAAATAATCTGATCTCCTGGTACAGCAGGCTTTTTAAATCGTAGTGAATCTGCTCCAACGAAATAGTAAATTGAACCTTCTTCTGGTTTCTTATTCATGGTTTTAAATCCCAGTATCCCTGAAGCTTGCGCCATTGCTTCCAGGATTAAAACTCCTGGGACTACCTGTTTTCCAGGAAAATGGCCCTCAAAATAAGGTTCATTTGTGGTGACGTTCTTATAAGCTCTAATGTACTTGCCAAGTTCCAACTCAACNACTCTATCGACTAATAAGAAAGGATATCTATGAGGTAAATACTGTTGAATTTCTTCAATGTCTAAAATTTTTTCCATAAATTATTTTTTTATTAAATCTTTAAGCCTTTTAAATACAACAGCATTTCGTTTCCATAAATTATGTTCTATTAGAGGGGTACCTGAAGTATAAGTTCCAGGTTTTGTAATAGATTTAGTCACCAGAGATCCTGCAGTTATATGCACTGAGTCAGTAATTGTAAGGTTATCTATGATGCCACAAGCTCCAGATACAGTGCAGTTTTTCCCAATGTCGTGCTGCCAGCAATTGCAGTATTTGCNGCTATTACTGAAGATCTTCCTAACTGAACATTGTGAGCTAAATGCACGTTATTATCGAGTTTTACTTGGTCATCAAGACAAGTGTTTCCTACTGAACCCCTGTCTATTGAGCAGTTTGAACCTATCTCCACATTGTTACCTATTATTACTTCTCCCAAGTGTTCTATCTTTTCCCAATTTTGTCCTTCTCTTGCAAAACCAAGTCCATCAGATCCAATTACTGAACCTGCATGAATAATACANTCCTNTCCTATTGAGACTGAATGATAAATTGAAACATTNGAATGTATGACTGTTTTATCTCCTATGCTGGTTGATTCACCTATTACAACCCCAGAACCTATTTGGACTTCTTTTCCAATTTCAACATTATCAGAAATTTTACAGAAAGAACTTACAGTTGCTGAAGAACTAATTTTTGCTGAGGAGGATATTTCAGCTAATTCTGAGATTCCTTCTTTTAAAGGTTCTTGGTTCAATTCTTTAAATATTTGAGTTGCCTTCGCATAAATAAGATAGGCATCCTTGCCCACAATAAGATTACCTGAAGCTAGATCTTTATCTTTTTCTCCAATAATTACTGCACCAGCTTTAGTTNAATCCAGNTGTGTAATATATTGTCTTCTGGAAAGAAAGCTAATCTCGTCTTGACTAGCTTCTGCNAGAGTATTCAAGCCTTTTACCCAAANTTCAGGGTTGCCGACTAACTCTGCATTTAGTTTTTTTGCNAGCTCACCTAGAGTTATACCTTTTTTTGGAGACACAAAAAAAATTACTCTTCTTTCTGATTGAGTAGTTCAGTTATTTCTGGNGTCAGATTAAGAGTAGGATCTCCAGTATCAAAACCAAGAACTGACTGTCTATGTAAAAGTATTTTAATTCCTTTTGCTCTCATTAATTCAGAAACCACTTTTTGGAATTTAGGGGCTTGTTCATTTTGAATTAGTTGCATGAGTTCGTTTCTCATTGTAGTTAACTTCTGATTAAGGAAATTAGCATCTTGACTAAGAGAATTCAGTCTTTTTTGTGCATCAAGTTTCTCATCATCAGACATAGTAGGGCCTTCTTTCTGAAGCTTTTCCTGAATTTCAGTGGCTTCATTTATCTTTAGTTGCAGATCTTCTTCTACCTCTTTCCATTCCTTGCTCGCAGCAAGTTCTTCAAAAGCTTGTTTTGAAGCCTCTGTTCCAAATATAGCAACTTCTACATCTATAACAGCTATAGACCCACTTTCAATCTCCTCTGCTTGTAGGGAAATTGGTATAAGTATTGATGCAATCAATGCTATTACTAATTTATTCAAATTCATAATCTCTCCTCATTCGGCTTTAAATCTAAACTTGGTGGCGCAGTTTACCGTTTAAAGGGTCACTGTATCCAGTTAATCTTTAAAATTGTGTTCCTATTTCAAATTGAAATCCCTCGGTTCTATCCAAAGGACCTGCATTTCCAGTTGCAGCTAACGCTAAAGACATAGGTCCTAATTGAGTAATCCAAGTCACTCCTAATCCATAAGAATATCTTAGTTCTCCTACATCAAATTCACTGCAGTTTATGTTTCCATCATCGCCGCAGTCTTGAGCAAAAACATTACCTGTATCAATGAAGAAAGAAGTTCGTACAGATCTTTGATCTTCGAGAAAAGGTAAACGAAAAATTAAATCAAATCCACCTTCTACTAAATAAGCCCCTCCAATCGATCGATCGTCATTTTGATTAAAACCGTAATAAGGATTGAATATTTGTTGGCCGAACTCATCTAATACGGGATTGCCTTCTGCATCGAGAATGTATTGAGACTGAGTGGCTCTTGGTCCCAGGGTATTAGCTTTAAAGCCTCTAACTGATGTTATTCCTCCAGCATAAAAATGTTCGTAGAAAGGAGCTACCTTAGTATCTCCAAAGGGTTCTAAAACCCCTATCTCTCCTCTTAAACCTAGAATAAATTTCCCTCCAAAGATAGGCCTATAATACCGATGTCGATAAGTGGCTCTAGCATAAGTTATAGAACTGCCTGGAAGCGTCAGTTCGAAGCCAACAGATTGAGATTGTCCAGCTGTGGGGAAGAGGCCCCTGTTTAGAGTAATTCTAGACCAGATAAGTTGGCTCTTCAAAGCCTCGAAACTAGTTCCTTCTGAAGCAGTAAAGGATAAAATTTGAGAAGCTGACATCGAACCTACATCTATTGATGTGTTTTCGTATCTTAAATTGAGGCCAATTCTTTCAATGTCACTTATAGGTAAACCAAATTGAATACCCACTCCATAAGAATCAGAGGTATATGCAGCTATATTGTATTGACCATAGTCTGATTCATTATAAAACACACTATACCCCCTACTCACTCCATCCATGGTGTAATAGGGATCTCCGTAATCAAAGAAGTAACTTTTACGCCAGGCACTGTCATTAATCCCTAAGTTTATTCTTGTACCCGTTCCAAAAGCATTATTTTCTGAATAGTTTAAACCGAGCATTAACCCCCAGGACGAATACCCAAAACTCCCACCAATACTTCCAGATACTTCTTCTTCAACACTAAATTCGACATCTATTTGGTCGTTAACACCAGCTACTGGAAGTGTTTCTGATTCTACTTCCTTAAAGAAACCTAATCTTTCAAGCCTCAACTTAGAGTTTTCAATTAATAGATTAGAAGCCCAAGACCCTTCCATCTGTCTCATTTCTCTTCTTAAAACTACATCGTGGGTGCGCTGGTTACCTTTAAAAATAATCCTTCTAACGTAGGTTCTTTGTTGGGGGTCAATATAGAAAGTAAGCTCAACCCCTCCAGTTTCTTCATTTAGATCAGGAACTCCTGTAACTTCAGCAAAACTGTAACCTTCATTGCCCAGTATGTTTGTAAAGAGTTCTTCTGTCTCAGTTATTAAGAACTGAGAATAAGTATCTCCCTCTTTAATTAATATCAATGGGCGTAAAAGTTCTTCTTCTACCGGGAAGTCTCCTGTTAAGTTGATCTTATCTACTTTGTAAGAAAGGCCTTCATTAACATTTAAAGTTATATAAACCGATTTCTTATCCGGGGTAATGCTTACTTGCGAACTGGATAAATCAAACTCTACATATCCCCTATCTTTGTAATAAGAAGTTAAAGTTTCTAAGTCTCCTTTAAGCTTCTCCCTTGAATATTTATTATCGCTATTCAAAAAAGAAAACCAACCGCCCACACTTAATTCAAAATCTCTTAAAAGCTCATCATCGGTAAAGGTTGTGTTACCCACAACATTTATTCCTTCAATTGTTGCTACTTCTCCTTCCTCTATCTCAATCTCAAGTTCAACTCTATTTCTCGGCTTTGGGTTTGCTTTAACATCTACTAATGCTCCGTATCTACCTTGAGAAGTGTATTGTCTTTGTATCTCTAAAGCTAAACCGCTCAATACTGATCTTTTAAAAACTTGACCTTCGGACAAACCAGCACCCTTGAGTCCTTTCATTAAATCTTCAGTTTTTAGAGCCTTATTACCATCTATCTCTATAGCTGATATGGAAGGCCTTTCGACCAAACTGATAATTAGGATATTTCCATCCTTACCTATCTGAATATCATCAAACTGGCCTGTCTTAAATAAAGTTTTAGCTACAACTTGTAATGCATAAGTATCAACTCTATCACCAATAGCAATTGGCATTTCTGCAAAGACACTTCCAGCAGATACCCTCTGCAATCCACTAATTCTAATGTCGCTAACTACCCAAGAATCTTCTTCACTTTTAATTGGTTCTATTAAAAATACCAATACAAAAAGTGCAAAGAAAATAGGTTTTATTAAAGAAAAAATTTTGACCATTAAACTATCCTTGTTATGTCATTAAAAACAGCAAAGGCCATTAGCCCAATAACCAATAACAATCCTATTCTATAGGCAAATTCTACAAACCCCTCAGAAAGTGGAGAGCCTTTAATCTTTTCAGCTGCAATTAACACTAATTGACCTCCATCTAAAATTGGAACAGGTAATAAATTGATTAAACCTAAGTTAATACTTAGTAAAGCTATCATGCTAATAAAAGATACCAAGCCTGCTTTGGCTGCCGAACCAGATAAAACTGCGATCTGTATCGGACCTCCTATGTTTTCTGCAGAGATAGAGCCAGTAATCATTTTGCCTATGGAATCTAAGATAAGAACTGTGAAATTGTAAGTTTCTTTGATTCCTAGAGCAAAAGACTCAATAGGTCCTTTCTTTGTAATTACCAAGAATTCATCAGGGATCTCCTCATTGCTAGAGATTCTTGCTATTCCTATTCTTCCGATTTTCATGCCAAGTTCATCTTGTACAGACCCAATGGAAGCCGGCACTGAGAAAGAAGTTCCATTTCTTTTTATTGTTAATGAAGTTTCTTTATCAGGAATTGAAGAAATCTCTTCAACTAATTCATACCAAGTCCTTATTGCGTTGTCCCCAACCTTTATTATTTGATCTCCACTTTCAATACCTGACTTATCTGCAGGGCTACCGACTTGTACTGAAGAAACTATGGGGGGGATGAAAGGGAGAATACCGAAACTGGAAATAATACTTTGATCTAGTTCAGAACTTAACCAGTCTTCGATATTAACTGATTCGGAATATTTCAAGTCTGAATTAGGTTTTTTATAATTTACGAGAATAGAACCAGTTTCTCCTATCCTCAGAGCAAGTAAGGTGTTTAAGTCTTTAAGAGAGACAACTTCTTTATTATCTATAGCGACAATCCTGTCACTAACTTCAATCCCAGCTTGCATAGCTAAGCTGTCATCATTAACTGCCCCAACTATAGGTGCTAAATCCTTTACCCCAATCATAAAAATAAGAAAGTAGGCTATTACCGCTAAAACAAAATTAGCTATTGGNCCAGCAGCTGTAATGATAGCCCTTGCCCCTAAAGAGGCTTGAGGATATGAAATTTCTTCAGAATAATTATCTGGATCTGAGTCNTTACCCTGAATAGGGTTGTCCTCTCCCAACATCTGAACATAACCACCCAATGGTAGTAAACCGATGGAGAATTCAGTTCCCCGCTTATCAAATCTGCTTACGAGAGTCTTTCCAAAGCCTATCTTAAATCGAATTACATGAACATTAAATTTTCTAGCAGCTAGAAAGTGCCCTAATTCATGAATACCTATGATGACACCTAATAAAATAATAATAGATATAAGGCTTATAANAATGCTGGACATGTTAANTTCTTAATTGGTGTATTCTAGTTAGAGCTGACTTCCTTGCCAAAGTATCGGCCTGAAAAATATTTTCTAATTCTTTGACAGTTTTTATAGGAATTGTATCCATTACAAATGAAATAATTTCGGCAATTTGCGTAAAATATATTTTTTTATCTAAGAAAGCTCTAACTGCCTCTTCATTTGCTGCATTTAATAATGAAGGAGATGTGCCCCCAGAGTCGAGAGAAGCTCTTGATATTCTAATACTCGGAAACTTCTTTAGATCTGGTTTGCAGAAATTTAATTGTTCTATTTTTTCCAAACTTAATCTTTGAGAATTAGATCTTATTCTCTCTGGAAAGCCCAATCCATAAGCGATTGGAATTTTCATGTCTGGAACAGACATTTGAGCAAGCAATGAGGCATCCTCAAATTCAACTAAAGAATGCACTATACCTTCTGGATGAACTAAAATATCTATCTTTTCTGAATCGATTTTAAATAGCCATTTTGCTTCAATTACTTCTAGTCCTTTATTCATCATGGTTGCTGAATCTACAGATATTTTTTTTCCCATTTTCCAAACAGGATGCATTACCGCTTCTTCGGGGGTAATGTGAATAAACTCTTTCAGGTTCCGGTTTAAGAAGGGACCCCCAGATCCAGTAAGAATTATTTTTTTAACCCCCCCTGAAGTATCCTTTTTTCCTGACAGACATTGATGAATTGCGCTATGTTCACTGTCAATTGGGAAAATAGTTGACTCATTTAATTCAGCTAAGGTGTTTAATAATTCTCCCGCTACTACATATGCTTCCTTATTGGCTAATAAGATCCTTTTGCCTGCTGAAACTGCCTTATGTATTGATTTTAAACCTGCTATACCAACAACACCTGCGACCACAATCTCAACATCGTTGGAAGCAATTGTATCTAGATAGTCCTTTTCATTAAGTAAAGAAGTTTTTAAGTTCTCGGAACTCAATCTTGAATTTAATTCCTTAGAGGAAGAGTCATCATTTAAATAAACGTATTTGGGTTTAAACTTCTTAATTTGATTAAAGATCGAATCAACATTGGATTCGGCTGTTAGTAAAGTTATTGAAAATACACCAGGATTAGCCTCAATTACATTAAGAGTAGAATTCCCTATTGATCCTGTAGATCCCAATATGGCAATCTTTTTCATGAACCCATACCCATCGCGAAAACTAGCACCACAAAACAAGGTGCCGCAGCTAAATGACTGTCTATCCTGTCCAAGATACCTCCGTGACCAGGAAGCAGATTAGAAGAATCTTTCACTCCTGCAACTCTTTTAAACAGGCTAGCTGCAGCATCTCCAAGAACTGAAAAAATGGAAACTAAAAAAATCAATATAAAAAACTTAATAAAATTGTACTCAAAGAATAAAGCCAAGACAGGCATTACTAGCAAAGGGGTTCCAATTAGTGCAATTAAAAATCCTTCTAGAGTCTTATTTGGACTGATATTTGAGAGAAATTTTCTTTTGCCGTATTTCTTCCCTCCAAAATAAGCAAGGGTATCTGTTAAAGCCGCTAAAGTTATAAGCAAAACTAAAGTGTATCTGGAAGAAAAATCTAGACCCAAATTTTCCAGAAAATACCCTTCATAATTTAAAATTAAAAAAATTGAGGTCCAAAAAGGTATATGAATAAAGAAACCAGATAAAACCCAAAAATATTTATTTTGAAGAATATTTTTATTGTGTGGAAAACCTAAGATTAAAAAACCGATAGCTAGCCAGGCCAGTACTCCTATAGAGCTAAAGGATAATTTGAAACCAATTCCAAAACTCAAATAAACAAAAGCAAAAAATAAAATTAAGCTTATAGCTATAGCAACTTCAGAAGAGAACCTTAATTTATAAAATTCCCATGCTGATAAACTGACAATAAAACTTAAAAGTAAGGTAAGGACATTTAGGGGAAGAAATAAAAAAGATAAAACAATTATTAGAGCTAATGTTATTCCTGTAAGTAATCTAGTTTTATTCATTTTTACTTGTTGTTGAAGTTTGATTTATCACCAAAACGTCTTTGCCTGTTTGAATATTCATCTAAAGCCTTTTGGAATTGTATAGAATCAAAATCAGGCCAAAAAATATCTGTAAAATAAAGTTCAGAATAAGCTAAATGCCAAAGTAAGAAATTGCTGACTCGAAATTCTCCGCCTGTACGTATACAAAGGTCAGGATCAGAGAAAGGACCCAAAGAAGTAAATGAACTAACTAAGTTTTCATTTATTTCAATCTCTTGTTTTAACTCGCTAATCTTCCTAAAAGCCTGAATAATATCCCATCTGCCTCCATAGCTTGCTGCAATTACTAAATCAAGATTCTTATCTTTGTTACATAGCGTTAATTTTTCAGCTTTTTTTATTCTCTTCTGTAGATCTAAATCGAATTTAGACAAGTCTCCTATAAATGAAAGTTGGACTTTATTTTTAATTAGATTTGGTACCTGTTCTTCCAAAGCTTGAGCCAACAACCTTACTAAAAGACCCACTTCTTCATCAGACCTTCCCCAATTTTCACTGCTAAAAGCAAAAAGAGTTAAGGTCTGAAGTTTATTTTCAACTGCATACTCTACTGCTTCTCGTGCCCTTTCTACTCCCTTTTGATGACCTGAAACCCCTGGCAGATTTTTTGTCTTCGCCCATCTGTTGTTGCCGTCCATAATGATGGCTACATGAGAAGGTGGTTTTGGGCTATTTTCTGATTGCATGGACAATATATAGAAAACTAGAAATCAAGCAGATCCTTTTCCTTGGCTGACAAAGCTTCGTTAACTTTGCCTACAAACAGGTCAGTTAATTTCTGAATCTCTTCTTCTCCTTGTCTTTCTTCNTCTTNAGAAATTTCTTTCTCTTTCAAAAATTCTTTAAGTTGGGAATTTCCTTCCCTTCTGACATTTCTTAATGAAACCTTAGCATTCTCTGCTTCCGATCTAGCTTTCTTAATAAATTCCTTCCTAGTTTCTTCAGTTAAATCAGGAAGAATTACTCTGATGGTATCACCTGAAGTTGCTGGATTGAGACCTAAATCTGACTCCATGATGGCTTTTTCTATGTCTTGAACAACAGCTTTTTCCCAAGGAATAACTGCTATGGTTTTAGCGTCCTCTACAGATATATTTGCCAATTGAGTTAATGGTGTGAGAGTGTCGTAATAATCAACCCTTATATCATCCAGTAAAGCAGGACTCGCTCTCCCTGTTCTTATTCTTTTGAAAGCTGCATCCAGAGAATGCAAGCTCTTTTCCATTCCAACTTTAGTGTCTTCTACTATTTCTTGAAGCATTGTTCTATGATTTTTTTATTTGAGACATGACTTCAGCTGCAAAGTCAGTTTCTTCTACTTCTATTCCTTCTCCTACTTCAAATCTTTTGAATTGGATCACTTGAGCATTATTTTCATCTAACAAAGACTTTATCTTTACTCCTGGATCTTTAACAAAATCTTGTTCTGTAAGACTTACTTCGCTAAGAAATTTTTTTATTTTGCCTTCTACCATCTTAACTACAATATCTTTAGATTTGCCAGAATCTGCAGATTGGGCTTCAAAAATTTCTTTTTCTTTTTCTAAAATTTCTATAGGAATGTCGTTAGGAGAAATAGCTAAAGGATTAGTTGCAGCAATATGCATAGCAATATTCTTAGCTGCTTCATCATTGCCTCCTCTTAGAGAAGTAACGCCGGCTATTTTCTTATTCGAGTGTAAATATACACCAGTGTGATCAGCAGTATCATCACTCTGAAACATTCTTCTTACTACGATATTCTCTCCTAGTTTTTGGATTAACTTTTCTCTTTTATCTTGCAAGTCTCCTTTCATCAATTGTTCTACCTCATGAAAATCTCCAGAACAAAGAGTATTTAATACATCATCTGAAAATTCCATGAATGATTCATCTTTAGCAACAAAATCAGTTTCACAATTAATTTCAACCATGAAAGCCTTAGAGTTACTTATTTTAACCCTTATAACACCATCGGCTGCAGACCTTCCTGCTTTCTTACTAGCTTTAATACCACTAGATTTTCTTAATTCTTCAATAGCCAAACTAATATCTCCTTTAGTTGTCACTAAAGCCTGTTTGCAGTCCATCATCCCCATCCCGGTCCTTTCTCTAAGCTCTTTTACGAGAGAAGCTGATATTTCACTCATTTAATTCTCTTTAGCTTCTTTAGAATCTTCAGCTTTTTGGTCTTCATCTGAAGCTTCTGCTTTTTCTTCACCTTGTTTAGATTCTTGGATTTTCTCAGGTGCTTTAGATTCTTGAGTTTCTTCTACAGGATTCTTCTCATCCAAAGCTTTTTGTTTTTCTTCTTTTTTAATTATTTTTGGTCCACTTTCATCTGAGGAAGGCTTGAGACCAGTTGCCAGTTTAGATCCTTCTATACACGCATCAGAAACTGCTCTGGTAAATAAAGAAATAGATCTTATAGCATCATCATTTCCCGGAACCAAGTAGTCGATACCTACAGGGCTACTATTACTATCAACTATTCCCACAATTGGAATACCCATTTTGCTGGCTTCAGAAATAGCGATAGCCTCTCTCTTAACATCGATGACAAATAAAGCATCAGGTAANCCGCCCATTTCCCTTACTCCGCCTATGGCCTTTTGGAGTTTATCAATCTCTCTTTGNAGTTTTAACCCTTCTTTTTTTGTAAGTTTGTTAAANGTTCCATCTTCTTTCTGTCTAAGGAGGTTTTCAAGCCGATTTATAGAAGATCTAATGGTTTTATAGTTAGTTAGCATGCCTCCTAACCACCTTTCGTTTACATAGGGCATGCCGCATCTCTCTGCTTCGTCCTTAAGAATATTAGTAGCTGATCTTTTTGTAGCTACAAACAGAATCTTGTTATTCTTTTGCGCAACTGATTTGATAAAAGCTAAAGCAGGCTTTAACAGCTCAACGGTATGCTGCAAGTCAATGATGTGAATTTTATTACGAATCCCAAAAATATAAGGTTCCATTTTGGGATTCCAGTACTTAGTTTGGTGTCCGAAGTGGACACCTGCTTGGAGCATATCTTCTAATGATATATCGGCCATTTGCTCTCCTATTTTATGAGCGATTTTCAATCACTCGGGTTATTCTTCCGTGTTTTACTACTCTTAACTAAAGATGAGCAATCTTTTAGCACCCAAGAGATAGAAACTAACACGTGTTTCATTATTTTTAGAATTAAATCAATTAATCCTAAAAAGGTGTGCGTTTATACCATATTTCTTATGATTCAAGAATATATATCTGACATAGAATAGAGCCCATTGGGCTTTGAGTTAAGCCATTTGGCACCAGCCAATGCTCCTTTAGCATAAATGGAGCGATCTAGAGCTTTATGTGTTAACTCAATTCTCTCAGCTTCTTTTGAAAGTATTATTTTATGCTCTCCAGCTGTATCTCCAGTTCTTTGGCTCTCAATAGCTATAGNATCTTTACCTTTTATCCTTTNAGATAAGAAATTGGCTAAGTCTAGTGCTGTTCCTGAAGGAGAATCTTTTTTGTCTTGATGATGTGTTTCTAAAATTTCTAGGTTATCAAAACAAGAAAAGGAATCTGAAGTTAGATCTATTATCTTTTTAAGGAATGCAATACCCAAACTTGTATTAGATGCTTTTAANAGAGGTATGAACTGAGAAGCCTCTCTAATCATATTTAAGTCTTCATCTTCATAACCAGTTGTTCCTAGAACTAGAGGAATGTGAAGATTTTTTGAATATTCAACCGCCTTTAAACTAAATTTTGCTTCAGAGAAATCAATCAACACGCCTATTTCTTCGGAAAGATCATGCAAATTAGAAGAAAGTGGAACTCCTATTTTTTCCACTTCAGCTATTTCACCCAAATCTTTTCCTATATTTTGATTTTCTTGCCCGGCAACTCCTCCAACCAGCTCAAAATCCTCATTTTGACCAATAGCTTTAATAAGAGCTTTCCCTATACGTCCTGTTGAACCTGAAATAGCTATTTTTAACATCTTATTATTTACTATCAAAAAATGATTTAACTTTACCAAACCAAGCTGAGCTTAAGGGCGAATTCTTCTTTTGTTTTAAAGATGAGCCTAATTCTTTAAGTAGGGCTTTCTGTTTAGAGTCTAGTTTCTGAGGAGTCTCAACGGTCACTCTGCATAAAAGATCACCCACTGCTGAACTTCTTATCTTTTTCACACCCTTGCCCTTCAATCTAAATAACTTTCCTGTCTGAGTTCCTTCAGGAATTTTAATTTTTACTTTGCCCTCTAGAGTAGGAATTTCTATTTCAGAGCCCAATGCAGCATCCACAAAGCTTATCGGTGCCTCGCAATACAGATGTTGTCCATCTCTCTCAAAAACCTCGTGAGAGAGGACTTGAATTTGTACATATAAATCTCCACTGGGGCCTCTACTTGGCCCGGCTTCGCCCTCACCAGATAATCTAATCCTATCTCCTGAATCAACTCCTGCAGGTATTTTTACAGATAATGTCTTGGTCTTTTCTACCCTCCCGTTACCTCGACATTTGCGACAAGGATTTGTGATGATTTTTCCAGATCCTCCGCATTGTCTGCAGGTTTGTGAAATGGAGAAGAACCCTTGCTGCATCCTGACTTGACCAGCACCTTGGCAGGAAGGACAAGAGGAAGGTTGTGTTCCCGGTTCAGCACCTGACCCACTACAGCTTTCGCAATTCTGTAATGTTGGAATTCTTATCTTTTCGGTAGTCCCCTTTACAGCGTTTTCTAAGTCTATTCTTAAGGAAAATTCTAAGTCTGAGCCTCGGTTGGATCTTCTAGATCTGGAAAAAGGATCTCCCCCTCCAAAAATATCTCCGAAAATATCACCGAAAACATCATTAAATGCGTCTGTAGCTGATCTACCGCTGTTAAAACCAGAAGCTTCAACTCCTTGATGTCCAAATTGATCGTAGGCAGATCTTTTTGAAGGATCTGATAAGATTTCATATGCCTCTGTAACCTCTTTAAATTTCTCTGAAGCAGAAGAGTCATCCGGGTTCCTGTCCGGATGATATTTCATCGCTAACTTCCTATAAGCTTTTTTTAACTTGTCGCCTTGGGCACTTCGATCAACTCCTAAAATGTCGTAATAGTCCCTTTTAGACATTTTGGGCCTTTAGTATTATTGAAGAAAGAGAAATAAATTACGACTTCTCTTCTTCTTTAACTTCCTCAAAGTCAGCGTCAACTGCATCGGAATCAGAAGCATCGCCTTCTTCAGCAGGTTCATTGTCCTGAGCTGAAGCTTTATCTTGTTGCTCTTGGTACAGCTTTTGGGCCAAAGAAGCAGAAGCTTCACTCAAAGCTTTTATTTTTTCATCTATCTGATCTTTGTCATCAGATTTAAGGACTTCTTCCAGTTCACTTATTCCTTTTTCTATTGCTTCTTTTTCTTCGGGTTCCGCTTTATCCCCAGCTTCTTCTAAAGTCTTTTTACAGCTGTGGACTAGATTTTCTCCCATATTCCTTGTTTGAACCAAAGCTTCGAACTTTTCATCTTCTTCAGCATGAGCTTCAGCATCTTTAACCATCTGTTCAATCTCTTCATCAGACAAGCCACTGGAAGCTTTAATTTCAATGGATTGCTCTTTTCCTGTCGCCTTATCTTTAGCAGAAACATTTAGTATTCCATTGGCATCAGTATCAAAGGTTACTTCAATTTGGGGCATGCCTCGAGGAGCTGCTGGAATATCCGTTAGATTAAATTGACCCAACGTTTTATTTTCAGCGGCTTGTTTCCTTTCCCCCTGGAGCACATGAACTGTTACAGCAGTCTGATTGTCCTCAGCAGTTGAAAATATCTGAGATTTATTTGTAGGAATAGTTGTGTTTTTATCTATAAGAGGGGTCATCACTCCTCCCATAGTTTCTATTCCTAAAGTTAAAGGAGTGACATCTAAAAGAAGTACATCTGTCACATCTCCTGCTAATACAGCGCCTTGTATTGCAGCTCCTACCGCAACTGCTTCGTCAGCATTTACATCCTTTCTTGCTTCTTTTCCAAAGAAGGTTTTTACCTTTTCTTGTACGAGAGGCATTCTTGTCTGGCCACCAACTAAGATAACTTCATCAACGTCAGAGGCTTTAAGTTTCGCGTCCTTTAATGCTATTTCTACAGGAGCTAAAGTCTTTTCTACCAAGCCTTCTACTAGAGCCTCTAACTTAGCTCGAGTTAATTTATGAACAAAGTGTTTGGGTCCTGAAGAATCTGCTGTTATGTAAGGAAGATTAACTTCCGTTTGTTGATTACTAGATAACTCAATCTTAGCCTTCTCTGCTCCCTCTTTTAATCTTTGTAACGCCAAAGGGTCATTATGAAGATCAACACCAGATTCTTTTTTGAATTCTTCTGCAAGATATTCTATAAGGGCAAGATCAAAATCTTCTCCACCCAAAAAGGTATCTCCATTAGTGGATAAAACCTCAAATTGATGTTCTCCGTCGACTTCAGCTATTTCAATGATGGAAATATCAAAAGTTCCTCCACCTAAATCGTAAACTGCTATTTTTTGATCTCCTTTACCTTTATCTAGGCCATAAGCTAAGGCAGCAGCAGTAGGTTCATTAATAATTCTCTTTACTTCTAGTCCTGCTATTTTTCCAGCATCTTTTGTAGCTTGTCTTTGCGAGTCATTAAAATAAGCAGGAACTGTAATGACAGCCTCTTTTACTTCGTGTCCAAGATAATCTTCAGCAGTCTTTTTCATTTTTTTAAGGATCTCAGCCGAAACTTGCTGAGGTGCCAGGCTTTTTCCATCTGCCTCTACCCAAGCGTCCCCATTGTCTGCAGCTACTATTTTATAAGGAACCATACCTGCATCTTTCTTGACCACATCATCATTGTGTTTTCTTCCTATAAGCCTCTTTATCGCATAAAGAGTATTGTTAGGATTGGTAACTGCCTGTCTTTTTGCAGGAGCTCCTACGGTTAGTTCCTCACCATAAGCAACCACGGAAGGAGTTGTTCTAGCTCCCTCAGAATTTTCAATTACTTTAGCTGAATCCCCTTCCATAACAGAAACACAGGAATTAGTTGTTCCTAAATCTATGCCTATTACTTTTGCCATTTTTCGTCTCCGAAGTATTTATTTATTATCTAAATGGGGGATAGATAAGATTTTTCAAGAGGAAAAATGATTATTTCTTATCCGATTTTTTTGTTACCACTACCTTTGCAGGCCTCAAAATTCTATTTTGAATAGTAAATCCTCTCTGAATAACATCTATTACAGTATTCGGTTCTTTTTTATCGTCTTCTACAACAGAAATCGCTTCGTGTTTTTCTGGATCAAAAGCCTCACCATCTGGATTTATAGGTACTATGCCAGCTGTTTCAAGAGAACCCTCAAAACTTCTTAAAGTCAATTCAAGGCCTTCTTTAATTACACTTATCTCTGCCTTTTCCTTACAAGACTCAAGGGCCCTTTGTAGATTGTCCCCCACCACTACAAATTCTCTTGCTAAATATTCAACCCCGTAAAGCCTAGCCTTGGTAATTTCTTGACCCGCAACTCTTCTTACGTTCTGTACTTCAGCTTGTGCTCTAAGTAATTGGTCTTTAAGATCTTCAACCTGCTGCTCTAAGGACAGTTCAGCTTCTTCTTCAACAGGTTTTTCATCGCTTTCATCAACTTGTTCGTCAAGCAAATCTTCTTCTTGATCTAAGCCATTTTCTTTCTCTTTGTTAGTCAAATTTATTCTCCTATCCAACAATATGGGGATAAAGGTTAAGGGTTCAAGTGTATTATTTTTTTAAGGGTTTTACGTAAAGCACCATACTGTGGTCAACTATTTCGTAGCCTTTTTCTTTTGCAACTTTAATTTGATAGTCTTCTATGTCGTCACAATTAAATTCAATAATATCGCCGGTTTCTACACAAACCATATGATCGTGATGGTGAGTAGGAGTTAATTCATAAACGCCATGGCCTTCTTCAAAATTATGTCTAATACATATTCCTGCTTGTTCAAATTGAGTCAGGACTCTATACACAGTCGCTAAGCCAACGTCTTCACCGGCATTGATCAACTTTTTATAGATATCTTCAGCACTTAGATGAGAAGCATCAGAAGATTCTAATAATTCCAAGATTCTTAGCCTAGGTAGGGTAACTTTAAGCCCCGCCTTCTTTAATTCTGCATCATCTGTCACAATACGCACCCCTCAGAGTAAATAGTTATAGCATTATAAATTAAGTCTTATCCAACTATGACAAAAAGTATAAAAACCTTCTTATTTTTAATCTTAGTCTTAATCATAACTGGCTGCAGTTTGCCTAAGCTTTTTCAGGTGGTAATAAACCAGGGCAATTTAATAGATGACGAGATGCTAGGAAAACTTGAAGTTGGTATGACAGAATCACAAGTCAGATACATCATGGGAACTCCTTTAATCAACGACACTTTTTACCCTAGAAGATGGGACTATTACACCTCTATCGCTCAGGGTGATAATGTATACACCGAAACAAAGGTAACTTTGTATTTTAAAGAGGGCTTACTGGTTGAGTGGGAAGGAGGTCTTTACGATGAAGAAGTTGAACCTAAGTAATTCCAAAGAAAACAGCAGCGACGAAAACAATTCCTACCATTAAAGGTGAGAGGAATTTCAATAAGATAAACCATGTTTTGAGAAGCCAACCTTCCTTGATTTCGAGTTCTTCAAGAACGTGTTCACGTTTCATTACCCAAGCAACAAAAATTGCGATTAATATCCCTCCAAGCGGAAGCAGGACTTGATTGGATAAGAAATCCATAGAATCAAAGAAATTTCGATCACCAATTGGGGTAAAGTCAGAAATCAAATTAAAAGATAAAGCACTTAATATGCCCAGAGTCCAAGCAATCAAGCCTAATCCGCCAGCCGCTACGTATCGTTTAGTCTTTAATGATTCTACTATCCAAGCAACCCCTGGCTCCAACAAAGAAATGGCAGAACTGAGAGCAGCAATGCTTAATAAGATGAAGAACAACTTTCCAAAAATTATGCCTAGTGGCATATTGGCGAAAGCCCAAGGCAAAGTAACGAAAACTAGGCCGGGTCCTGCAGCAGGCTCTAAGTTGTTGGCAAAAACTATCGGAAAAATAGCAATCCCTGCCAGAATAGCTACTAAGGTGTCTAAAAAGGCTACAGAAAGCGCTGTAGAGCCGATATTCTGGTTAGCAGGCATGTATGCCCCATAAGCCATAATAGCGCCCATACCTAAGCTTAAAGTAAAGAAAGCNTGTCCNAGTGCAGCCAAAATAACCGNGGCATTTATCTTGGAGAAATCAGGAGTAAACAAATAGAAAAGCCCTTCNANAAAAGCTCCTGTTTGNGTTGCATAGATGCACAAAAGTACAACGATAATNAACAACAAAGGCATCAATCGATTTATCCAAACCTCTAGACCTTTAATTACACCTCTAGCAACTATAAAAACAGAAACGAATATAAAAATACTATGAAAAATAATGAGTTTAAAACCATCACCAAGGAAGGCATCAAACTCCTGNCTATAATATTCAGCAGAAGGCCCTGAGAAGCCTTCAAAAATATAAGAAACAGCCCAACCTGCAGCAACACTNTAGAAAGATAAAATTAGAAGACCCGCAACTGCACCCATGATTCCTAAAGCTTTCCAATGAGGAAACGTGTTGGCTTCTTTAGCCAAGTAAGACATGGAGTTAGCAGGACTGCTACGACCTCTTCTTCCGATGAGAATCTCAGCAATCATAATCGGGACTCCAATGAGTAAAATACAAGCTAGATAAATAATTACAAAAGCACCGCCCCCATATTCACCGACCATATAGGGAAACTTCCATATGTTTCCAAGACCTACAGCTGAACCTGCGGCAGCAAGAATGAAGGTCCACCGACCTGTCCAGGTTCCATGAATTGATTTTCTAGCTTCGGAATTCATTTTATTAAGTAACTTAAGGGTTCAGAGTATGGATTAAGCCAATAACCTAACATAACTATTAAACAAATACAGAGCATAATATTACCTTTGCGAATTAATTCTTTGAACCAGTAAGGAATTTGTACCTTTGTGTAGTTAGATAATTTAACCAGGCTAAAGGCAAGTAAGCAGGCTAATAAGAAAGATAAGCCATAAACAGGATTAAGGTAATAAGTTAAAACCCCTCCTCCAACAACTAATATTAAAAGTATCAAAGCTAAAGACAGGGCAAGTTCTTTAGAGAATAATGAAGCTTCTATTCTGGATTGGGACAATAAATAACTACAGGAGAAAAATAACAACAAACTTAAATACACTTGAAAAAAATGCGCTAACTTTATGGCGATCAAATCNGGTGTAAACCAAACAATTGCTGCTAAAAANATTGCAGGGCTAAGTGCAATATAGACTCTCCCAGTAAAGTACCTTTCTCTTAAATTTTTNCTATTCATGGATAATAGAAAATATTCTATATCTTTGTTTATACTCTAAGCGTGAATAAGAAGAAAAAGAAGCCCGAAAATGTTATTGCCGAAAACCGGAGGGCCAGATTTAANTTTGAATTAACTAATAAATTTGAAGCTGGGGTTTCNCTTGAAGGTTGGGAGGTGAGAAGCATACGTTTGGGNAAAGCTCAAATAGCAGAATCTTATGTCCTTTTAAAAGACAGTGAAGCTTGGTTAATTGGTTGTCACATCAATCCCCTAGCTAACAGTAATAAAGAAAATGAACCAACCCGATCTAGAAAATTACTCCTCAATAAAAAAGAATTAGCGGAAATCTTTAAATCCACTCAGCAAAAAGGTCAAACTTGCGTGCCAACAAGGCTGTTTTGGAAAAATAACNTAGTTAAATGTGAAATCGCCCTAGCTACAGGTAAACAANGCAGAGACAAGCGTCAAACTATTAAAGCCAGAGATTGGGACCGTCAAAAAGCTAGAGAACTAAGGTCCAGAAATAAAAATTAGAGCCTAATCCCAGGGGTTATAAGAACCAAAACTCCAAAGATGCCCTTCTAAATCCTTACAGGTAAATCCTCTACCTCCATAGTCCTGATCAACGTTGTCTAAAACTATTTCCGCTCCAGCAGACTTAACCTTTTCAAAGTGTGCATCTATTTCTTCTATAAACATATAGATGGAAGCTGTGTTGTAGCCCTCTATTTCATTTGGAGTTCTGTGGAGGTGTAAATAATTATCTTCATTATGTCCACTTCCATCACTCAACATAATCATTGCGTCTCCACAAATTAGTTGCGCATGTACTATTTTTCCATCTTCTCCTGGGACAACTAGATTGCGTTCAAATCCAAAAACTGCACATAACCATTCAATGGCTTTCTCAGCATCTCGAAACATCATTGTTGGAATTATCCTTTCTTTCACATCTTAACTTTACTCCTTTTGTAAGTTATTTGAAGTTACCTGTATAATCCTCAGTCCTTTTTGGGGGCGAACTGGATTCGACAGCAGTTACAAACCCACGAGTGCATGTCGAGAAGGTAGTAATTCTCGTAAATCAACTACTACAAACATGTTAGTTGGCGATAACGCAGACTACGCTTTAGCAGCTTAAATTGCTAACTGTCTTAACTTGGTGTCCGTGCCATTGTTACGACAGACGACTTCACGGACTGCGGACGTTGTAGTTCTCATATACAACTTCTTAAGTAAACATGAGATCGTTAGATAAGCCCTGTTCATCGGGCCCTATCAAACTAAATTAATAGATGAAACTAAACATGTAGATCTTATGGCAGAGTACTGGTGGACGCGGGTTCAATTCCCGCCGCCTCCACCACTCTTCTTATATANTAATAATATGAAAAAAGTATTTAAGTGGATTGGATTGTCAGCTTTAGCAATCTTAGTTTTTCTTATCTATAGCGGGACTTATCTTGATATTCCTCGGGAAGAACTAGAATCTAGATATGCTATCGGAACATCTCAGTTTCTGAACTTGGATGACGGATCCAGAATCCACTATCGTGATGAGGGCAATGATCAGGGACCTGTTATTGTCTTGTTGCATGGATTTAATGCTTCATTATTCAACTTTGAAAGATTGATACCTTTGCTTGCTGAAGACTTTAGGCTTGTCAGTTTAGATCTACCTGCTTTTGGGCTCACAGGTGCTGTCCCTTCTGGAGAGTACACAATTGAAAATTTTAAGGAAACGGTATCTGAATTAACTCATTACCTTGATATAGAAAAATTCTCTATCGCTGGTAACTCTATGGGTGGTCATGTGGCTTGGAGGTATGCCCTTGAATACCCAGATCAAATAGAAGGGTTAATACTAATAGCCGCAGGTGGTGTGTCTGGAGAAGAACAAACCATGGATGACTCTCCAATAGTTTGGAAACTAATGGATTCCGGTTTAGCTCGAAAAATTCTTCTTTTTTTCACTCCAAAATTTTTTGCTGACCAAGGGCTACAAACAGCTGTAGCAGATCCAAAATTAGTTACTGAGGAGTTAGTAAGTCAATTTCATGAATTGGCTTTATTAAAAGGATCTCGTGAAGCCATACTGTCCATGATTACTGGCGATAGGCGTAGTAGCAGTGGTCCTGAGATATTTAATCAAATTAGTGCACCTACTTTAGTTATTCACGGTGAAGAGGATAACTTAATCCAAGTAGAGAGCTCGAAGTATTTTGAAGAGAATATTCCTAATGTAGAGGTAAAGATTTATTCCAATATAGGTCACTTACCAATGTACGAAGATCCTGAAAGGACCGCGAAAGATATTAGAAATTTTATCAAAGGCTTTGACTCTTGATTATTAGAGATGCCATAAATAAAGACTTAGGTAGTATTTATGAAGTTGTATCACTTGCTTTCAAGGAAGAACAAAATGTTCGGGATGGAGAAATTATCCAAGCTAGATTGGTCAAAGAACTTATTAAAGACCATGACGATATAGTTAATTTAGTGGCAGAAGACTCAGTCATCGTGGGTCATGTTTTTGTCTCCCCTGTTACTTTGGAACCTGACTCAGGGTTGTCTTGTGGTCAAGTATCTCCTTTGTCTGTGCTTCCTGAATTTCAATCCGAAGGAATAGGCAGCGCTCTTATGCAAGCTGTAATTGAGAAGAGCATGAATGAGGGATTGGATGCCTTATTCCTCTTAGGTGACCCTAATTACTACAAAAAATTTGGTTTTGTCGCTTCTGCCGTTAAAAGTGCTTACGGACCTTCGGAATACTTTCAAGAACTAGAGCTTAAGGCTAATTGTTTAGAATCGCTAAACGTTCATGTACATCTAGCCCCAGCCTTTATTAGACTAGAACTGTGAAAGCAAATTTCATTTGTTAGACCCAAAAGTTACCTCAATTGCTTAAATTAAGGAACTAATGTAGATTTGGTGTCATGTTTGAAATTAATATTATTTGGGTTCTTTTAGTCGTTATAGCTGTCGTTTGGATAGGTCTAGACTTTATTCAATACATGTCTAAAGGAATCAATCAAGAAAAGGGAGAAGAAAGACCTTCTCCTCAATCTGACACGGAGGTTTCAGTGACAGGAATAACAAAAAATGACGGTCCGGTAGCCGTAACAGGCGCCAGTGGATACATTGGATCGAGAGTTGTAGAAGACTTAATGCAACAAGGCTACGAAGTCCACGCTTGTGTCAGAGACAAAAGTAATGGAAAGAAAGTTGATCATCTACTCAACCTGAATGGTCAAGGGCTTGAAGGCAGTGTGCAATTATTTGAGGCCGATCTTTTAGATCCAGGTAGTTACGATCAGGCTTTTTCAGGCTGTGCAGGAGTCATTCATGCGGGGGCTGCTCTGGGTTTCAATCGGGAAACGCCACAGGAAGTATACGACGGATGTTTTACCCAAAATGAACATGTGGTTGAATCAGTAAAGAAAGCTGGAACTGTAAAACGCTTAGTTTTTACCAGTTCTTTTGCGGCGGTGGGCCACCCAAGACAGGAAGGTTATGTATTCACGGAGAAAGATTGGTGCGGCGATAATGTGGAAGGCTACAGAGGTGCCTGGACCGAGGAAAACATCTCCAAAAACCGTGATATAGCTTACGCCATGGCCAAGGCGAATACCGAAAAAATGATCTATAAGGCTGCCGAAGAAGACGGAAGCTTCGAGGCTGTTTCCATTAACCCTTTGCATGTCGTTGGACCTTTAATGACTGAAAATCATAACCAATTCTTTAGTTGGCAGTTTTTTATTGGGCAATTACTGAAGGGGGAAGATTTTGGTTATATCAATGAGAAGCAACTCAGAGGCAGCACTATGTTATGGAATATGGTGGATGTTCGAGATGTAGCCAGAGCACACAGGTTAGGTACTGAAAGCCCTAATGCAAAAAATGGTTCAAGATACATTCTTTCTGCAACCGATAGATCAGGCGAAATGTTCACTTGGGAACTTCAAGCCAAACTAAAAGAGTTATTTCCTGAAATTGAAAATATTGGTGGCGAAGAAATGGAAGAAGGAGAGCCTAAAGAGAAAACTTATGATTCTCCTAGATCTTACTGTTCTTTAGCGATAGAAGAGCTCGGTCTTTCTACTTACTCAATTGAAGAGACTTTAAAGGGTACAGGCGATTCCTACAGGGCTTTAGATCTTCTTTAAGGCAGTCCAGCTCGGGGAAC
>JGI24815J26687_1000013_pt1 | contig 30522 bp, 17 predicted proteins | sample METZYME_3_150m_FD_26687 | JGI IMG/M metagenome (IMG submission 26687) | reverse complement strand
TAGCAGACGAGGGTATGACGATGGTTATCGTCACACATGAGATTAGTTTCGCTAGGGACGTAGCGGACCGGATTATCTACATGGATGAAGGGGTAGTGGCTGAAGAAGGGCCTTCTTCAATTATCAACAATCCAAAAAGCGAGAGGCTCAAGAAATTCCTCTCATCACTACACGAAGACGAAGTTCCAGAACAGATTCACCAAGACGAAGGTGATAGCACTGTTTAACGGCGTGGTCAAAGACCGCGAAGGAAGTTTGTCTGAGTCCCTATACCATTCCCTGCGCCTGCATCGCCTCAGCGACCTTTAGGAATCCAGCTATGTTTGCGCCTGCGACATAATTTCCGGGCATTCCGTATTTCTCAGAGGTCTCAAATGCGTTCTTGTGGATATTCACCATTATGCCCTCGAGCTTCTGATCGACCTCCTCTCGAGACCAACTCATACGTAGGCTGTTCTGACTCATCTCCAATCCAGAGGTTGCCACTCCTCCGGCATTCGACGCCTTACCCGGGGCGAATAGTACTCCATTAGCATGGAAGCACTCAACGGCTTCTGGGGTGCAGGGCATGTTGGCGCCCTCGGCGACTGCGATGACTTTGTTGTTGACTAGCATCTGCGCCTCTTCGCCATTAATCTCGTTTTGAGTCGCGCAAGGTAGCGCGATGTCGACATTGGTATCCCAGAGTCCATTCAGATTGGGTTCCGGCTTGGAAGCGGTGTACTCAACTCCGTCGAATTGGTCGGCGTACTCACTCATTCGACCGCGGCGGTTGTTCTTGAGATCCATGATCCATGCTAGCTTCTCTCTGTCGATTCCTGCCGGGTCGTAAATGAATCCACTGCTGTCAGACATCGTTACCGGCTTGCCGCCAAGATCGAGGACCTTCTCGCATGCGAACTGGGCGACGTTACCAGAACCGCTGATGGCAACCGTGGCACCCTCGAAGCTCTTGCCCTTTGTGGCGAGCATCTCTCGAGCGAAGTAAACCAATCCATATCCAGTCGCCTCGGGACGAATCAGAGATCCCCCATATGAGCGGCCCTTTCCAGTCAGTACTCCTGTGAACTCGTTAGCGAGCTTCTTGTACATCCCNAACAGGTAGCCAATCTCTCGTCCACCCACGCCAATGTCGCCAGCGGGTACGTCGAGATCTGCACCAATATGNCGCCATAGTTCCATCATGAAGGACTGGCAGAAACGCATGACCTCAGCATCAGATTTGCCCTTAGGATCAAAGTCGGATCCACCCTTNCCACCACCCATAGGAAGNCCTGTCAGACTATTCTTGAAGAGTTGCTCGAAGGCNAGGAACTTCAGGATNGACTGGTTCACACTAGGGTGGAATCTGAGGCCGCCCTTGTAGGGACCAATGGCACTGTTGAACTGGATTCGGAATCCACGGTTGATGTGGAGATCTCCATTGTCGTCGTACCAAGGCACNCGAAACTGGATTATCCTCTCAGCCTCGACGATGGCCTCGACCACTGTGAGGAACTCCGGATTAGCCTTTATCACCGGCACTAGGCTGTCTAGAACCTCTTCAACCGCCTGATGGAACTCAGGTTGGTTCGGGTCTCTCGCTATCACGCTGTCATACACTGTTTTCATTGTACTATCCATTGGTTCACCAAGGGGATTGAACGATTCCTATTTGAGGGACCGGGCGCTTGCGCGACCGAGGGGGGGCTTTTGAATAATATCCTAAGCAGATATGCGTTCCAAACGGACCCTTAGGGGTTGAAAAAACTCATGAGAACAGATGTCTTTCGGCTAACTGCGCCACATCCGACAGATGTCCTGGCAGAGTAATCACATAGACCGCTGCCTGACTCACTTGTCGGTTCCTCAGAGCCTCGGCAATCGGAGTATGTTCGCGGAGCCACCGCGTGCGTCCATCATCACCTACAATCCTGACGTCGACTTGAGACATCCGAGGTTCGGCGAGGAGTAGTTTGACATTAGGCACGTCGATGGCGACGTATCCAGGTAGCAGGCCGGCTCGGTGTGCTAAATCGTCCTCAAACTGCCTGCGTGAATCTGGATTTGTGGCAATCTCAAGAAGTCGCTCGACCTGTTGGGGAGTGAGTTCCTCTCTACGACGACTGCAGCATACCTTCAGCAGTTGTCTGTACTTCAGTCTACGAATCATGTCCTGAGCGTAATCGCCAGCGCCTCCGAGAACCTCCCATATCTCCGCATCAACCCGGCGCTGCAGGTCCAGAGATTCTGGCATCTGTTCCGAGCTGCGCTCTACCGCCCTAGAGAGCATGACCTCGGTCACCCTAGTGACTCTATGGAAGTAAACTGCACTGTACATTAGCGCCCTTGCCATCATCATGCCCTCGAGCGCTGGCAGGCCGCCTTCCTCCACGGCGATGTCGCCGCCATGCCTCTCAAGGCACCTGATTAGGCGGCGATGGTCAACGATTCCGTGGGTGACACCTGTGAAATGCGAATCGCGGAGTAGGTAGTCCAGTTGGTCGCAATCCACAGGCCCGTGGACCAAATGGGCTAGAGTCAGNTCCTTGTCTACAAAGTCTTCACGGCCCTCAGTCCATGCTGTCAGAGAGCGTTCAGTACCTCCTGCCCCTGGGCCTCGGATTAGACCTGCAACCTCCTTCGGCTCTAGGTCGTGCCTCTCGAGTATGTCCGGCACCCTCTGACGTTCTAGAACTGAAGACTGCTCACCGTCACGTAGAACATCATACTCACCGAGAATTATTCCTTCAGTGATCGACATGTGATCCATCCCTCCGCGCTCATGCAGGATGTGCTCGAGCGTGTGTGAGTAGGGGCCGTGACCCACATCATGGAGCATCGCTGCTGCTTGGACTGTATTGGTCTCATGCTCATCCAAACCCAATGACTCGGCCATCATACCAGCGATGTGAGACACCCCTAGGGAATGCTCAAATCTAGTATGATGAGCTCCAGGAAATACCAGATGGGCCAACCCTAGCTGCTTGATGTGACTGAGTTTATTCATCTCTGGAGTGCCAAGCAGTTCCCTACGAACACCGTCCAGTCTGAACTGTCCGTGAATAGCATCGTTGATGACCTTCATACCCGACCCTGCGGGGCTTCGACATGACACTTAGCCTTGAAACGCACTATCGCCGGGACAGTGGGCGGAGGCAATACTTACTGGATTTGAGAGTCGTTTTGTAATCATTGCATTTCATTTGTCTTTCAATTGCAATACAGTTAAGTGCCCCCTCTGGGTCTGCGGGACTCAGGAGGAACCCGAAGTGGCCGGTGTCAGTCCAATGGTCTCGCTAAGAATCCCCGAGGACCATTTGCTGGAAATCGACCAGCGAGTGGGCTTCGACGGTATGCGAAACCGTTCAGACGTGATTCGAGATGCTGTCCGCAGGTACCTCGCTTCGCCTCTGCCCTCAATGGGGGCGAGGGTCGAGGTTGACCTTGGCCCCGATCTGACTGTGAGGATACGGGACTTCTGCAAACTGCGAGGCGAGTCTGTTGCTACGGTGCTGCGGCAGGCAGCTCGCGAGCACATCGCCAAGGGAACCCTGGAGAGTGCTACGGTAGACCAAGTCCTCTCCATGCGCATGGACGAGTTGCGTGCGCGATTCGATGACGATTCGAACGCTCTATGAGGTGAGAGATTGAGCGATGATGGGATGCACGAGAAAAATGCGGGGGGGCGTCGTCGACGCCCCCTCGCCCAACCCGTGCTATGCGGCCTAGAAGGACTACGGGCTCGGGCTAAGCTATCTGATGCAGTCGGCTATGACGCCCGTGATGTCCCGAGAGGCTCCAGAGGGAAGTCTCGCAAGACCGATCGGGAGCATCTTCTCTGAAATTCAACACACACCGTCTCGCACATCTCGTGCGGGACACCCCTCGGTGCGTCAATCTGAACTTTGATGCATGATGCTCTCATCCGGTGCCATGGGCGAGGGTATCTCCGACTGGAGTCGCTTCGAGAGGTTGACACCTTTCAGAGTCAGAGACGTACTTCTTGTGGCCAGTCACTTCGACCACTATTTGTTGGAGGAATCGGGGTACTTAGCGGAGATAATGCAGGAGGAATACTCCGACTTGAATCTCTCTCAGGCACCCCGTATCATCCACAGTCCCGATGCACGGGACGCCCTCAGGCTGCTAAATACACGCGAGTTCGACCTTGTCATCACTATGACAAGGGTGGGTGAAATGGATGTCAAGGCCTTCGGGACTGAGGCGAAGCGTGTAATTGAGGGACTTCCTGTAGTCATGTTGAGTCACAACACGCGTGAATTAGCGACCCTTAGTGCAGGCGATGGAATCGATCGAATATTCGTGTGGACGGGCGATAGCAGGATACTATTGTCTATCTGTAAGCTAATCGAGGACGAGCGTAATGTCGAGAATGATGTTCGAGATGGTGATGTGCAAGTCATCCTGCTAGTTGAGGACAGTCGCAGATTCTACTCCGCTTATCTCCCTCTACTCTACACCCAGCTGGTNAACCAGACGACGCGGCTTATGGGNGAGGGAGGGAACCTGCACGAAAAGTTACTGAGATTGAGGGCCAGAGCCAAGATTCTACTGGCATCTGACATGAACTCTGCAAAGTCCGTAATCGACAGATACCACAACAACATCATCGGGATTTTCACTGACGGTAAGTTCCCAAACCAAGGTGGGCAGAGAGACACAGCAGGTCTAGAGTTAGTACGCTACGCCCAAGAGGGGCATCGCTACATGCCGATACTGTTCCAATCAAAGAACCTCGAACTAAAGGAGGATGCTGAGTCATTAGACGTTCGCTTCCTCCACAAGGAGGATACGCAACTGTACCGGCGGATAGAGGAGTTCATGGTCGACGAAATGAATTTCGGTGACTTCGTCTTCAGGATGCCTGATGGGGGCGAGGTCACTAGAGCGTCAAATCTTGAGGAATTCATACACGGGCTAGAGAACGCGCCCATCGAGTCAATAGAATACCATGCTGGGAGGAACCAATTCTCGCATTGGCTGAGGACACGTTCAGAGTTCTACCTCGCGGCGGAGATGAGACCGAAGAAGATCGGTGACTTCGATAACCCCGAGGGAGTCAGGAAATATCTCGCTGACTCTGTCAAGAATCACATTGTCCANGTTCGGATGCGCACCATCGGGGACTACGACGCGAGTCGGGAAGGGGCTGGATTCCAGAGGATCGGTAGGGGCAGCCTAGGTGGCAAAGGTAGAGGATTGGCCTTTTTCTTCACGCGGATGCTTGACCTAGGATTGAGTGGTGCCTTCCCCGATGTTGAGTTTGTTGTCCCTAGATCAGTGGTAATTGGCACAGACGTCTTCGAGGAGTTCGTCGAAGACAATGAACTCGGCAGGTTTGCTCATGAAGACCACAGCAATGAGGAGGTCAATCGAGCATTTCTCGAAGCTGAATTCACAAGTGAGATGGTTGGAGAGATCTCGGTGATGCTACAACAGACCAAGTGGCCCCTAGCAATCCGCTCTTCTAGCCTGCTTGAGGATTCCAGCCACCAGCCTTTCGCAGGAGTCTATGCGACCTACATGCTGGCTAATGACCATCCGGACTTAGAAGTCCGACTCAGAAGACTGCTTGAGGCGATTAAGCTCGTCTATGCCTCCACTTACCACCGTGGGGCCAAGGCGTACGTCGCTGCCACGCCCAGCACCATCGAGGACGAGCGCATGGCAGTGGTCATCCAAGATCTGGTTGGCGACGAGGTCAACGGACGCTTCTATCCAATGATATCGGGGGCCGCTAGGAGTCGTAATCACTATCCAGTCGAACCTCTGGTCGCCGAAGACGGTATTGCAGCCATCTGCATTGGCTTAGGTCGTCAGGTTTCGGCCGGAGGAAAGTGTCTNAGATACAGCCCGGGGCAACCTCGGAGGATACACCAGTTCCACAGTAATCAAGCGATTCTGGATACCTCGCAACGCAGCTTCTTCGCTATTCCAATGGAGCAAGAGGACGGAGCGGTTCACCCTACTGAAGAAGGCAATCTGCTGAACCTCAGTCTGGCCGAGGCCGAGGAAGATGGTTGCCTTGCACTGGTAGGTTCTACCTACGTGGTCTCGGATGACCGTATCGTCGATTCCGTGGTAGTCGATGGTGGGCCGAGGATAGTGACCTTCGCCCCGGTCCTCAAACATGGACGGTTTCCCCTGTCAGAGATACTCAGCCACGTACTCAACACCTGTCAGAACTACATCGGATCACCCGTTGAACTAGAGTTCGCGATGTCAATCGATCAGGACTCTGGAACTCAGAGGTTTGCCATCCTGCAAGTCAGACCGATGATGGAGGAATCCGTGGACATCGACATCGATCTGGCTGAGATTGATCGTTCCAAGGCGATGTGCATCTGTAGCCAGTCTCTGGGCAATGGGGTCATTGAGGGAATCAAGGATGTCGTGTATGTCCATCCAGAAAGATTAGACAGGATGCGTACGATGGATCTGACGGCTGAGATAGAGGCCATAGACGCCTCCCTCAGAGCCGAAGGGCGACCCTATGTTTTGATTGGACCGGGGAGATGGGGATCTTCGGACCCGTCACTGGGAATCCCGGTACAGTGGGACCAGATAATGGGCTCTAGGACGATTGTTGAGGTGCCGATGACGGACATCCACGTTGAACCTTCACAGGGGACTCATTTCTTCCAGAACATCATCACCTTCAACATCGGCTACCTGACGATAGGTGTCGATGACTTCGTCGACTGGGAGTGGTTGGACTCTATCGAGGCGACGGCTGAATCCGGAGCCCTCCGTCATGTCAGTCTCGATGGACCGATGAAGGTGATTCTAGACAGCCGTGATTCTGAGGCCATCATAACCAAGTGATGGCCAATCTTCTTGGTCGGTCTATCGTCAGGACTGTTTCTATGAGAGAGGGTTCGTCAGCCAATGCAGGGAGATTCGTCGCCCATGAGTCCCTCAGGGACGCGCAAGGAGAGATGATTAGTGACGGTATTGCATCTCTTGGAGTAGGCGGCTTCCTACTGGCCTCCGCACCCACTGGGATAGGCAAGACCGCGGCGGCTCTGGCAGCGGCCATTGAGGTTGCAAGGTGTTCAACCAATCCTCCAGTGGTGATGTTTCTGACAGGCCGTCAGTCGCAGCACAAGATAGTAGTGGATACCGTTCGCAAGATCAATGAGAGACTCGATCCTAGTGTTGCGAAGGTCAGGCTCGTAGATTTGATAGGTCAACAAGGGATGTGTATCAACGAAATCCGACACGAACACCGGGCGCTGTTCTCTAGACTGTGTGCAGAGAAGCGCGGCACGCGTACCTGCAAGCCATGGCTAGCTGATGCCGATCTAATCCGCCCCCGAATACTTCGCGACCCTTTGCACGTCGACGAGTTAGTCTCGATGTGCAAAGGACATGATGATGAGTTACCTCACGGTATCTGCCCCTGGAAGGCAGCGAGGGAGTCGGTCTCTTCTGCCGATGTCGTGGTCTGCGACTATAATCACGTCTTCGTAGAGGCTGTCAGAGACTCATCCCTAACAGCGATGGGCATAGAACTCGAGAACACATTGCTGGTGGTGGACGAAGCGCACAACCTCCCTGACAGAATTCGCAGGGGATTCGAACGTAGAATCACAATGAAGGTAATCAGAGATGCAATTTTTGAAATTGAAGAGCATACTGAGCGGACGAAGTCCGAAGGTGCATCACTTGCCGGAGCCGAAGCCGATTCAAATAATGCAGAATTAGACCGTCTCAGAAAATCAAAGGCAGTAATGCGCAGACTGAGGAATGGTTTGCCAAAGTGGTTCGCAGAGATAGACGGTNATTTAGACTCGAGCAGGACTGATGACCAGAGAGTCTCGATGGCGGACTTCCTAGATCGAGTCTCGGCGATACTGGCCGAAGGAATTGAGCAAGCCTTTGGGTTAGAAGCACTAGTTAGGATTCTGCAGTCAATAAAAGTGGACATAGACGAGGAAGATGAAGAGATTGAGGAAGAGACGGCCTGTATGAGGCTGGCTATCCTGCTGCAAACCTGCGTGCAGAACCACGACAGCCCTGCTTTCGCACTTGTCCACGACAAGTTAGGGGACGAGGAACACAGGCTGACCACTCATCTGCTGGACCCCGGAGTGGTTAGTGGAGGACTTCTTGAAGAGTGCCGGGGCGCTGTTATGATGTCAGGGACCCTGTTCCCTCCCCAGATGTACTACGACCTGCTCAAAGTCCCCGGAGATAGAGTCTCGATAGTCAAAGAGTACACCTCTCACTTCCTCACTGAAAGAAGGCCAGTCCTGATTGCGAAGGACGTCACCAGCCGGTACGCTGAGCGAGGTGAAGAGAACACCGCTAGGATTCGCGAACACATCCACTCCGTCCTGCGTGAGACCCCAGGACATGTCGCCGTATTCGCTCCGAGTTACGCTATGCTTGAGCAGATAGTGTTGGAGGACGATGATTGGATAGTGCGGAGTCGCCAACTATTGGAAGAGCGATCGGGAGCCTCGAAGGAGGAGATGGACAGAATGGTCGACAAGTTACATCAATTGAGGCGTTCAAAGACTCCTGCTCTGCTCGCCGGAGTCTTAGGAGGTAAGCTCGCAGAAGGTGTGGACTATCCGGAGAATATTCTCGACGCAGTAATCTGCATCGGTCTACCGCTACCTCCACCGAGCGCCCGGCAGGATGCTCTGAAGGACTACTACGAGAATTCCTATGGTAGTGCGCGGGCGTGGAGGTATGCCAGTTCCCAGCCTGCCGTCAACAGACTAATGCAAGCCCTTGGCAGACCAATCAGAAAAGCGGCCGATCGCGCGTTGGTGATAATGCTCGAGAAGCGATTGATGCAGCGTGGATTCAAGATCTGTATGCCAGACGGAGTTCATGTCGTCGAGTCGGTCGATTCAGATCGGACTGCGAGACATACTAAGCGCTTCTTCAAGAAATATCCCAACCCGGCTAGGCACTCTGAATGAGCAATGGGTTCATCCGAGTGCGTCCTCTCGTGATGATTCAGCATGCAGTGGTCGAGAGTACAGGTAGAGATGCTCGGCCCCAGCGCGCACACCACAGACCCACTTGATCTCACAACCTCGGGGCTTGATGTGGGGGCTGAGCAAATGCATGAGGAGTTCCTCGCTGATCTACCTCATCTAGACGAAGTTCGTAGTGAGCATACCAGAGTTATCTCCGATGTCTCTGAGCCAATCGAGACGGCCAAGTCCCTAGCTAGAGATGTTCAGCCACTCGACGAGATGCTAGCAGAACTAGGCGGCTCTTTGAGCACCGACAGAATCAGCATCCCNCTACCTTCGGCTATTCCCGGTGANCTAGTAGTAGAGAGACTTGCAAGTAAACAAGGAGAGATAGTACGACTCATCGCACCGGAGCGTTTTGGTGGCATCATGAGGCAGTTCGCCCTACCTAAGGACAGAGCCCTAACTAGGGCTGTTTGGGCTGAAGGTGAGTTGCGCCTGGAGATCATCTGATCCCATCGTCAACGATGTACGAATCGCGCTCCGGGACATCTTGCAGTTCGTCTATCTCCTGCAATACAGTAGACAGGGCCATCTGCGCGTTCTGTCGATGTGGTTCCCCTAGAACGTGGCTGGAGTACCTAGCCTCTTCGAAAATCCTGTCAAGTGCGACCAGTGCCTGTTCGCTGATGGGCAGGGCGTTACGAATCGCCAGTTCAAACTCACGGACAGTCTCGAAATCCCTGCGCAGGAACCCTCTGCGCATCAATATCTGGCAGAGGCTCTCGTAGCAATTGAAGATGGCTTCTCTGATTTCGTCGCCGGCAGCCAGGAGCTCTGCAGTGTAACTGAACACTCCAGCGAGCTCATCGATAGCGGCCTGCTTACGCCTGCGCATCAGCATTGCCGCACCAGCCACTAGAGCGAGTGCGATGAGTACGGCAACAAGTATGGTCGAGAAACCAAACGACTCACCTGACTGCTGTTCATATTCTACATCGAGTCCATCCCGGAAGATAGGTGGCCAGGTCTTGTTGACCGGATCGACGAAGTCAGAGTCAGTAGTGAAGCACACCCGCAACTCACCCCAGAAGGTCTGATTGTAGAATGAAGGGAGTCCTGTGAACGACTCAAACTGGTACACGAACAGGCCGTTCTGATCGGTGAGTCCGACCCTAGTGAAGTGTGATGCCTGCCTATTATCACAGGTACCATTGACAAGATAAGCAGACAACGGGAAGTCGGGCACAACCTGTCCAGTGTCAAGCGCTGTGACATTGATTGACCCAGACAGTAGTCTCTGATTCTTGGCAACATATAGTGAATCTGGATTAAAGTCGTAAATCACAGAAATCAAGATTACTACCTCGATTTCAAGGGAGTTACCATTGAGGTACCTAGAGCCGTCAGGCTCGACCTTGATGGTCAGAGTCAGTGGGCCGGGAGGCATGGTTTGAATAGCATTCGTGGCGAGGTTGAAGTGCTCGGTCCCATCATCATCCCAAGGACTACCTGACAGCGGTAGCAAGAGATCCTCCCAAGTCAACGAGATTGTCATATTATGCATGATGTTGGACTCGCCGCCTATCTCTAGTATCCTCCCCTGCAGCTTAACCTTGGCATAGGGATCTCCTCGNATGATATCGAGATTATTGGGGAACACCTCGATTTCAATGTCAGCCCTAGTGTAAACAGTGACATTGTACTGGGTCGGCAGATAGTAGGTCTCACCCAAGAATGCAAAAGCGACGTTATGAGGTCCGCGNGCGATAGTGTATCCGAGGTCATAGGTGTAGCTGAACGTGCCGTCGATAGAAGTGGTGATGGTCCCCACTACCTCACCATCGAGTCGCATCGTCAGCTCCCTGTCCTCAAGTCCAGGATGACCGGACGAATCCTCGTCGAACAATCGCCCAGTGAAGTTCCACGAGCCTCCTCGGGTGACGACTGGTGAATCGACCTGCAGAGTCATTCCTGTGTGGTATGCGATAATCAGAACTGTTTCCGTTGATCCCATCCTGTGATAGCCCTGCTCAGGTGCCCTAATGGTCAGAGTGTGGTTGCCGACCTCAAGGAAGTCAGATACGGTCCACAGATATGACCACTCACCATTTTCATCTGAACTGGTTATGCCCACTAGTATGCCATCGACAAAAATCTGTAACGAGTGGTTAGCAAGCCAGCCTTCAGGAAGATTGTCCTTCACTGTCCCGCTGAGCATCAGAGGGTCGCCCACGGCTACAGCCTGAGGTTGGACAACAGATATTTCTACGGGCCCGTAGACAGTGAAGATAGTAGATGAGTTGGACCCCAGAATGAACTCCTCTCCTAGATATGTAATCAGAACAATACGTGGCCCCAACTCCATGTCTGGAGGCACGGGTATGTACAGACTGAAGGTCCCATTCTCACCCACTGAAAGCGCGGTCAGGAACTCACCGTTCATAGAGACCTGGAGATTTCTGTTAGGTAGAATCCTTCCCGAGCCGTCGGTGAGCATGCCCTCAATCAGCAGCAATTCGTTTCGGTCGACTTCCCCGGGCGGTGTTGTCAGAACGACTTGTGAGGTCTGAGTGGCGTTGAACACCTCGGTGATATCTGAGGGCAGGTAGTACTCGGGGTTGAGCGAGTCACCCTGGCCCATCGGATCGACCCAGGTGAATCCTCCGAGGAATCTCACTGTGACAGTGTGCATACCGTAGTCGACGTCGAGGGGCATATCGTAGGTGATTGACCACTCGCCTGTGGTGGCGTTGGACTGCGTAGAGTACACTGGACCGACGGTTAATCCATCGATTTCCAAGTGAATTATCCCGCCCCAGGGGTTGCCCCCATGCACTAGGAACTGCCCGTGCTCATCAAGCAGGGTGCCGCTGAAAGTAACACTCTCGCCGGCTATAGCTGAGCCGGTAATGGAAGTAATCTCCAACTCAGTCGGAGCGAGGATAATGACTCGGGTCCACGTCTCATCACCGAGGAGTCCAGTAGTGCCGTTGATTCCTGCGAACTCGGCAGAAATCGTCATCGGACCTGGATTCCTCAGGATATCTACGCTAATTACGGCGTTCATGGTGCCGTTGATGTCAGTGAATCCCCTCCAGTCGAAGACGCCGTCAATCAGAATATCGACCGGTTCTGCTACAATCGGGTGTCCGGCGTTGTCAATCAGCGAGATATTCACACTAATCACGTCACCTCTGATAGTCCTGCTATCCGGATCAAGGTCCTGAGGATCGTCTATGGTCAGCAGTGAGTAGCCGCGACTGTCGAAGGTTGAGTTATCGGTGCTTGAGTCGAAATAGTTCACATTTGGAGTATAGGTTACCCTCAGGTCGTGAGTTCCCCGTGGGAAGGTGAGGTCGAGATGAATCTCGGTGGTCCAGTGAGCCACTCCTCCTGCCGCGTTATGGGTGTGGAATGTGTTGCTCTGACCATCGATGTTGAACGTCAATGAATATGAAAGAGCGTTGCCGTTGCGGTCAGAGAGGGCGCTGCCATTGCTGGACGTCAGTGTGCCGCTGACTGTGAAGAGGCCCCCGGCGGCGGGGTTATCGGTTATCGGGAGGACAGTCAGATTAGTTGGGGACCTGACGGTGATGGTCGTGATGGTGGTGGCGGTTGAGTGCAACGTGGAAGAACCGTTGAAGAACAGAGTGATGGCTATCAGCCCAAGCGGATGAGAATGCGGTATTGCGAACGAGAAGTTGACTACTCCAGCACCGTTGCTCTGGAATTCAGGCAACCAAGTATCATGGAACTTGGCTCCTATTGTTGCGTTGCCAATCTGTCTGTCATTGTCACTTGACTCAACCAGTCGTGCACCGAAGTTGATTGATGAACCACGGTCGGCCACCGTATTGATGATAGGGCTCTTATCGACGAACTGAGTCACACCACGAACCAGTATTGATGCATTTCCGGTACCAGTGAGGTAGAACGGAGTACTGCCATTGATGACGCTGACCACTACGGTCTTGACGCCGCTGGTGACACCGTCTCCGAGCGGATCTGTTGGGACCGATACTGTGAACGAGCCATTGCTCGTTGTGGTGGCACTGTTGACGAGAGTTTCGCTAGAGTCGGCGAGGAAGAATACCTCGACTGCCATCGGACCATTGACGCTCCTATTGCCATCTACAGCATCGATTACTCTGCCACTCATCGTGAACGTCTGCCCGGCTGTGACTTCGAGCGGTATGCTGTCTATCTCGACAAAGCTTGAGACTTGCACAGTGAGATTGACGAAGCTGTCGTTACCCAACCACCTCCCTGCATCGAGGACAGTGAGATTGTCTGACTTGTCATCCGGTACATGCACACGGATAGAATAGTACCCAGGCGTTGTATTGGCGGGAATCACCGGATTGAATGTAGCGACACCATCGGATCCAGTGGTCCGATTCTCCATTAGCACCTGAGAAGGCCCACCCCAGTCGAAGTAGATGTCTGCCAGTACTCCCTGCAACAGTGAGTTGTCCTCAACGTCTGTGATGGTGGCATTCACCCTCATGATCGAGCCTGCTACGACAATGAGGGCACTAGGTGCGGCTTCCACTACGAATTCGGTCTGTATTCCAGCGTCGTAGACGGCATCATCATCGACCTTGAAGTAATAGCCGCCGGAAGGAGGGTTCTGAGTGAAATCAAGAAGTACCCTGAGGTCATACACTCCGGAGCCAACCCCTGAAGGCATCAGGAAGCTGAGGTTGTAGCCACCGGTAGTGTTGTCGATCCAGCCCGAAGCCAGACGATACACTACGGGAGGAGCAGGGGAACCATCGGGAGTCGGAGGGAGATTGGATGGCACCAACAGTTGCACGACGACAGATGAATTATTTCCGAGGATTGGGATATCATGAAAGATATCGTTGGCAAACCCAGCCACCCAGTTGGTGCTGCCTCTTGGCGTCCAGTCGAGACCAAGCTGGACCGTGGCATTGGCTCTGCCCTGAATCCGAATGACATCCGCTGATAGAGCCGGTTGTAGCCATGTCGAACCCGAGTAGTTCAGCACCCAACTATAGTCGCCGGCAAAGGTCTCCCAAGGAGGCGTGAAAGAGACATCAAGTCTAGGCAGAGAGGGATCGGTGATGTTCCACTCCTCAGTTCCGTTGAGCTCAAGGACGTAGGTTCCGAGGAAATCAGCCAGAGAAGTGTTGGTGTGATCGGTCAGAATCACTTCGACCACTGCGAGATTACCCCGGGGGATGGGTTGCAGTGAGTAGGCGAAATTGACGTAACTGCGTATCCCGTACAGGTCGGTGTAAGTGACCTGATCGTTGGCGTAAAGGCCCTCTGAATCGAACTCCAACTTGACCTGGACCTCTCCTGCAGGAAGTGATACAAGGGCAGCGGAGAACAGCCAACTGACCGAGAACTGCCCGGGAGAAGAAGTCCAATTACTGCTGTTCAGATACCACGTGGTTAGCGTCGTGAAAGGACCATTGGTGTTTGCGCGACGCATCTTGAGTATCAACGAGCCATTCAACGCCTCAGCATTGGGTCCTCTACTCAGCACGGTGCCGTTCAAGTAAATCTGAGAATCTATCTCGAGTATGCTGTTGTTCAATCCCGCTCCGTCAAGAGTGACAGTGAGGTTTGGAGCGGGAGTGATATTGAACATGAATGGCATAATAGCCGGTCTAACATGGTAAGAAGGAGTGCTTGCGTTGTTGAGATCTTCCTCGTGCCAGCCATAGAAGTTCAATGAGGCGTTGATTAATCCAAGCGGCTCTGATTCATTGATATTCAAAAAGAACTCGTAGTATCCTCCTGCTCCCACGTCCGCAATCAGACTGACTGGGCCATCACTCACTGTAGTGTAGTTCATTATGACCTGTAAGCTGTCGAGTGCGGAGGGGTCATTGAACGGACTATTGGCCCAGGAAATCTCGCCCGAAACGGTGGTATTTACGCCAGCCCCCAGCATCGGCTCACTGGTAGGCGGGGGCTCTCTGATACTGAGATTGGCATCATCCGAAATATTCAGGCGCCAAGTGAATGAGATGCCCTGGGAGCCAACATACCCCTTCTCAAAGACGTGGATTACCAGCGAACCGAAGCCGGGATCGATGACCATCTCAGGGGTGCCATTCAGAGTGAAGCTACCATTCGCATCGGTGGTCCCGTTGTCAACCAAGTGCTCAGATAGCGCGGCGTTCCCCGGGACGTCCCCGGTGTCGTTGGACCTGACTAGGTAGAGGTTCATCGAGATATTTTCCGCCACGGTTCCATTGTCGGCGAACTTGAGTGTCCCGTTGAGCCAGATGTCACCAGTAGACAGGTTCCTTTCCACCCAGGACGGCCCCCAATCGACATCTACGACCTCGAGTGTGGCCATCGGCGGGCAGGCTTCGAACGGAATCCAGCCCATATCGAGACCACCTTGGTTCTGATTGGTCTCAAGGTGAACCTCGACCCATCTGGTGAAGTCCTTGCCGTAGACCTCAAACGACTTGCCCGTCCAAGTCCCACCTGCGAACCCGGTGACCTTTCTCGTAGGGATTCCTGCGAGCCTGAGCATCACCGAGAACACAGTGGTGAATTCGTCGCAACTGCCCTCTTGTGTGTTGTTAAGAATCCAGTGGGCGACATCGCTCTCTGCTTCATCCTGCAACAGTGAGTTGTTCTCAACGTCCAAGGTGTAAGAGTGTCCTGAGCCGTCGTAGTTCAAAGTGAAATTAGTGGTGGAGTTTCCATTTATCAGGTAGTCTTGAATCGCAAGCACCTTTTCCCAAGCGGTAAAAGCTCCGGACTCGTTAATCACATTATTAGTGACAGCATCTACGTAAGAGCNGTGCTTGTNGAGGAAAATACTGGGAAGATCGTAAGCGTAGCTGCTGCCAGAGAACGAGGTAGTGTTGGCTATTATTTGCGGGCCGAAGAAGACCTGGGGAGCAGTTACGAACAGCGTGTCGACAGTAGATTGGTCAATCATTATGTCGCGAGTGAAATTTGAGAAGTTGAGGCCAGCGTTGTTGTCTAACCAACTGGTGAAGTTGACGGCGTTGTAGGGCGCTATCAGCTCGTCGCCCGGACCCATCAAGCCGTCCTCGTTGTACTGAAGGGTCCACCCTAAGACCTCGGAGGTGTTCCAAAAGCTCAAATCGGACACGCCTTGAGTAGTTGACCACTCAGGGAACATCTGAGTGTATCCAACTAGGGTGGTGTTGACGCCCCAGGACACTCCAGTATAGTAGTCGTAGGTGTGCCACCTCCAGTAGTGCTTTTGAGTCGGGTCGACACCAGTAGATGTGTTCTCGGCAACGAAGTAAAGCATATTTTCGTCGATGTCATCGGTGGGATCCCAGGGGTTACCGTCAGCGTCAACGCAACCAAGACTCCAGTACTCAGGGGCGCATTCCTGACCATCTGGCACACCGCCGCCGTCGGTGTCCGGGTCCCTCCAATCAGTGCCAATCTGCTGTTCTATCGTGTCGGGAATGCCATCGCCGTCAGTATCAATTGGATTCAGATCATCGGCAGAGTTGTTCTGAGGATTAGTCCCATCGAGATACTCCTGGCCATCCATTACTCCTCCGTTGTCTGTGTCAGAGACATTCCACATGGTGTAGTAGGTATCGAAAGTGCCGTTGCCACCAACACCGAATGCTAATGAGCATCCGGTGGTGTTCTCGAAATAATTGTTGAGACCGTCCTCATCGGTATCTAGGAGATTCTCACAGGGATTGCTCGGATTGGTCTCATTGAGTATCTCATCGAGGTCATTGACTCCATCCCCATCTGTATCAGACATATTGGGCAGTGACAGGTACCCCCAAGTTCCCAGTCCTTCCTCCCAGTCTGCGAGTCCGTCACCGTCGCTATCGAAGTAGTCGTCATCACAATGCGGCTCGTTTATTGCGCCCGCAGTAGCGTTCCAACACCATGAGAAGTTGAGGAATACCACAGTCGTGGCATCAGTTGGTTTGTCGACGTCCACGTTACGTAGAGAGTTAGATATGATTGATTGATACCTAAAGCCGGTAAGACTTCCATTCGTGGAGACGTAATATGCCATATCAGCACCTTGCTGTCTCCAGTCGACAGGATTAGGATCCAATCCAGTAGTAGAGTTCAGAGTGAGGACTGAGTTCGTCGAATCCCATGTGATAATCTGCCTGACTATCTGTTCGGTGGAGACACAGGGGTCTGTTGAATGTGCTAGAGAAAGCTCGTCGCCATCGTTTATTCCACCTCTATCCGTGTCGGAGACATTCCACTGTGTGCAGGTCATATTCTCCTCCCAATTGTCTATTCCGTCGTTGTCTATGTCGCCGGCATCCTCGATTCTTGTCGGATCAGTCTCCCCAGGGTCAACCACTCCATTGCCATTGACGTCCTCCTCGCCGTCGTCGAACTGGTCTCCGTCGGTGTTGTTGTTGCGCGGGTCAGTAGCCTGAGGCGGGTCTCCGTATGAGCCATTGACCTCAACTCCGTCCGAGATGCCATCGCCGTCAGTATCGATAGCGGTAGGGTCAGTTAGTAGTACTAAGGCCTCGTAAGAGTCGTTTAGGCCGTCGCCATCAGTATCGTTGTTGTTGGGATCAGTCTGTGTGATGCCGTCAACCTCGGCGGTAAAAATAACGCAGCCACCTGGTCCGAGGCCGAGGATTGGATTGCACGGAGATTCCGTCGCGGTCATGTTGAATGGCCCTGGCCTGAAGTACTGGGTTGGTGGAGTGGTAGAACCGTTACGAGTCCCCCAAGCAGGATTGACATATTCCATCAGATTACCCAATCCGTCTCCGTCAGGGTCACCATAGGCGCCGTCCATGTTGGAGTTTGAGGTTGGGTCGAGGTTGTTGGCAACCTCCCATGCGTCGGGCATACCATCACCATCAGTGTCCCAGCCATCTGGATCTTCGTCAATGGCACCGTCACCATCGTCATCGTCACTGCTGCAGTCTGCGTCACCGTCGCCGTCGTTGTCGAAAGTGTCGACCAATCCGTCCTTATCGTTGTCCATCCCATCATTACAAATGTTACCCATCGGGTCTTCGTCCGCTCCGTCTGAACCGGTCCCCTGGATAATCTGCATGGCGCTCTCCTCGTCCCAATTCCTTGTTGGCACAGTACCATTCCACCACACTCCATTATCCAGCACTGAGGGAGTCGAGGACAAGTCCCATCCTGCCGGGATTGCGTACTGGTACTCGTTGAGATTGGTGAAAGCATCGCCATCAGGATCCCCNGTGGAGCCGTTGTCTCCTGTGGATGAAAGCGGGTCCAAGCCGTACTGCCACTCCCATCCGTCAGGCAGNCCGTCGTTGTCAGAGTCCCAATCTTGAGGTTGGGTATTGATGTAGAACTCGAGTCCGTAGGTAAGGCCGTCTCCATCAGCATCGGTGGAAGCTTTTGCCTCCCAAACACCGAACTCGAGGGCGGCGTAAGACGAAAGCAGCAGCAAGGCGCTGAACATTAGCGCCGAGCGACGCTTGCGTGACATCTCAGAACGTACTGCCCTAGTAGAAACCGCGTACATACTGAAGCCCTCTACTGCCTACGGCAGAAAGTACGGGTCTTAAGACGAATGGAGCGCCGTTCGGACGCCGATTCAGATATACTTAGACAAGTTCAATCTCGTCATCCTCATAATCATCCAAATCCTCTTCCTCGATAGAAGTTACAGGAGAGGGCAAATCGGNGTCTTCGTCCTCGGTTTCCTCGTCCCCATCTCCTCCTCCTCCTAGGGATTCGAGGTAAGCGAGGTGAGCTGTCCACCTGCGGCGGTTCATTCTGCTTTGGACACCTGCGAATAGGAGTAGAATGGAGACTAGGCCAATGACCATGGTCGAGAGTCGTGGATGGGTAATCTCATTGACAAGGATATCCAACAGAGAGGAGATTCCAACTGTCACAGTCACTGTAATAGTGGCGGTGTACTCCTCCGGCCAGCTCTGCTCGGTGTCAAACGGAGTGGCGGTGATTTGGACTGGGACCTGTTGGCCGTTGTTGGCCGATTCGGGAACAATAATCTCGAGGTTGAATGTCGCCTCCTCAAAGGCCTCGAGCTCTATCAGAGGGGAGCCCGAGGGTCCTTCGATGTCGACGCTCCATCCGGACACCTCAACCTCAGCATCTAGCAGTATGGTCAGAGGACCGTTTCCGTTGTTCTTTACCTTGAGTTGAATGGAGTAGGCCTCCCCGGGCAGCAACTCATAGTTAGGAGAGACCTGTACTATCTGGAGTTCTGGTTCTCCGGCCTCGATCTCAAACACTATCGGGAGATCGAAGTACCTCGGATCATCATCATCGTTGTCCTCGATGATACGAAGATAGATGGTATGGTTACCTGCGATTACCTGGCTGGTCAGAGTTACGGTGACAAAAACTTCGGTGAAGTCGCCGGGGCCGAGGGATACTCTCGGAACGGCGTCGCCGTCTTCATCCAGTATCAGGAACTGCCATTGTCCGTAAGCGGGGTCCCGGTCGGTGTTCTCCTCTAGAGATGCTGGATTCTGTATCCTCCACCAGCTGGCAGACTCACCACTAGTCATACTGTTGGTAATCCTTACTCTGAGGTCGACCACTGCGTTCCCTGAAGAGGGCGAACACAGAGAAACCTGAATATGTCCGAGCGGAGAGCCGTCGCAGTCCTGGGAGACCTCAGCTTTAATGCCGAAAGTTCGCTGAATGGTGAAAATCACAGTCGTTCGCAGAGACGAATTGCCATTGCTGATGACTTCTACTTCTATCTCGCCAATATCAGGATCGTCNCGGTCTGTGGATGGCTTGACGTTGAACAGTAGCACCTGCGTCGAGTGGCGCTCCAGCAGAGCGGTGTGGAAGGTTCCATCACCTTCATCCTCGAGAATTCTCTCACCAGTGTCATTGTCGTATATCTGAATGATTGACTTAGCCCTCTGCAGAACGTCGACGCGGAAAGTGTCAGCATCAAAGCCGGTATTGAATATCTCAAGGAGGAAAGGAGTGAACTCCTCATATTCGGCGTACCTTGGAACTGTTTGATCAAAGTCGTCCGGACGGGTAGAGTTCGCTATCTGCACATCATGCTCCTCATTCCAGATAGAGACCTCGGGGGGCTGATACACATCGATCTTCTCAAGGTCGAGTTGAAGGATGTCTTGATCGACCACCTGCAACACGCTATCAACCTCAGCCTCAGCGACAGCCCTGATCTCGATGCCCTCAGGTGTCCCTGTCAGATCATCGGGAGCAGTCAGAGTGAGAATCGGGTTGAGGATATCTCCTCCCGCATTGAGGGTGTAGCCTCCGGGCGAGTCAAACTCGAGAACCCACGAACTGCCTAGATTCGTCAACACCTCCAACTCTATCTCCATCGACTTGGTGGAGTCGCCTTTGTGGACTAACTGCAATGGAATGGCAGTGGTCTCGCCCGGGGCAATATACTCGGTCAGCTTGTTCAATCGATGGTTGATTGAGACGCCCCACTGATGCATCTCAACCGGATCGTGCTCAATCAAGAAGGCGTTACCTTGGATATCGGTAATCTCCAATTCAACGGAGTACTCGCCTGCAGGCAGACCGCTGGGGTATGTCCAGATGTACTCGCCAAAGATGCCCTGACTGGTATCCTCGATGTCCTCATCGTCCTCGTTGATGATGTGGTCGATACGATAGATTCCATCGGAATCCCTCATGATAAGGCGCGTAGCCTCGATGTCGTAGCGTCCAAAGGCGCTCTTGACATCGAAGGTGAACTGCATGGCACGCTCCGAGAGGATGTCGTTCGGGTACCAATCAAGTTCGGGGCCCTCTGCGAGTTCGGCACCCTCGCGCTGAAGCACTACGAGGCTGTTGGATATCGCATTGGCCTCGACNTCGAGTTGTGAGAATCTGTTATTCTCATCATCTATCTCGTTCCATGCCACCTCTGCCTCACAACTAGAACCTCCTGGAAACGAACCGCCGTCGCAACCTGACATTTCGGCACTAACGGTTATCTCCAACCTCTCGTCCTTTGAGACTGTGAATGACTGATCATCACCAAGATCGATTTCGAATTCTTCATGATCGAAACTGCAACTGTTGGTGAAACTAGTTGTACAGGCGTCGGTATCCCAAGAGGCTGTGCCAACCTGAGAACCCCCTGCCTTGAATGTAATCGACCACTCTACAGTGGAACCGCTTGGCCCTGTTGCTCTGAGGAACAAATCAAGAGGGAGATAATAGGATCCTGAACTGCCATGCTGGGACCTGCCATACACTATCAGCGATGATAGCATGTCGCTGGAGCGGAACTCGACCTCGTTGTCTAGAGCACTGGAACTGTCTTGGCCNCCNGAATCGGGTACCTCTGTGGTGATGTAGCCGTCGCCACCGGCAGAAGTGTTTTGAGAGGAAATATACAGAGTNTAAAGTTTCAATTCAATGTCATCGTCAGCCGACATAGGATTAGTGACTCGTAATTCTGGAGAGGGTGCCATCGAGAGATATACAGGGGCTAGAATAACCAAAGTTAGGACAAGAGCAAGCCTAATCTGGCCGGTTCCACTATTCGGTGTGCTGCTCGCTTGCACGCTATTTCCGCCGTCAGAGTGGTGTTAAAGCGTTCGTACCCCAAGGGTACGAGATGAGTCGGTTGTGATACAGTTGCATGCGCTCGGTTCAAGTGATGATGGCCCCGCTGAGGGGTTGCAGAGGTACCCGAGTTGGTCAAAGGGGCCGGACTTAAGCTCCGGTGCTTAGTGCTTCGCAGGTTCAAATCCTGCCCTCTGCACCAATCACTTGACGCGGGTCATAGTGCAGCCCAGTCTGCCATCATCTTCTAGGACATCCAGCTTGGTCGCACTTACCGAGGCCGCAGCGATTTCAACAGGGGCCATGACCTCATCGAGGATTCTAGTAGAGATAGTCTCGAGTAAGGCCGATCTTTCCATCTCCAGTACCCGGTCAAGAGAGGCGATTAGGTACTCGTAATCGAGTACTTCGTCTATTGAGTCGGCCCCAGTTTCTGCATCTTCCAAAATAACATGGATGTCGAATTTAATTCGTTGTGGTGAGCCAATCTCATGAGGATGGATGCCAACATCGACCTCTCTGACGACGCCTTCCATGAACAGCGAGGAGGCCGCCTTACCCGACTTGAGCATTCGAATCAGTGCTTCACTGTGGCTAGTCATGTTATCACTCCGTTTCGAACAGAACGTCTCTGGCTCGGGACAGGAATCTCTCTCCCGAGTCTACAAACAACACCTGACCCGTGACGGCCTCTGCGCCCATCAGATAAGAGACGGCGTCTGCGATGTCCCCCGGAGAAGGTCCACGCCTCAAGGGTGTCTCGGACTGCGCTCTTGTAAATCCGATATCGCTCTGCTCGTCGCTTGGCAGAGTATGCCCAGGCGCTACGGCATTTACCCGAATACGAGGAGCGAGGCCACGTGCCAGTGCATCGGTCAGACCAAGCATAGCATAGCGCGAGGCCGTGTATGAGAGATAGTCGGGGTTGGGTTCGGCTATCTTCTGGTCGAGGATGTTCACCACACATGCCCTGTCGTCTTCACCAAGCTGCTGATTGAGCGCACGAATCAACAGCATCGGCGATTTGGCGTTTACCTCCATGTGAGCATCCCAGCTCTCAGTATCGATACTATCTATGTCATCGTGTATGAACAACGAGGCATTGTTGACGATACCGCATAAAGGCGAGTCTGTGCCGGCCCGTTGAATTAGTGAAGNCGCCGATGCAGCATCGGACAAATCAGCATGGATAGCGAGCGCNTTACCTCCAGAGGACCGGATGTTCTCGACAAGGTCCGCGGCTTCGTCNGCAGAACCACGGTAGTGGATGATAAGAGAATAGCCGTCAGCAGCCAGACGCAGGCAGATAGCCCTGCCTATGCGCTTGGCGCCCCCAGTAACCAGCACCGCGCCATTGGCCATGTTCTGCCGAAGACCACTACTGATATTACCCGTTGTATCTGACATCTAGGAGGAATTCTCCGTAGGAGAATGATTAACGGCGCACGTTCATCCGATAGACTCGATGGCAACGCACCTGCCAACCATCGACGCCGAATCCGCTTTGGGTGGCGGCTGTGGAGGAGTGCCCAGAGGGAGTGCNCAAGAGCGTCGTCGAGATATGCGCAAGCGGTTGCCTAAGTGGTTCGCGACTACACTGCCCACCGGTACTGCACGAATTCGCTACAACGATACAAAATCCAACGTCCACGAGCATGGCTTACACACGGTTTGTGAGGAAGCGAGATGCCCAAATGTGCATGACTGTTGGAGCAGGGGCACTGCGACATTCATGGTGGCCGGCGAGGTCTGTACTCGTGGTTGCAGGTTCTGCGCGGTTGGCACCGTCAAGTCACCCCCTCCTCTGAACCCAGAAGAGCCCGGTGAGTTGGCCGAAGCTGTCGCGATGATGGGGCTCAATCATGCGGTNATCACTGTCGTAAATCGCGATGATCTTCCAGACGGAGGCGCTAGCCACTACCGTGATTGTATCCTCGCAGTCGCGCAACGCAGTCCCGAAGTCGGCCTAGAGTTGCTATGCTCTGATCTCGATGGTAATCTTGAGGCATTGGCAGACTTGCTAGAAAATCTGCCTCTGAGAGTATTCGCCCACAACGTCGAGTGTGTGCCTCGACTCGATGCCGTAGTACGCGACCCCCGAGCATCTTTCGAACAATCTCTCATTATCCTCAGAGAAGCTCGCAAACTACGACCAGACATCCGCATTAAGTCCAGTATCATGGTCGGCCTCGGCGAAACTGATGAGGAGGTCACAATGGCCATGCGTATGCTGCGCGAAGCCGGCACGGATATGGTCACGCTGGGACAGTACCTACAACCAGGTGATCGGCATCTACCAGTTGACAGGTTTCCGACACCAGCACAGTTCCAACGCTGGGACCGCGAAGCGCGTGAGATTGGATTCGAGGCTGTGGCCAGCGGCCCACTAGTGCGCTCAAGCTACCGAGCGGGCCTACTGTGGGAGGAGTCTTACGGAGGAGAGCCCGTGCTGCTCGGAGGTCAAACATGATGGGTGAAGAGAGGAGTTCGTAATCATGGCGCGGAAGAAGAAGGAGAGTTCCGGCCTCAACATCCCCGACGCTCCATTCAGGCCGGGCGAGGAGGCTGTTTTCGAGACTTGGTCGTGGAAACCGAGTGACCTCAATCGACCCGATCCCACCAAGTGCAACGCGGAAGACACGGCGCCGCACGCGCAGGGCCTAGTGAGAGTTCTCGGGGATGACGATAAGGCCTCGGGCGCATGGGATCCAAAACTCAGCGCCGATGAGTTGCGCGAAGGTCTCGAACATATGGTCAGACTGAGAATTTTCGACGACCGCATGATGAAAATGCAGAGGACTGGGAAGCTCTCATTCTACATGCGATCGTTTGGTGAGGAGTGTGTTGCGATAGCCCAGACGATGGCACTCGAGACACAGGACTGGATTTTTCCGACCTACAGACAGCCGGGAGCTCAGTTCGTGAGAGGTCGCGACATGGTCAGCATGATTTGCCACTGCATAGGCAACGTTGAGGACAACATCAAGGGCAGGCAGATGCCAGTCCACTATTCCTATCGAGAAGGTCGCTTCATCTCTATCTCAAGTCCCGTTGGAACCCAGTTCAGCCAAGCTGTAGGAGTGGCCATGGCATCTCAGTACAAGAAACTCGATGAGGTCACCATCACTTGGATTGGTGACGGCGCCAGCGCCGAGGGCGACTACCACTACGCGCTCAACTTCGCCAGCGTCTTCAAGGCACCCGTAATACTCAATGTAGTCAACAACCAATGGGCCATCTCCACGCACGCCAACTTCGCCACCTCCGGCGACGAGTTCGCCACCCGAGGACTACCCTATGGGCTGGCCTCAATCAGAGTTGATGGTAACGACTTCCTAGCTCTGTACTCGGTTACTAAGTGGGCCCGTGAACGCGCCGCCGCCGGGGCTGGGGCTACACATATCGAGGTCCTGACTTACCGAGCCGGGGCACACAGTAGCAGTGACGACCCCAGTCGCTACCGACCTAGTGACGAGCATACGAAATGGCCCGGTGGCGACCCTATTGAGAGACTTCGGGACCACCTCATTGAGATTGGTGAGTGGAGTGCAAAGCGACATTCCGGGCTTGAGGATAGAATCGATGATGAGGTCATGAGTGCATACAAGGAGGCTGTCAAGCACGGTGATCTGGCCACCGGACCATACCCTGAGGCTGATACAATCTTCACTGAAGTCTACGAAGAGATGCCATGGCATCTCAAGGAGCAGTTTGACGAAGTCATGGAGGGCTAGAATGGCTAATATGAACATGATTCAGTCGCTAAACAATGCTCTCGACATAATGCTCGAGAGAGATGGCGACGTCGTCGTCTACGGAGAAGATGTCGGCTACTTCGGTGGAGTCTTCAGGACCACTGACGGACTGCAGGCCAAGCACGGTGCACAGCGTGTCTTCGACACACCTCTTTCCGAGGGAGGGATTCTCGCTACCGCCTTCGGCATGGGAATCAATGGGTTGAGGCCTGTGGTCGAGATTCAGTTCGCAGACTACATCTTCCCTGCCTACGACCAGATTGTCAATGAGTTGGCTAAGATTAGGCACCGTTCCGGTGGCGAGTACTGGTCACCGGTGACTGTTCGAACTCCTGCAGGAGGGGGGATTAGGGGCGGCCATCACCACTCGCAGTCTCCAGAATCGCAGTTTACACACACTCCAGGCCTAAAAGTAGTCTATTGCTCCACTCCATACAATGCCAAAGGACTTCTCATAAGCGCCGTGGAGTGCAACGACCCGGTCATTTTCTTTGAGCCTAAGAGATGCTATCGAGGTCCGTTCTACGGAGATCCACACAACGTACCGACTTGGAAGGGGCACCCAGAGGCCGAGGTCCCCGAGTCGCACTACACTGTGCCACTCGGAGAGGCCCGTCTGGCGATGGAGGGGGACGAGTGCACGGTGATAGCCTGGGGAGCCATGGTGCATGTCAGCGAGCAGGCAATTCGCAACAGTGGAATATCTTGCGACCTCATCGACCTACAGACCCTGGTTCCGTGGGACCGAGATGCAGTCGTCAATTCAATCGAGAAGACTGGTAGATGTGTAATTGTTCATGAGGCGCCTAAGACTAGCGGATTCGGTGCCGAGATGGCCGCGTCAGTGCAGGAGCGTTGCTTCTACCACCTCGAGAGTCCGATTCAGCGGGTCACAGGATGGGATGCCCCGTTCCCTCACACCACTGAATGGGATTACATGCCGGGACCTACTCGCATAGCCGCGGCGATACGCAGGACGCAGGAGGGCTGAGCATGGGCAAGCACGTGTTCAAACTACCCGACATAGGAGAAGGGGTTGTCGAGGGTGAGGTCGTACAGTGGCACGTTGCGGCAGGTGATGCAGTCACNGAGGACGACCCTATTGTNGATGTCATGACCGACAANGCCACCGTCACTATACCNTCTCCTATCACTGGCGTCGTTAGTTCACTTAGTGGTGATGTCGGCGAGATGGTAGCAGTCGGATCGACCCTTGTCGAGTTCGATTCAGACACTGCTGCTGTTACAACAAGCGAGCCTGCTCCCGCGCCTGAGCCATCAAGCGAGCCTGAGCCTGCTCCCGNGCCTGAGCCAGTTGCAGCACCTGAGCCAGTTGCAGCACCTGAGCCAGTTGCAGNACCTGTGGCACCGTCTGGCAAAGTGCTGGCGAGCCCAGCTATCCGACGCCGTGCTAGAGAGGCAGAAGTGGATCTAACTCAGGTCAGAGGTTCGGGCCCCGCAGGACGAGTTCGTCACGCTGATCTCGACGCTTACATAGCAGCCGGCGGAGCAGTATCGGGAGCGGCACCCTCTGCATACTCGACCAAGCGCACTGGCGTAACCGAGGTCAAAGTTGTCGGTCTACGCAGGAAAATCGCTGAGCAGATGACCATCAGCAAACGCACCATTCCTCACTTCTCGTACTTCGAAGAGGCCGATGTCACCGAGCTTGAGGCGCTTAGGCAGATGCTCAACGCCTCGCGTGACGAGAGCCAACCCAAACTGACCTATCTGCCATTTATCATGCTAGCATTATCAAAGATAATGCCGGATCATCCTGAGTGCAATGCCCACTACGATGACCAAAGTGAAGTCGTTTCTCGCCACGATGCCGTTCACATAGGAATAGCCACTCAAACAGAGAGAGGTTTGTATGTCCCTGTGGTCAAGCACGTTGAGGCCATGGATGCATGGCAGGCAGCAGCCGAACTGCAAAGAGTCGCTGGCGCTGCTCGAGGTGGTACAGCAAGTCTAGACGACTTGACGGGATCGACATTTACCATCACCAGCCTAGGCCGCGACGGTGGGCTCGGGGCCACCCCCATCATCAACCACCCTGAAGTAGCCATACTCGGCATACACAAGGCGAGGGATATGCCNGTGGCCAAGGACGGCCAGATTGTCGTNCGTCGAATCATGAATCTATCGAGTTCGTTCGACCATCGGGTCGTAGATGGAGCTGATGGCGCAGCTCTGGTGCAGCACCTGAGGAGAATGCTCGAGCACCCTGCGCTCATCTTCATGTGAGGTGCAAAATGGGCGAGACTCGCAAATGTGACGTGCTGGTTGTCGGAGCGGGCCCAGGGGGCTACGTAGCAGGAATCAGGGCCGCACAACTAGGTCTGAAGACGATAGTTGTAGAGGCGGACAAGGCCGGNGGTACCTGCCTCATCCGTGGTTGTATCCCAAGCAAGGCAATCATTCACGCAGCAGAGCGCTTCGAGTCGCTCCAGCAGCACTCCTCCGATGGTGGCCATATGGGCCTCTCAGTAAGCGGTGAGCCGAATGTGGACATGGCCGCCCTAGTGTCTTGGAAGGATTCCATCGTCGAGCGTCTGAACAAGGGCGTTGAGGGACTTCTGAANGGCGCTGGTGCCGACCTAGTCAAAGGATGGGCGACCTTCAATGGACCGAAGAACTGTACTGTTGAGACATCCGAAGGCCCTGTCGATATCGAAGCAGAGAATATCATCATAGCAACTGGATCAAGCCACATCGACCTGCCTTTCATGCCATGTGACGAGGAGTTCATCCTATCTTCGACCGGTGCGCTCGACCTTGATAGTCTGCCCAAGAGTGCTGCCATTGTCGGCGGCGGCTACATCGGACTCGAACTGGGCTGCGCACTGGCCAAACTAGGAACGGAAGTCACAGTTGTTGAGGGACTCGACAGTATCCTCGCAATCATGGACAAGGAGTTGCGAAGGCCACTGGAGATTTGGCTCAAGAAGCACGGAGTAGTAGTGCACACCAACGCCCTGGCGCGAGGAGCTGTAATCAAGGGCAAGGGGGCATCGAGGAAGATAGAGCTAACCTTCGAGAAGGAAGGAGAGGAGCACACGATCAAGGTCGACAAGATCCTTGTAACGGTCGGTAGGAAGCCCAATACCAAGGGCTGGGGACTGGAGAATACTGGAGTTCGGATGGATGCAGCAGGCCGCTTCATCAGGATTGACCGGCAATGCCGCACCTCGGTCCCAGGAGTCTATGCCATCGGCGATGTAGCGGGAGAGCCAATGCTTGCCCACAAGGCCAGCGCTGAAGGTGAGATGGTTGCTGAGATCATAGCCGGGCACAAGCGCGAATTTGACAAGGTCGCGATTCCGGCCATAGTCTTCACCGAGCCGGAGATTATCACAGTCGGCCTAACACCAGACGAGGCGGAGGAGCGTGGTGAGCAGGTCATCGTCGGCAAGTTCCCCCTAGCCGCAAGCGGAAGGGCACTCAGCATCGAGGCGGAGAAAACTGGAGGTTTCATCCGTGTGACTGCGAGGGAGTCGGACCACGTCATCCTTGGAGTGCAAGCAGTCGGTACCCATGTAGCGGAACTGCATTCAGAGTTCGTCCTTGCGCTTGAGATGGGCGCGCTGCTAGAGGACGTAGCCGGGACAGTTCACGCCCATCCCACTATGTCAGAGGCCTTCCACGAGAGTGTGCTGAAGACGCTGGGTCACGCGATACACATTAGCTGAGTGATAGGATGAGTGAGTTGAGAATCCTCAGAGCCGGCGTTGTCGAATATCACATCATGGCTGAGGCAATGAAGGAGATGCAGCAGCAAAGGATCGAAGACGAGATTCCCGACACCATCATCATAGTAGAGCACCCGGAAGTTGTCACCGTCGGGCCAAAGGCAGTCAGGGATGGTGTCGTAGTACGCGGCTACCCGACATCGCTGACTGACCGAGGTGGAGGAATCACTTGGCACGGACCGGGGCAGTTAGTCGCATATCCTATCATCAAGTGGACGATTGAAGAGCAGAGTATCAGAGAAATCATTGGGAGATTGGAGGATTGGAGCATCGACGCACTCGCCGAGTGCGGTGTGACTGCCTACAAGGACCCGTCCATGCAAGGGGCTTGGGTAGACGGNCACAAAGTCTGCTCCATAGGCCTATCCTTCCTTCACTGGGTCAGTCGCCACGGAATTTCGATCAACATCCACACTCCCGGGACCCGTGTTGAGGATCTAGAGGGGTGCGGCATGAGTGCTGGAGTCCACTCTAGTCTCTCTCAATTAGGTTACACCAGTGACTCTCTGGGAAGGTCCATTGACCTAGCCAGAGTCGAACGGGCGCTACTGGTGAGTTGTGAGCATAACCTTGGTCGGTCGCCATCGAAACCAATTGATTGGAGTCCGGAGATGCCCGCATGANGCGTCCTCGCAAAGGCGAGCTATCTCATCACTGGGCACTCGACCCCGAGACCACNTTCCTCAACCATGGTTCCTTTGGAGCCACTCCCTCTGTCATCCTCGAAGAGCAGAGTCGGTTCAGGACCCTGATGGAAAATGATCCAGTCCGATTCTTCGAAAGGGAGTACCTTGACCTGTGGGATGAGGCTCGGCGTACTCTGTCGGAGTTCCTAAGCGCTGACATCAATGGAATGACTTTCGTCAGTAATGCCACTCAGGGAGTCAACACCGTGCTTAGGAGTCTGCAACTACAGCCAGGGGACGAAATCATCGTCCCCGACCACTCCTATCAGGCCTGCTGGAACGCCATTGACTACGTAACTGAGAGGTCAGGTGCGAAGACGGTAGTCGTAGAGATTCCATTTAGGGTCGGTAGTCCACAGGATGTAATCGATATCATCATGGGAGCAGTGACCGACAGGACTGTGCTGGCCTTGATAGATACGGTGACCAGTCCGACCGGGATGAGAATGCCGTTTGAAGAGCTGACTGCTCAACTACAATCGAGAGGAGTCGATGTGCTTCTAGACGCCGCGCATGGCCCCGGAATCGTTCCGCTGAACCTGTCTCTACTCGCTCCGGCCTACTGCACTGGAAATTGTCACAAGTGGCTGTGTTCGCCTAAGGGCTCGGCCTTCCTGCACATTCGTGAGGATCGTAAGCACCTGATACGTCCCCTGAACATCAGCCATGGCTTCTCGTACGAAGGCGAGGCGCAGGAGAAATTTGAGTTCGAGTTCGCATGGCCAGGTACGCAGGATCCTTCGGCGTGGATGTGCATACCGAAGGCGATTGAGTACCTCGGTGAACTCGTAGAAGGAGGGTGGCCTAGAATCATGGAACGTAATCACACCCTCGCAATTGAGGGGAGAAATATCATCTGCGAGGCGCTTGGAACCACTCCTCCATT
>JGI24815J26687_1000012_pt1 | contig 30893 bp, 24 predicted proteins | sample METZYME_3_150m_FD_26687 | JGI IMG/M metagenome (IMG submission 26687) | reverse complement strand
AGGTAGGTGTGATCGGAATTCTGGTCTGTCTGAACTAGTATTGTGTAGAGGGAACTGCCTCCGCAACGCTCGGAAGCATCCTCGTCCTTAGTCACCGATGCGGACAGATCTGCGACAGGAGTCGCCAGAGCGTCAGTGCCAATGGAGTATGATCCATACACCCAGTTTACTACTGGCTCGACTATGGACATCAGCTCCGACGCATCAGAGGGACTACCATTGCCAGCCCCTCCCATAGGGCCGTGAATAGGAACTTCAGCGATTTTGCTAGGAGTCCTGCCCGACTGGGGCCACGGCTGACCGCCGTCTGTCCACGCCCCCTCGCTTCCGCCCCCGGTCTCCATTCTGGCGGGTGTATCGAAGTGAACCAGAGCAGGAGACAGGGACATCATCAGCAACAGAGCGACTCCAAGACTCGCTTGCCGGAGTCGGGATGAGCGATTGTCCAAGTGACNCACCATCATCAGAATCGGAGATGGCCTTTCGAATCCACTTGAACATTCGCCCTATAATCTCAAGCAGACCTACGGTCTGATTGAACTGTAGGGTAGGCCGACCTCTTCGCCCTATCCGTTGCGCTTATACAGGGCGGGCGGGTCGCCGGGGCGCACGGAACTCTCCTCCAGAGGCATCGCCGATGAGGGACGGGAGAAAATCTCCCATTCCTCCGACAGGCCTCGGAGTGAGTCCCGGCAGAGGAAGAAGAGCATGTACAGCCTCATAACCAGAGATGATACCATCCGCATTCCTGCCGAGTACATTCGAGCAGGGCGTAAGTTAGAGGAGCATATTGACGAACTGGCGCACGACGCCTTTGAGGGAAGATTTGACGAGAACGAAGACTATACTCTACTCACCTTCGATCACGAGGCAGTAGGGCGAGGGAAGATTATCCACGGCGATGGGGCGATTTACCAGAACGTCCGATTCAAGGCCTTGATATTCACTATGGAGAACAACGAGGTCGTCGACGGTGCTGTGTCGGAAGTCTCCGAGTACGGCGCCTTCGTCAGAATAGGGCCCGTCGAGGCTCTCCTGCACAAGTCCCAGATTCTTGACGAACCGGTCCAAGTCCACCTAAGTGCTCAGAACAAGAGGATTGAGGGCTCTCAGAGCGGCAAGCACCTTGAGGAGGGCAGCCCAGTCCGCTCAAGGATAGTATCTAAGTCAATCAATCAGAACGATCCACGTTCTTCTAAGATTGGTCTGAACTGTAAGATGGACGGCCTTGGGGCCTTCGACTGGCTAGGGGAGGAAGACTGAGATGGTCAAGCAGCCTTTCGCCTGTGGTGAGTGCAATAGGATACTTCCCGATCCTGAGAATAAGAACGACCCGCCTCAGTGCATACACTGCCCAGGAGCTCCTGTGACTACCGATTGGCAAGGATTCGTGGTCATTTTGCACCCAGAACGGTCTGAGGTCGCAAAGAGACTCAATGTGACCGACGCGGGCAACTACGCTCTCAAGGTCAACATCCGTTAGAGAGGTGATTTAATGGAAGTCATCGAGAGGAAAGAGAATCCGCTGCTCGACCGTGTCGAGATTAGATTCATGTGGAACCATGAAAACTCTCCGACCCCGTCTCTGAATGAGATGGTCGCAGCTGCGACCAAGGCGGAGCCCGGTGCCAACAAGGATTTGGTCTTCGTCAAGGAGGTCAGCACACGTTACGGACGTCCCCAGACCTCGGGGCTCGCATTGATCTACGGCTCATCCGAGTCGGCTGAACTTGAGCCTGAGCATGTTAGGGTTAGGCATGGAGCGGAGTCAGAATCCAAGGCGTCACCAACAGCCGAATCTACTCCTGCTGTAGTCATTAAGGAGTCGGACGAGAGTGAATCAGAGGACGGTGGGGAATGATGGGCGACGGACCGAATCCCAACGGCAAGCACTCGAAGTACTCCGTGGAGGATGGAAAACTGGTCAGGAAGGGAGAGTCCTGCGAAGATTGCGGCCCCGGGGTATTCCTAGGCGTGCACGAGGACCGCAAGGTCTGCGGCAAGTGCGGGAAAACTATCTTGAATCAGTCAGATTGATTCAGCCCGAAATCGTCCCAGTATCCTTCGTTAGTCAGTACCCTGTCACCGACAAGAGCCACTCCTATCTGCTCTCTAGCTATGCTTCGCACTTCGTCGCCGATAAGGGCCCCATCATGCCTCCATCCTGTCCACTTCCAGCATTTTCCATCGTGGACGGCGTCTGAGACGGGCCCAGGGGTCCGCACCACCAATGGTTCGGACTCTAAATCTTCCAGTAGAGCTATGCTGCCACTGTTGAGTAATAGGAGCCAACCGCCCTCATTGTTGTGCCTGACGCCGCTGAGTGAGTCTGGCAGGGGTATCACGGTACTGAGGATGTGCCCTCCGTCCTCGCTGTCCAATACTGCCACTCCTCCAGCCATTGACCAAACGAATATTTGACCATCGACCTCGTTACTGGACACTAGGTAGTCACGTGAGGCCAGCCCCGACAGTTGCGACCACTCAGGGTACGGTGCACGCCATACCTCTGTTGCTCCCTCGTCTATCTTGTAGATTCCCTTTCGCAGAGTGGCGAAGACCACTCCATCACCTGCCCTTGAAACGGCCATTGGTTCTGCATCTAGGAATCTTGACCAGATAGCTGATGAGGGCATCAGATCGAACATCTCGGAATTTTGTCTGAGCATTCCCCTATTCTCTCCAGTTCTCCATTCTCCAGAAAGAGGTAGAGCGGCCATCCTCGCCTGCTGCAGCTCGTGCTCGACCCATGTCCCAACCCAGACGTCGTCGAGCACGGCACCACCTGTCACAATGGCTGGGAACGGCTTGACAGACTGGTGCAGAATAGTGCCGAACTCATCTATTCTGACTAACTCTCCTGAACTCCCTACAATGACAGTGGCAGATTCACCACGGTCCGCTCTCATCGGTTGGAACCCCAGAGGCGCTTCGCCCATGACAAGCGCCGTACTAGTTCATGCTTGAAGGTGTGGCTGAGAGGATTAAGGCGCACCGCCCCTCGCCTGCCCGTGGTAACCCTACTACTCGCATCGAGTGCCGATACCGCCTCTCTCAATATGCATGAAGCTATGTTGCGTCTCGGGGGCTGGAGCAAACCTACTGCCGCGGATCACGGACTTTTGCGAGAACACGCAACCTGTCCCGTACATCTCCTGCTAATCGAGGAGTTGCACATATTGGCAGATGGTATAGATTGCACGCACGAGGAGGCCACTGGATGCACAGTCGACGAAGTCCTCGTTCTGTCGCGCCATGTCTCGGCAACTGAGATTCCCGCACTGACACTCCACGCCATTGGATTGCCAGGCGAGATTCCACATGGAGAGAGAGGACAAGCTGGTGGCAGGAAGGGGTCGGTCGTACCGCCCTCGCCACGCTTCGCTTCGTTATTCAGATCAATGCTCTCCCTAGCCCAATCACGTGAACTCGACGAGCAGTTCGACTTGACTCTCGAGACTACTCATCACGGCCCCCTCCTTGAGCGTCCGACATTGTACATAGAGATCGGCTCTACAGAGAGGGAGTGGAAAAATACTCGAGCCGCCGAACTTTGGGCCGAGGTAATCTCGGACAATCTCGGACTATCGGGGAACCAGCCTGTGAAATGGTCCCAAGGGGGCGATGTGATGATTGGACTCGGGGGCGGCCACTACGCGCCCCGTCACAAAGCAGTTCTCTCAGATTCAGAACTATGGGCGGGCCATATTCTGGCGAACTACGCTCTTCCTTTCGAGGAACCGTCAGATGATAATCTGCCGGGCGGGGCGTGGAGGCATTCCATCGAGATTTCTGTCGAGGCCACTCGCGTAGCGTTTCCCGGTGCCAATTTGTTCGCCCATTTGGACAGGAAGTCGTTCAAGGCATGGCAGCGTAACGCTATCACGGACGTTCTGAAAAGTCTGAAAGTCCCGATCCGTCGTGGGCGCGAACTCCGCTAGACCTCAGCAATTGTGAAGACTCTCCTTACTCTGCAACCTATCAATGGGCCTATTCGGACGGGTTATCGTAGGCATGATGCCACTGACTCCTCGCTTCATAATCAGGTGGATAGCCAAGAGATACGTCGCCGGCACAGACATTCCCAGCGCCATCGAACTGATGAGTCGAATGAGTTCCGAGGGAGCGTGCTTTACCGTGGACGTCTTGGGTGAAGACATAGAGTCTCTTGACGAGGCTCAGTTCTTCATGGATGAATACAGTAGGTTGTTAGATGCAATAGTAGAGAACAACTTAGATGCAAATATCTCGATTAAACCAACGGCATTGGGCTTGCTTATAGACGAGTCAACAGCTCTTGCGAACATCGAGGAATTGCTCATTAGAGCTGCTGAGGATGATATCTTCGTGCGATTGGATATGGAGGACCACAGGGTTACTCAGGCCACGATAGATACTGCCATAGCTATGCACACGAAGGGGCTGACAAACATCGGTGTAGTGCTACAGGGACGACTATTCAGGACCCTTTCCGACATCTTGGAGGTCTCAAGCGTCACGGGCAGTTCCACTGATTTCCGTATCTGCAAGGGAATATACCTAGAGTCTGCAGAGATATCGCATACGAGATATCGTGAGATAGTAGATGCCACCAATCGATCAATCGATCTGATGCTCGACTCGGGTGCTTACACGGCCATCGCGTCTCATGACACGCCGGTAATCAAACACTCTCTGGAATCTCTCAAGTCGCGCGGAATGGGGCCTGGTGTGGAGGACCCCAGATACAGCGAGCCAGTTCCACGTTCGGCTGGAAAAGGCCCAGGATATGAGTTCCAGTTCCTGCTTGGTGTCCGAGGTAACATCAGGAGAAATCTTGCTAAACAGGGGCACAGGACAAGAGTGTATGTTCCATATGGGACAAAGTGGTACGAGTATAGCATGCGCAGACTAAGGGAGAATCCAGAGGTAGCATTGCATGTTGCAAAGGCTCTGCTGATGCCGTGGTCCAACCGTCGCTAGTATCGCGTTCTGGGGGGATGGAGGTACATTCTCCTGAGATCTCCAGCCGTCCTACTCCCGTTCAGTGTCCTGCCCTTTCCTGTATGCAGGGCTCGAATCCGCCACCTCCTGCCATCGACTTCGAGAATGCTTCCACAGGTGAAAACCCGCTCGGGATCGCATTCAATGCTTGAAGCGATACTGTCCTCTCCATCGGTGAGTGTCAACTTCACCACGGCTCTGTCACAGCGCACTGCCCACATCGCTTTGATATCAGACGCCCCTAGTCTATCATAAGGTCTTGATGAGCCGCCATCAATTCGAGTTACCTTCCAAAGAACCCCGTCTCGTTCAAAGACGTCTCCAATCGTGATAATCTCATCCTCGTCGACCTCAATGGAGCGCGACTCGCTCTCCTTGCCATCAGAGAGCGTCGCATTCACTTGAACAGCCTTCGGAGGACGTAGTACAATGGTGTGTACCTCGCCGCATTCGACGCACTTTGCAAGTACGTCGTCCCCGCTACCTCTTGAGGTCCTGCGTAAGACCTCGTGCTCGGTGCTCCGCAAGCAGTTTGGGCAACTAGCTGCGCCCGTATCGTCTCCACTATCCTCCGATTGCACGACACTCCGGATTACCCTCCTCTCTTGAAGCCATCCACGCATGCGATGATTGAATAGACGCGCCCCTGAGCAATTCCCATGACCACCGGTGACAGTGGCTTCGGTCTACCCCAGATGTCTGAACAGGAAATGTTTGACAGACTTCTTTCCGAAGATTCAGAACGGGGCGATTCCGAGCCAGCCATTGCTGCTGGTATTGGAGAGCAGATGCTACACATGAGTCTGCGGCCCCTGCCTCGATCGATGAGGGCAAGAATCAGAGACATCTGCTCAAGAGTCCCAGCCAGGAACGCCGTATTAATCGGAGGGGGAATAGGTCATCTGTCGGCATGGCTACTCGACTTGTGGTGTGGAGATCCAGCCAACCCTCCTGAGCAGCCTCCTTCTCGCCCCGAATCGTTCCGGGTAGTTGAACCAGGGGGCAAGTTCGGAGTCATTATTGATCGTCTCATCCGCCGACACGGCGCTGAGAACTGGGTCCAGATTATACAGATGCCCTGGGGCGAGTTGGCTGCAGAGGCTGCGACTTGGTCAGCAGCCAACGCATCGCTACCAGACTTTGCAACTCCCTCTCCATTGCCACTCCCTCTGGATCTAATCATCGTCGATATGGCCGAGAAGGAGAGGGCAGCGACCGCAGCCGCAGCCTTTGAATTACTCTCGCCCGGAGGAGTGATGCTGGTGCAGGAGCCCGAGGTTCCCACCGGCGATGTAGGGGAAGCCGTTTCCTCTTCGAAGATGACTCCTGCGCAGAGGAAGGTAGAATCCTTCAACACCTGGATTGAGTTTGTTAAGCAAGCTAGTGAGTCTCATTCTTTGGGCTTCGTCGAGCTTACAGGTGGGACATTGACCGTACTGCGCCGGGCTTGAAAATCGTTGAATATATCATGAACGAATCCACGCGGACCTGCTCTCTGCTCATCCAATACAACTACTGCGCTTTCATTCCCTAGGGCTTGCAACCAGAGGTCGACCCTGAGGTGCCCGTATCCATAGTGATCATCATGCTCGCTCTGCCCCTNCTGCATCTGAGAGTTCTGCATGATGACGCTCTTCATCTGCGCTACTGCTGACGCCCCTCCTGAATCACCCTCTCTCTGCATCTCTGGGTTAGCCTCAAGCACGATAGCAAGTGCTCCGGATACCCATGCTGTAGCTGCTGAGGTCCCGCTGGACCAGCCCCACCATGCGCCGTTGTTCATCCCGCCTGCCATGAGTATCGGGACTTCATGCGCAGGAGCCACGATCTCGGGCTTCTTGTCGGGATCGTCTCGAGGTAGAATGGGATTAGGCCAAATTCTGCCGTTGTTGTCTCCCTCTGANCTACCTGTCCAGATGCTCCCTGTCCTAGTTATGCCGCCGACGCAGATTACGTCCTCGACCGANCCCGGGGACTCCACGTCTCCGTCATCGTCCTCGCCNTCGTTGCCTGCTGCGGCTACTACGAACACCCCCTCATCTATGGCATCCTCCACTGATTCCTCAAGGGCGTCGCTAGAAAGGAATCCCGAACCGAACCCCTGATCTCCTCCTAAGCTAAGGGAGATGATGTCTGCTTGGTTGTCCACGCACCAGTCGACAGCCTCTGCTATCTGCACATCATCCCCAGTCCCCTCCTCACCTATCGCCTTGGCCACAAGGAGACTGACTCCGGGGGCGTTGCCCTCCAATCCGTCCTTCGCTACCACGATTCCCGCCATTGCAGTACCGTGACCCTCGTCGTCGTATGGCTGAGTAGCACCATCTATCGCATCCAGCCATCCAGCCAGTTCTAGATTCTTTAGATCAGGATGTTCCATATCGATGCCGGAGTCAACGATGCACAGGATGACTCCAGTACCATCGCCTTGTACTTCATCGAGCCCGGTAAGACTCCTGTATTCGCCCTCCCATGTAAGTAGAGCCGAAGGAGGGCCTCCAATATTGACATCTTCTATCTCGGCCCAAACCCAGAGCATCACGACTGCCACGCTTAGCAGAACGATGATTGCAGCAGAGGCACCAATGACGATACCGAGAGCGTCCTTGCCGACACTTTCCTCCTGACTGCCGTAATCNGGGACCGGCACTCCATCAGAATGCTCCGCTTCGAACGCTTCCGTGACGTCAGAGACGTCGTCGTCTTCCCACCAACCGTGCTCTGCCATCAGTTTCGTCTGTACTCGGATGCGTACCGCCCTTGAATGCTCGGCAGGTCTGCATGTTCCTCTACCAGGCTTCGGGCCTGCTGAAGTGGCTGACAATGGTTGTNTTAGAACTNCAGCTCGGGCACTCGATACGAATCGGTAGCACAGTNTCGCATTCCGGACACGTCGTGCCTGGTTTACCNAAGCCNGAGCATTCCTCTGAGCAAGGAACCTCAATCCTCCCACTCTCGTGTCGGGCCGCCGGAGTAGGCCCGCTGCAGATTGGGCACTTGCCCTGCTCGGCCCGGGCAACCGGCTCGGGGGCTTCTCCCGCGACTTCTCTCGCCCTGACCGACTGGATTCTGTCTTCAGCCCCTCCCAACATGAATTGAGGGTACCACAGGACGTGTGTCAGGAAGGCCACTGAGAGGAATCCTGTAATGACAAACATTGCCACCAGCATGCCACTATGGTCCACTATCGGCGGCCTCTGTGCTATCGCGTGCGAGCCCGACCATGACATCAGGTTCACCATAATCATCCACATTCCTAGGCTCAGACTCCATGCTCTCAGACTATGGTCTCTCCATGCCTTCTGGACGACGCGAGGGTCCGGGTGTGAGTGCCGCTCCTCGACGTGAATATCCCGAGTCTCTATGACGGCGCGGTGCACGACCACGATGGCTAGGAAGAACAGGATGAGATTGGATATTCCCAGCATTACCCAGTCCATGCTCGTTGAGCCCCAAGGGAAGTCCGGTGACTTTGAGTGGGAACTTATCGATCCTAGTTGCACCGCTATCATTGCAATCCACAGATAGACCAAGTTCTCTCTCATTATCGGATATCTGGTCCACAGTGTGACGAAGACCCCCACCCAGGCTATTATCGATAGGAGTGCTAGCATCAGTGACAAATCGGACAGATTCTGGAAACCGCTGAGCCCCACTCGGTTGTAGTCCCCACCGCCTGCCAGTTCACCGATTCCTAGGTCCCAAGCGCCGAGTACCATTCCAGAGAAGGCCAGTCCGAGACAAGTCAACTCGCCAATCCTCCACTGCCTTTTCATAATGGCAAGATGGAATATAAAATCCTCTAGGAAGATGTCCAGCAGAGCCAACCTCTTGTCCCTGTCAGCAAATTTCCATGACAGTTTAACATCGGTCAGGCGAAGCAACTCGCTGCTTGAAGCGGCACCGGCTATGGGTGCAGTTACGCCCTCATCCACGCTAACGCCGAATCAAGGCACCGCATAAGGGACACGCCGTGACGGCCTACCTATGCAGTGATAGGTAGGGGAGAGTAGGTGGCGCCGAGAGGGAGATTTGAACTCCCGAGGGAAAATCCCACAAGATTTCCAGTCTTGCGCAATACCAGGCTATGCGATCTCGGCAGGCGCCCCGGCGAGCGATGCCAAACTCTTGAGTCTGTTGCACTCACACAAGTCAATCCGCAGTGGTTAAATCGAGCCCACTGATGGCCCGGACACTGCCACTGTGGCTTAGGGGTATAGCATCCCATTGGTAATGGGAAGGTCGGGAGTTCAATTCTCCCCAGTGGCTCCATCCAGAACTCATGGGGGCAACCATATTCTAAGATGAAAATGCTGCTATATCCTCCAGTTCTAAGAACAGGACCAATTCATTCATAATACCCTAAACCCACGTAGGTGTCATGCCAGCCGAGCGTAAGAGACTAGCAGGAGCCATTGTACTCCTCATGCTCACAGCACCGATTGCCGCCGCAGCAAGCACGAATTGGATAGGACCTTCTTCGGTCAACCCCCAAGGAGATGCAGTAACACTGACGGGGTTCAGGGTACCGGGTAACTCCACCGTCCTCGACGGTTGGCTCCATGTAACCGACTCGCCCATGGCCGCATCCTTAGATAGCGACATAGTATGGGGGGGCACCGATTTTTCTTCAGGTGTCTTCTACGGTACTGAGTTGATTAACGACGTGTCACTGAATCTTGAGGACGATGGTACGAGATCAAATATCAGCACCTTCGATGAGGGCGATATCGTAGTGAATCTCAATAGCGCATACAAGTATTCTCCCGGCTGGCGTCATGTCTACGATTACGGCTACAGCACGGGTGTATCTGGTTGCAGCGGAGGTAATGGGACTGTTATGGAGAGGGGCTGGGACAGCGATTTCGACACCAATCTCGACAGTGATGAGATTGTGTGGACGGACTACTTCTGCGACGCTCTGATTAACGGCTCTACTGTAGGTTTCCTCTTTGAGTTCTTCACAGTCCCTGCCGGAGCCAATTGCGAGTACGCAGGTAACCTGATGAAGGCGGGACTGAACACCAACGGCAACAACCAACTAGACTCCACTGAAGTCACCAATCAGACCTACTTCTGCAACCAGCACAAACTCTGGCAGGCCACTACTTTTGGTGGGCTAAATGGGAACATCTCCGGCAATGAACAGACTTTGTCTCATGGTGTAGTCCCTGCTTCGGCATCCGAAGGAATCGCTTCTGTAGGTACGTTACCCGGTTCACCCGTGCCAGCAGGTAGCTCGGGGTACTTCCTGATCCCCCAAGTCGATGTTCCTCAAACTGAGGAAATCAATGGCTACTATCTGACCTTCGACCATTGGTATCATATCGATAGCACCGCGGCTGGTGGCGGAGACGGCACTTGGGTAGAATACCGAATCAACACTAACGGCTGGACTGACTGGTCCTACATCGCGCCAGACGGAGGGTATCCAAGCACGATGTCTACTAGCGCACCCTCACCCGCGGGCGCACCATCTGGGGCCGTCCCTGTGTTCGCTTCGCCCACACACAGTGGATGGGTCTCGAGCAACATCTCTATGTCGTCTATTGCCGACATTGACAATGCCAGTAAGATTCAGTTCAGATTCCAAATTTGGACCGACCCCACTTCCACCAACGAACGTCCCGGATGGTTCCTCGACAACATCAACTTCCATAACGATGGGACTCAGTTCGGGGCTTGGCATGGCGGATGCTATACTCCAGGCGCTGGATGCGACTATTCAGCTAGCCAGTACGGCGCCCTACAAAGGACTCTCAATCTAGCAGGAATCAACAGCACCTTCGACATTCAGGTAGATATGGAGTGGGATCTATCGGGCTCATACTCAGACAACGCCTGCGTCGAACTCTCTTTGAACAACAACACATGGACAGACATCTCTTCAACGGGCTCAAGCACTGTCTACAACTGTGAAGACAGAGCGGGTGCAATTCCTGGTGTGAGCGGCTATGATGGTGTCTCCGGAGACCAGAGCAACGGTATTCGAACAGTCTCCTTCGACATCCCGACTTCGTTCCAGAATCAGTCCAACGTATATCTTCGGTTCATTGTCGATAGCGACGCTTACGTTCCTCACTACGGAGGCAGCGCAGCAGATGAACAAGAGGGACTTACCGTTGCCGCCATACGTATCGTAGACGATTCGGGCAACACTGTATTTGAGGACAACTTGGAGACATCCTCTACAGCGTATCACTATGGCGCTGTTTTCCCCAACCCTAACGGAAACACTCAGGCAGGTGCCGACGACTGGGCCTACTACACTTTCACCAGTGGATTCCAGAATATCAACAAGGGCTTCGAGGACTCCACCGCAGGAAATCCTTCGGCTAACATGCCCTCTGGATGGACTAGAAATCCCTCTACGGGAGATGTCGGAGGAAGGTGGTCGTACGGGCAGATAACAGGCAATGCGGGCCCCCAAGAAGAACCCTCCTTCCCTTACGTTATGGCGATAAACCTCGGCGGGACTTACTCGAGCAGCGCCTCAGCAAACCTTTACTCTCCAACCTACAGCCTACCGGCCAACTCCAGCGCATCGTTCGTGATGGATCACTGGGCATGTTTTGAGAACTACTTCGACGGCGGCGGGATTTTCATTCAGGTGAACGGAGGTAGCTGGCAATATTGGGACCCACACAGCGGGTTCTACAATCACGCTGGGATTGGAAGCTACACCCAGATTCCTGCCGGTTCGAATTACTTCGGCCCAGTCAAGTGCCTTGGTTCGGGGTCTACATACACGGTAAACGATTTGACATGGGACCACAAGGAGGCGAGTCTCGCATCTTATGCTGGCGACAATGTAAAATTCAGGTTCCATGGCGGTGGGGACTCAATTTGGAACTACGCTGGTTGGTACCTCGATAACGTCGGTATCCGAATAGCCAATTACGGAGCTCCAGGCGACTGGCTGAGCCCTGTCTTTAGCGCCTCTGACATTCACGACTTCAACCTCGGATTCATCGATGTCGATGCCGCGATTCCTTCTGACTCTTGGGTCAGTGCGTCTCTGATTGACACTTTTACTGGAGAAGCCGTTCCTGGATACTCGAATGTCTCTTTCCCGATTTCTCTGGCCGGAGTTGACACCACTACGACTCCTCAGATGAAACTCAAGGTACACATGGGCACCAACAACGAGGAGGAGACTCCTAGGATTAACAAGATTCACATCGGTGGCAAGAGAATTCTGAATGCCGCAGCATTAGAGGGCAACGGCTGGGATTTCAGTACCAGTGTGAGCCTCATTGACGGCCTGCTGAATGCCTCCGGCGTCGCTGGCACAGTATCCTCTGACTACTTGCACTCCTCGAGGCCAATCAAGAGCATCGGACTCTCAGGGAACTTCTCCAGTGGCCTCTCAATAGACTTCACAGGCCCTAACGGAGGGACTCTGGGAACTGCCTCGCAGGGTGGACTGACTTTCACCTACCCTCAGCCTGGATTTGGAGTGGCGATATCACTGCCTACGAATGGCTGGATTGACAAATTGGTCTTGACCGCCAACTTCGCCGAGCCTGCACTCAATCCCGACATTGATGTCATCGGAGACGAGACTCATGAGTGGAGCTTCCCGTTCGGCAGTAACTACGGTCACTACGGGTGGCAATCATTGCTCTCCGATTGGGAGGGTGAACCACAGCACCAAATCACATCGGCAACACTCGCCCTCGACGGCAGCAACCCCGCATCACTGTCCTTCAGGATTCCAGCAGCCGGAGCGGTTAACGCCGGAATCATCGCGGTTTCACCGGATTACAATGGATTCGAATCTCCTGTCTCAGTTTCTGTTGGTACAGCAACACAGAGCAGCAGTTCAGCCAATTCACCGTTCTACAATATGCTCGACAGCGCTCAGATACTCGCAATTAACTCGCTGCCGGGCACTCATACTGACTCTGACACCGGAAGACAGTGGAGAGAAGTCTCCTTGAGTATAGATTCGAACAGCGCCCAGACAGTGACACTGAGTAGGATGGGAATAGGTTACATGATTTTCGAGAACGTCTCCGGACTAGGTGCTTCGGTATCAGCCTACCACGACACGCAGACGCAGGACGACCCCCCTCCAGAACAGGTTTCGATACCCGTCAACATCTCCGCTGAGATGGGTTCTATAGCCATTGATGGCGATATCGATTTTGACTATATCATGACCAATCGTGACTTCCAAGTTCCCAACACGATGTACCCAGATAGGCAACTGGTGGAGATACAGACCAAGCACCACCACCTGTATGACAACTCGGAGATTGAGAAGATTACCTTGCGAGGAACCGCTTCTGATGGAGTGATTCTTGAGTTCGAGGCATCAAAGGACCCAATGTATGGTTGGGATCCGACGGCTGCAGTGATGTTCAGCCAATCCTCGGGCAGCAATTCCGCTATGCTCGACGAGACGGCTAGCTACATCGGCAACGAGGTGCACAACGATGGTTGGAACGATGTTGTCGTCCACTGGGCATTTGAGATTTCTTGGAGTTGGGACGACGTCGACAGCATCCGCTGGGTCGCTCAGGCCTTCGACTCGTCAGGAGAGACGGTGTGGCCAGCAGTGTCATTCAGTGGCCAGTCCGGCGCCAAAGCCGTAGAGAACGACATTCAGGTCGACTCCTTTGAGGTCCGAGACGAGTCCGGTAGATTACTGTCGAATCAGTTCTCGCCGTTCTACCCGTTCCCGATTATGGATGGCAATCAGGTCAACATATCGGGATCCGTCCGCTTCCAGGACTCGACCAGTTCCCGCCCCGACGCCAGTGACTACTCCGTCGGCCTGAATCTATCGGGCAACCTATTCGCAATGACTTCCGTAGAAGGAGGAGAATACTCTGGAATCGTTACTCCTCCGATATCGCTGTTGGAGTTATCCATGTCGCCTATGATGCTCTCTGTGGGTCCATCAGGATCTTCTACAGGAGCTGAGGATGTGACAGGGGTTCCACCTCAGGTCATAGTCAGAGTCGATTCCAATCCGCCTATCGCCGGCCCTATGGAAGTCAACACCAATATCGGCCTGCAACCGGCTCATGCCAAGGTCTGGGAACCCACCAATCCACTCTCATTATTCATCACCATAGACGAGGGAGAGGCTCGTGGTGAGGTAATCACACTGCGCTACTGGCGAGAGACCGTGGACGACGTAAATATGGATGGCGTAGCTGATGAAGACGAGTACTTGTCTATGCAGATGCCTCTAACCTCAGGAATGACTGGCCAGCAGCAGGTGCAGTTCCCATCACTGGATGTCTCCTCTCTGCCATTCAACAGCATAGTCCACTTCTACGTCGAGGGTACCGACTGGGCCGGACACACCTACCAGGACGGAGGAACTGGAGGCGGACCTGGTGCTGCTGACGCATGGGCCAGTATCGTGGTAGCAACCGACGAGCCGACCAACCTGATTTCATCTGGATATGAATTAGATCGTGAAATTGGCTTCCTGCTCGCAGGGGTGCCGCACGCCTTTACTATGCAAATCGAAGAGGCCAACGGCATCCACACCCTCGATAATATCACTGTGATGCTATGCGGAGACGGTCCGTCCAATCTGGGCAAGTTCACCTTCGACCCATCCAGAGGGACACTGTGGACCGCTGATGACAGCATGGTCTCGCCACTTAGTGCCCAATCGTCCCAAATCACTTCGGACATCACTCAGATTAGCCTCGGCTTCGAACTCTCGTGGGACTATCCGTGGGAGGACGGTCAACTCGGATGCAAACCGAGTATTAGCATCGAGGACGACCTCACTACCGTCGCCTACCAGAACAACATAGGCGAACTGACATGGGAGCTCGATAACAAGTTCATGGCAGTCCCGGAGTCCATGTCTGATTTGACTCCGCCTCAGATCGAACCGATCGGGAATTCACTATACCTGCGGCAGGGGGATGAGTTCCAGATGGACGGCTCGATACACTACGCAGGCTCACAGGTGCGAACTTCAGAGATACCCGAAGGCCTACAAGTCGAGATTGAAGTCATCTACGGCACTCAAGAAGTCGATATTGTGGTTGAAGTGGATTCCGACGGATCCTTCTCCGGATCCATGGTCCTACCTGCAAGGGTGCCATTGAATCCTGAGATGACAGTCACTACTGGTGTCCTCAACGTCCCAGGAGGGGGTTCGTCCGTGGCCAACAGCGATGCTTCCGTTATAGTGGACAGCAAGGCTCCACAGGCCCTGTTCAACATAGCGGATTATCCAGATTCTTCTCTGACGATATTGGATTCAGACCTGCTGGGAGATGTCACGGTGACCGTGACAATGGTCGATGAGATTGGTATGGTGGATGGCCCACTGCAGGTTTCATGGGTCTACGTCAGAGCAAACGGTCCCGTTGCTGGGACCGAGGACACCGGTGAACTGATTATGATTATCGACGACGACACCAACGACGTGTATCAGTCAGCGCTGGATTTCAGTCCGTTAAACGATATGAGGATAGAATCCGGGGACTATCTCTGGTTCTGGATAACCTCTACGGACAAATCTGGTAATCAGATTATCGGCTCAGGGAGTGAGTCGGCACCAAGGCAAGTCACTCTGAGAATCATGGAGTTCCTAGGGCATTACACTCGCTCGGTAATCAATCCCAGCAACACTCCGGTGCAGGGNGAAATTCTCACTATCGAGACCTTCTGGGAGAACCCCGGTAAGAGAGAGGGAGAGTNCGCTATCGGACTTTACGAACTGGTTGATGGTGGCCAATGGAGAGAATCACTATCCACAGCTAGGGATGGCACCATTGCATTGACATTGCCCGCTGAGAGTTCGAGCGTCTACGCCGAGTTCCAATGGGAGTCGTGGCAGCCCGGTCAACCAAATCTGTACCTCATTGTTGATGGCGACTTTGACAACCCCTATCAGGCGATTGTAGGGATTAACGTACAGCCACAACCCACTACTGAAACAGGAGGGGAAGACTCTCAGATGCTATTACTTGGAGGTGTACTAGTTGTTGTCGTTCTAGGCATAGCTATGACCATGTTGAGAGGACGCGACAGTGATGACTACTACTACGAGGACGATGACGATGACTACTACGAGGACGACTCGTGGGAGTACGAGAAAGAAGAGCCGGAAAGTGAAGAAGAAGCGGATGATGAAGTTGAGTGACGGCTATTCAAGCCCACTCCACCAACCGCCCCGACTGCAAGTTTACGACCTCTCGTGTTTATAGGCCATACTGTAGCGTTCGCCGGCTTGAGGAAGCGATTCCTCAGATGGGATGCGCGATGCCTGAGGATAGCGGTGCTGGGACTTTCGATGATCTCAGAGAGGAGGTCGAGGAGCTCAGGACCCTCGTCAACACACTGCTCACAATCATAATGGAAGAGGCCGATGGGGTTCAGTCAGGGGCTGCTCCATCGATACCTGATCAACCGAAGCGCGGATACTGCATGTAGTCAGTACTGTACCGGCTCGGGATCGATGCTGCGCCACAGGTACCATGTCGCTACTGTCCTCCATGGCCTCCAGTCTTGGGACTTCGCAAGCAGTTCTTCAGTGCTCATGCTACCGCCTTCTGCGTACAGCCGCTCAACTGCACGCACCACTCCTATGTCGCCCACTGGNAAGACATCNGGCCTCAACAATGNGAAGATCAATATCATCTCAGCCGTCCAATCGCCTACTCCTCTAAGTCCAGTCAGCGCCGCCATCNCCTCAACATCACTCATCTCATTCCAGTTTTTGTCAGCGTATCCACTCTGCCAAGCTTCGGCTATCCCTAGGATGTACTCAGCCTTGCGTCCCGATAGTCCACAACTGCGAAACTCTTCGGGACTGTGTGACAGTACTGTTTTCGGACGTACATCTCCTACTAGGTCCTCGAAACTGCTCCAGACCGTTCTCGCGGCAATAGTGGAAATCTGCTGGCCTACGATGGATGATACTAGGGTCACGAACATATCTCCCTTTGAGGCGAGGGCAGGTTCCTCGTTCCGCGCGATGATCTCTGCTAGAGTTGAATCGGCGACAGACAGGTCCGCCTTGGCAACATCCCAGTACTCAGGAACCTTCTCTACTCTCTGCATATCGAGATGCACAGCCTCATGGTTCAAGACGAATGCGTATGTCCGGGTACCATGAATATGGAGTCAATGCTCCTACTAGGTGCCGGTCTGTTGACCGCTGCCTTCGTCGCAGTAGTTGTATTCGCACCAAGCACCCTCACAGATGAGTCCGCAGACTGGGAGATTGTTGATGTCTGTTTGGCTGGCCACAGCGAGATTGTCTCGCACGACCACGCAACGCTGAGTATATTCATTGATGGCTCAGAGGTCTCAATCGCAGCCAACATAGGGATAGATGACTCCGAATGCGATGGCATGCGAGGAATTCACACCCACGATGAGACCGGCAAACTCCACATCGAAACCCCAACTCCGATGAACGCCCCCGTTGGGGCCTTCTTCGAGATCTGGGGTGAGACCTTCAACGAGAACCAGATACTCCACAAAGTGGCCGACGAGGACAGCGAAGTGGTGATGTATGTGAATGGCGAGTTGAACGACGATTACCAGAACGCCATCATACACGACAACGACATCATAGAGATTTACTACCGTGACAAGTCCAGCTAGCCCTTGATTACCGCTATTGGCCTCAATCGAGCCACCGGCCTTGCTAGGCCAGCCTCACTGGTTAGGCGGATGACCTCATCGACGTCCTTGTAAGCCTCNGGCGCCTCCTCAGAGAGGACGTTTGGAGTCTTGACTCGAACGTGAATACCGCGCGACTCAAGCGTTTCCATCAGGACGTCCGAGTCAACAGTCTTCCGCGCAGCGGTGCGAGAGAGCCTGCGACCCGCCCCGTGACAAGAAGATGAGAAGGCGTCATTNCCCCCTGAGGTAGGTCCAGCAAGAACCCATGAAGCAGTTCCCATATCTCCTGGGACCAGCACTGGCTGCCCGACTCCAGAGAATGTGGCAGCCAATTCAGGATGATCTCCTCCAAGTGCTCTAGTGGCGCCCTTGCGATGAACACAGCATGTGCAGGAGGAACCGTGAACGCGATGCTCCTCAATCTTGGCGATATTATGGCTCACATCATAGACGACATCCAGCCCNCCATCCCGACCGTGCTGCTCGCGAAGTGCCTCACGCAACCTCTGAGTCAAAGCCGAGCGATTAGCGAAGGCATAGTTACCAGCAGCTCGCATAGCATCGAGGTAGGCGCTCCCCTCACGGCTATGAATCGGAGCGGCTGCGAGCTGACGGTCTGCGAGACTGATCCCCCATTCCTCTGAGTGCCAGATATCGCCATCTCTGTGATAATTTGACTCTATTGCAGCCACATGCTCTGTACAGACCTGATGTCCAAGTCCTCTGGAACCGGTGTGGATCATGGCCGTCACCTGTCCCTGCCTGAGGCCGAAGGCAGAGGCAGCATTCTGATCGACCACCCTGTCTACTACCTGCAACTCAAGGAAATGATTGCCCGACCCAAGGGTACCGAGTGCTGTCGAGCCGCGCTTGAGTGCGCGCTCACCGACATCTCTCTCAGAACTCTCCAGCCGACCGTTTGACTCGATGGCCCTGAGGTCACGTGACTCGCCCCATCCGAGATCAATTGCGGCGCCCGCACCATCCGCGAGAACAGATTCAATTTCGCTCGCAGNCAAATTGACTCCTCCCTTGCGACTGGCCCCGGCAGGAATCGAGCGAGCAAGGCTTGCAGCCAGTGCCTTGGGATTGACATCTTCCAGAGTCATCTCAGTAGCGCACAGCCTGACTCCGCAATTGATGTCGAAACCGACTCCTCCGGGAGATATCGCCCCGCCCTGCTCGCCAGAATTCACGTCGGTCGCTACAACTCCTCCTATCGGGAAACCNTAACCGAAGTGCCAGTCGGCCATCGCCCAGGCTTCGCCGACGATTCCTGGTAAGCAGGCAGTGTTGACAAGCTGGGTGGGAGAGCGGTCGTCAGAGTGCTCCGCCATATGCTGCTCGTCGGCTATCAGGATAGCGTCGGTGAGCATACTGCCATGCTTCGAGATGCGCATCCGACCCGGGCCTGATGGCTCAAGGAAATCCCTCCACTCGGCTGCCATGGTCAAGCCTGCTGCATCCCCGCTTTCAACACAACGGGCACCCTCTTGACAATCGCCTTCAAGACTGTCAGTCCGATGGACGGAGCGCAGGAGGGTGCAATAGCATGACTTTTGGAGAGATCGATATACCCTACTGGGNGGAATCNGGACACGTCTGCAAGACCTGCCGGGTTACTGGAGCACGCTTCTGGACNAGAGACAGTAGTCGCACCACCTGCGGTGATACTACTGAGGACCCGTATACTTTCATCGGTAACCCGACGATAGACGGCTTCCCGATGCGAGGTAAGCCCCTCAAGGANGCAATGAGGGAAGCATTCCTNGACTTCTTTGAGAAGCGTGGCCACACACGCGTAGAACCCTATCCAATAATTGCCAGATGGCGTGATGACATNCACCTGACCATAGCCAGTATAGCCGACTTTCAGCCGCANGTGACGAGCGGACAGGTCCCTCCACCGGCCAACCCCTTGGGTATCAGCCAGCCCTGTATCAGGCTGACCGACGTGGCTGCAGTAGGNCGTTCCGGTCGACACCTATCCACCTTTGAGATGATGGCCCACCATGCTTTCAACCGACCCAAAGACGGCGATGTNGTCTACTGGATAGACCAATGCGTGCGCTACTGCGACGAGATGCTAGTCGANTCTTTTGGTATCAATCCCGAGGATCTGACCTACGTCGAAAATCCATGGTCGGGTGGCGGAAACGCTGGTCCCGCTCTAGAGGTCATCGTAGGGGGGCTCGAACTGGCCACTCTGGTGTTCATGAGTCTAGAAGAGTCAGACGATGGTGACATCGACATTAAGGGACTGCGTTACAAGGAGATGGACCTACAGATTATCGACACTGGATACGGCCTCGAGAGGTTCTGTTGGGCCGCAGCTGGAACCCCTACTATCTACGAGGCCATTTACCCAGAGTCCGTAACTTGGTTGAAACAACTGAGCGGTTTCGACTCAATGGTCTCTTCTTTGGGCATGGAGGTAGACATGGATGCCCTGCTCAGTGAACTCTCAAGACTTGCAGGGATCCTGAACATAGACGTCGGTACCGACGTGCAGGCGCTGTATGAAAAACTGGTGGAAAGACTCTCTGAGACAGGAATCAAACTCTCTGTAGAAGAGCTGAAGCGAGTTACTGAGCCGCTGTCTTCGATCTATGCTATACCTGATCATATGCATGCACTTTGCAATATGCTTGGTGATGGAATGGTCCCAAGCAACGCCAAGGCTGGCTACCTCGCTAGGATGTTGGCTCGCCGTGCCTGCAGGATGAAAGATGAAATCGATGCATCCGTCAGCCTTGCCGACCTCGGAGCACACCACATGGATACTCATCTGGACATGTCTTCCTTCGTTCAGTCGAGAGAAGGAATTCTGAGTATCCTTGAACTTGAGGAGGTCCGATATTACCAGATGCTGAGGAAGGGGGAGGCTGCGGTGCGCACGGCATTGAAGTCCTTGCCAAAGGACGCTGCTGAGATACCTGATGAGACTCTATTCCGTCTCGCTGAGGAGAGGGGTCTGAACCCGGAGATGACCGTGTCGATTGCACATGGGCTCGGTTGGGAGCAACTTACTGTCAGAGTTGGCTTCGCGGCAGACATGGCTGCTCGCAACGCCCAGATGACCAAGGCCGCTGCCAATTCCCGAGAGAGACAGAGCATAGTCGATGTCGACTCTATTCCGGCTACCTCACAAGACTACTATGATGACACCAGAGCTACTCAATTCACCTCCGAAGTACTACACTGCAGCCCACTTTCAAAGGGCACTACAGATTTGATGAATTACTCTTCCGAAGTCACTGGTAAACCGACGCACGCCATCGTACTCGACCGCACCCTGTTTTATCCAGAGGGCGGCGGACAGCTCGGCGATCAGGGCACTCTATCGCAGGACGGCTCGTCAGCAAACGTATTCGACACCAGAGTAGAGGGCGAAGTCATCATCCACTTGACCGATGCACCGTTGGCACACGGCCCGACCAAAGGTGTCGTCGACTGGAGTAGGAGGAAGCAGCTGATGGATCACCACACAGCAGTACACATAGTTGGGGGATCAGCCAGAGAGGTGTTGGGCCCTCACATCTGGCAGGCAGGTTCGAACAAGGGTGCGCGCTACGCAAGACTCGATATCACTCATCACTCGAGGCTGACGAGAGAGCAGTTGGACAGAATCGAAGACAGAGCTAACGAGATTGTTGAATCGAACCCTGAGGTAGAGAAACTGGTCTTGGATAGGGCCGAGGCCGACGCCAGATTCGGCTTCGATATCTATCAGGGCGGTCCCCCTAAGCACAGCCAGATACGAATCATCAGGATAGGTGAATACGACACCCAAGCATGCGGCGGCACGCACCATGACGAAGGGGGCGAAGTTGGGGAGTTGCGCATCATTAGGTCGAGTCAGGTACAAGACGGGGTGGAGCGTCTGCAAATCGTGGCAGGGGAGACGGCACGCGAGCANGCACGGCGTCAGGAGCGTCTGCTAAGTGAATCTTCGGAGATTCTTGGTGTGCAGCCCGACGACTTGCCTCGTACCGTATCTCGCTTCTTCGAAGAGTGGAAGTCCCAGCAGAAGAGAATCGAATCAATGGAGGCCGAAATCGTGAGATTGCGAACTAGTGGAGGAGGGGACGTAGCAGTCGAGAAGGACGGTGTTCGCTACGTGGTGATGGAGTCGGAGGGAGACTCCAAGCAAATGATGACGATGCTGAGTGAGTTGACTCGCGATGCGTCCACACCCACTCTAGCTGTACTCGGGAGTCGTGAGGATGGAGGCACACTCATTGTCGCTTCGACCGAGGGCAGCATAGCAGCCGAGCGTCACAACGCGGTCGAGATTCTTAATGCCATAGCAGGCCACATCGGTGGAGGAGGGGGCGGCAGGCCGACCATCGCACAAGGAGGCGGCTCCAATCCCGAAGGGATTCCCGCCGCACTCGATGAGGCGCGCTCCCTACTGGACATCTGAGCAATCTGCAATCCGTCGATTTGATGGCGGAACCGCATCACGCACGCATGTGGTAGAGCAAGTCGACGTCGCAGCCCGCGCATCTGCGATAGAGTACGCTATTCGTGACGTCGTGATTCCTGCCGTCGAACTTGAAGCCCAAGGCCACGAGATAATCCGCCTCAATATAGGCGACCCCCTAGCCTACGAGGGTTTACCGACTCCAGAGCACATGGTCACTTCATTCAAAGAAGCGCTCGACCGGCAGGACAACGGCTACGGCCCTTCCTATGGAATTCCAGAACTACGTAGTGCCATAGCATCTGTCGAATCTGCGAAAGGATGGGACTGCTCGCCGGATGATGTATATGTCACGCACGGTGTCACTGAGGCACTGCAGATTATCTTCGCCGCATTCTTGGAGGAGGGAGACACCATCCTAGTCCCGGGTCCTCATTACCCTCCCTACATGGCCTACCCGCAGATGTACGGCGGCACTACTGTGGAATATCGGATGAATCCAAGCGAAGGATGGCGAATCGACCTCGAAGACATACGTTCCAAGATGAATGATAGCGTCCGACTACTCGTCCTGATTAACCCAAACAATCCTACTGGAAACGTCGCCACACCTGAAGAAGTAGACGCACTCATCGACATCGCAAGCCAGTGGCCTAAGTGCACCATCATCGCAGATGAAATCTACGACGGGCTTGACTTCACTGGACACCAGTGCTCTGTGGCCTCACGCTCTGATGGCACTCCAGTCATCGCCCTCAATGGAGTCTCGAAGGTCTATTTTGCACCCGGTTGGAGGGTCGGCTACATGGCTTGGCACGACCCGAGTGAGACTCTTGGAGCCGTTCGTGATGGCGTCGAGCGTCTGCTCCGTAGCAGATTGTGCGCCTCGACCCCGGCACAGCACGGCTTCCTAGCTGGTCTTGTAGACGATACGGGATGGATGGTAGGGCATCGAGACAAAATAAGAAGGAGAATGGATTACTGCTTGGACAGAATTTCCTCTATCAATGGGATTGAGTGTGAGACTCCTGGTGGTGCATTTTACCTGTTCGTGAGAATTACCGATCCCGAGATGGCCACCAAAGACAAGAAATTCGTGCTCGATTTGCTACACCAGCACCATGTGCTGGTAGTCCATGGCTCAGGATTTTCGCCCGAGTTTGGCAGCGGCCACTTCAGGATGGTATGTCTGCCACCTATCGAAGTCCTCGCTGAGGTCTTCGATCGTATCGAGACATTCCTAGGTGGCTGATTGATGGGGCTCATGGACTCCATCAGGAAATATTTCTCCACTCCGTCATCCTTGGAGGAGGGTGTGAAGGAACGCTGGAAGGCTTTCGACGATGGCACCTACAGAGACTCTTCTCGAGATCACGATGAGATTGCATGGCGAGTAGGAGTGGGTTGGTTTGAATCGTGGTTCCAGGGGCTCGAGAAGAGGGCAGATCAGAGTCTCGGACGACGCCTCGCACATGCTGCTGTGGAGCACGAGGAATACATGATGGGATCTGGTGATTGGGGCACTCCTTCTGGACGTGTCCCCGCTTCCTGGTTCCAAACCATTCTACGCTGGGAGACGAGCGGTCTCGGCAGGTTCAGAATTCTTGAGGATGGTGATGAGACTAGGATAGTGGTCGAACAACCAGCTTCGGGACCTATCTGTTCAGGATTTATTACCGCAGCTTGGGAAGGGGCTACGAGTAAGCGCCACCGTTTCCTCTGGTCCGAGAGTGCAGGCGAGGGACTGGTCATCACCCTGACTCAAGATGTAGCACAAATCCCCAACCCCAAGCCCCTCAACCCGACTTGGAACGACCAAGGTTTCGGCACCGGTGCGATGTCAGAGTCGAACAATGAGATGTGGTTAGATTTGCGGAGCGATTCTCACGGTCAATGGTCGATACTGGGGGAGCGCAGGATGTTCCTTCACCGAGACCTAATACTGCGCTTCGAAGAATACTGCCTCCCCTATCTAGACGGCATCTCTGAAGGAAGGGCCGAAGACTACACTTGGAAAGGACTCGATGAGAAGCGTTCTGCGTGGTGGACGGCTGCAGCCGACTCAGCCAGGAAAAGATTCGTCACAGAGGGTCACCACGTTCTCGTTCGCGATTCCTCCGACTGGGCCAGCATCGCTCGTCGGCACCTGTCGTACCACGGACTCGGAGGAATTGAATCGATGAAACAGATAGACGGCCATGGAGGGGTGTCTCTTGATTTCTCCACGGCATTCCATCCAGCCATTGCAAGTGGGGTATTGCTAGGCTGTTGGGAGCGAGCTTATGGCAGAAATGGCCGCGCCTCAATCAGGTTCGAGAAGGGTAAAGTAACACTCGATTTACTCTCTTCGAGAGAGATAGCTGCCTAACTCTGATTACTCAGTTGCTGTGAAACATTATATTGGTGCCCAATTTCAATCCGACGGCCCCCTTGGGGCCGGGTGTACTCCATGGCCCTGAATCACAACCAGTATGCGGTTCTCGCAATCGCCGCAACGCTGTGCCTAGCAGGCTTCTACACAATCATTGATGCAGGCCTCTCAACCACTGAGTCAGGAGGCTTTGAGGCCGCCGGCGGAGACATTGAGGCCAACGATGAATTCCACATTGGCGGAGAGGACTTCGATGGGGATGGACTGCCTGACAGGATGGAGCAGACCCTGTATGGGACTGACTGGAGGGACGCTGACACCGATGACGATGGACTTGAAGACGGATGGGAGATTTCCAATGGCCTAGATCCACTTGACAATGGTGAGCCATCTTCCAGTGATATTCCATTCACTCCTATTGACAACGAAGAGGAGACAGGGGAACAGAACGAGACTTTCCCTAATCCTGACAACGGTCCGTTCGGCGACCCCGACAGAGATGGTCTGACGAATACTCAGGAGATGGAGTTGGGCACTAATCCTAACCTCAGAGACACCGATGGTGATGGCTTGAACGACCGATGGGAGTCTGAGTACACCTTCGTTGTCGAGACTCCGTCTGGCGAAGTCACTCTCTTGGATCCTCTCGATGGAAATTGGGACTGCTACTTGCTTACTCCTGAGGTCAAGGGACAGATAGAGAATGACATCGGATCTAGTGAGTGGGACAGTATGGGGAGCCAGTTCGGTCACTCTTGCGATGCATTACTCGATTTGGAACAGCCCGAACCCGACAGTCTGAGAAACTATGTTGAAGAGAGGTATGACACGAACCCACTCGAAGAAGACAGCGACGGCGACCTGATTGCCGACCGCTATGAGATTGCCTTCGGCCAGATTCAACTTGGGGTGCACTGCGGGGTGCCGGTGTTCGGCACCCTTACTCTCCAATCACCTTACTCAGAGCACATGAGTGGTCACGGAGATAGAACCTGGTTTGAGGAGGACATGGACAACGATGGACGCCTCAATGGACCGGGTGACTGGGATACTGATGGTGACGGCATGCCAGATGGCTTCGAGTACTGCTACGCGTTGAATTTCGATGGTAGTCGCTTCCTTAATCCAGCCAATGCCACTGATGCCTACGGCGATACAGACGAGGACGGTCTGAACAATGTTGAGGAGTACGAGGTCGCCTATTCNTGGGGGCCCGAGAACTTCACCAGTCCACTCGANGCCGATACCGACAACGACGGCATGCCCGACGGCTGGGAGTACATGAGCGGTATNCACCCCAATGATGGCAGCAACGCCGATGAGGATCCCGATTTCGACGGCTATGATGCCGACGGTGACGGAGGGGTCAGGTACTCTGATTTGGTCGGCATCACCACGGTGCATGCCATCTCGGTCGAGGTGGGCGACTACGTTCAGGTCAACAGCACTGTTCTCTGGGTTCGAACAGTCCAGTCCAGTCAGTACGTCAACATCCCCATTAAGACCCTGACAGCGGGTTGGATATACGCGATTAATGTAGAAATAGGCCAAGAAGTGACTAGTCGCATACAGGACCTCGCCATAGTCGTCGAAGAGAGCGAGCGCTTCACAAACCTCGACGAGTACAATGCGAGGGATCGTGACGGCGACGGCTTCGTCGACGGTCGCTCTACCGACCCGTTAGTGGCTGACACCGACGGTGATGGACTCATCGATGGCATCGAGGTCATCGGTTGGACCATCCGAATAGTCGATCAGGGCGTCAAGGACGTCCACGTACGCAGCGACCCGGGAGCCTTCGATACCGATAGAGACGGTCTGTCGGATGCAGCTGAGTACTATGATTTCTTCACCAATGCGACTGACAAGGATACTGATAGTGACGGACTTGAGGACTTCACCGAGGTGATAGATGGCTTCACTTGGAATGGCTCGAAATACTACACCAACGCATCTTCGCACGACACCGATCTTGACGGTCTGTCCGACGGGGAAGAGGTCATCGACGGCCTAGACCAGTACATCACTCATGCCAATAACCCCGATAGTGACGACGACGGTTTGTTTGATGGCAGCGAAGTTCTGAACATCCCACGTCCTTGGCAGGGCGCTACGAATCCGCTTAACAACGACACTGATGGCGACGGCCAACCTGATGGTTGGGAGATGCAAGTCTTCTCTGTACAGCACAACACTAGGAGTCACAGTCTGTGGATTTCAGTGACAAACTGGCTACCACCGGGTTGTGAATCGATGATTGAGTGTGGACTAGGTCCAGGTGGTTGGGTTTGGAGCAGCTATCTCGGAGGTTTCTCTACCTCCGGAGATAGGGATGGCGATGGTCAGATGGACCCCAAGTACTTCCTGCACGAGATGAACCTCTCAGGTTTCACGATACCTGCCAGCGGCAGATGGGCCCTCAATCCCGCTTGGGGGTCACTCCCGGACTCGGCCTTCGACATTGATAATGACACTCTGATGAACACCCTTGAGGCGCCCAACCGCTGGGACACCAATCCGGTGGATGACGACACCGATGGAGATAGACTTCCTGACGGCTGGGAGGTCCAATTCTCTGAACTCTCACTGAGTCTCGGACTGGTTGACAATAACACCCTCAGCGCTGTTGGCGCACGTGGTCCAATGGATCCAAAAATGGCCGACTCCGATGTTGACGGCATCAATGATGGGCAGGAGGACTTCGACGACGACGGGCTGAACCGAACCCACTTGCTGAACAGATACTGCCCGGGCTGGAACGACCCTCAGTATTCTGAATGCCACATAGATCCGACCTCGGAAGCTGGTAACGACTTCTACGATGACTTGGAGAACTACACCAACTTTGAAGAGTATCAGAACGGCACTAACCCCGTCAATCCTGATACGGATGGAGACCAGTGGTTCGACGGCTCAGAGGTGTATCACCAAGATCAGGACGGAGACGGTATGTGGGCCGGCTGGGAGTACTACTTCGGATTCGACCCCTTCGATCCGGCCGATGCCAACATTGACTCCGATGGCGATGGNCATCTGAACAAGTGTGAGAATAAGTGGAACACCAATCCGAAATCTGCCATTAGTTTCCCCGGTCAGGGTGAGCTCTGTAGCGAGTTCGACTGACCCTCTCATTTCTTTCGCGACACGCCCCTCGCCGGCATGAGGATGACATGTCTTGGTGGATACTACCCACGACCGCGGACATCGGCCTGAGGGCGTTTTGTGCTGACGCCCCGGGGGCCATGTCCGAAGCCGCGATTGGCCTGCAGTCTATTCAGATGTCGCCGAAAGGAAATGACTCGGCGACATCCTTGCCGAAAATGAACGATGAGTGGACAGTCGAATTCTCTGGCGACGATCTAGAACGCGGTTTGGTTCGGTGGCTCGAGGAAGTCCTCTATCGCGGTTCTGCGGAGGACCAGTGGCTATGCGAGTCCAAACTCGACGTAGCGGACGGAAGGATAGTCGCACAGGTGTCCTGGGTCGATGCGGACATGATTGAGCGCGAGGTCGAGGTCAAGGCAATCACACTACACGAACTGGCCCTGATAGAGGTCTCTGAAGGTGAAGTAATTCCCGGTGTCGATTCCGACATCCCGTCTTTCGAGGGCCCCGGGTGGATGGCTCAAGTGGTTTTCGACATCTAACCTATTCTTGGACATCGAATCGCTGGTAGACCTCATTGGTGGTCTGAGTAACTCGGATGAAGGTGGCGCACTTCGGGAGATCCTTGATGCGCCTAGCTCCAACATAAGAGCAGGCCGAACGAACTCCTCCGAGAACTGATTGCACAGTCGTTTCCAGCGGCCCTCTGTAGGGCACCCTGACCTCTTTACCCTCTGGAGCCCTGTGCTTGGCCACCTCCCCATAGTGCGACTCCATCGCCTTGGATGAGGACATACCGTAGAACGACTTGTACATCTTCCCGTCACCATTCTCGACCAGTTCTCCACCCGACTCGTCGTGGCCGGCAAACATGCCACCTAGCATGACAAAATCCGCTCCTGCTGCGAAAGCCTTGGAAACATCCCCTGGTGACGAGCAACCCCCGTCAGCCATCACATGGCCGAGTAGCCCGTGAGCTGCATCGGCGCACTCGGCGATGGCTGACAATTGCGGATATCCGACACCGGCTACCTTACGGGTGGTGCACACCGAACCCGGACCTATGCCGACCTTCACTATATCCGCTCCCGCCAGTATCAACGCCTCCGTCATCTCTCGGGTAGCGACATTGCCCGCGATGACAATCTTGTCCGGGAACTCTTTCCTCACACGCCGCACGAAATCTAGGAAGGCCTCTCGGTATCCGTTAGCTACGTCTATGCAAATCATCCTGATCCCGTCGTTGGTCGCCAACTTGCGCTGTAGCAACTGAAAACTCTCCTCGGTAGAGCCGCACGTTACTGCAACGAAGCTCGGGTTGACTCCGTCATCCCAAGCCCGCGCACACTCTTTAGTTGAGTAGAATTTTTGTATGCAGGTTAGCATGCTGTGACTCTGCAGCACCTTCGCAATGGAGAACAGACCAGTGGTATCCATGTTGGCAGCCACTATGGGAACACCACTCCAAATATCCTTGGAATGACGGAACTCGAAGTCCCTAGAAAGGCTGACATCTGATCTCGAAACCAGTGTACTGCGCTTAGGTCGAATCAGAACATCATCAAAGGTTAGCTTCACATCGTGCTCTACGCGCATCGAGACCTTACTACGCCAACGAAGGTCCGTTTAAGACCGTTATGAGTCACTAAAGTGGTGCTCGTGCCGGGATTTGAACCCGGGTCGACGGATCGAGAGTCCGTCATGATGGACCGAACTACACTACACGAGCGTGGTTCTCAGCGACTGGCTGTCCGCTTAAGAAAACAATGGGTTGAGAGCCTGATTTACGATTTTATTCACTTTCACTTTCACCCCTCGGGACTAGTGCCTCGCTTGATATGTGGAAGTCATGACATACCTCCATGAACGGACAACAAGACGTCACATCAACGCTCCATTACAGAAAGCGTCCAGAGCCATGCAAGGTAGTCTCACTGGCAACCCTGCGAAGAATGAACGTAACCACACGCGGGTCACTAGACCAGACGCTTGTCAGCGCAACCGGAGTGGTCTCTGGCCACGACTCATGGAAACCTATGCCACACCTAGTTGCACAGATCAATGTGAGTCCCTCAAGCTGGCAGGGTCTACACGATAGGTTGCGTGCGAGTCAAGCCACTCCTACGGTGGTGGCCTGATGTCTAGGACACAACGTCTCCGCGAAGAGGTGCGAATTTACCTCGAGGAGAATGAAACTGCGAACACAGTCGAGATATTCGATCACCTCAATGGCAGATTCCGCTGGGGTGCTACCATGAATCAAGTTGGTAATATCATGGCCAAGGACATCCGATTTTCAAAGGTTGGACATGTGCGTGGACAGTTCAGAGGGAGTACGTACACCGTCTGTATCTGGGGCCTCGCACGACAAGCCGTACAAGCTACTTCCTGACCGAGGGAAGCAATCAAGGCAGAGGGGCCGTGAGTCAGGCCGTGAGCAGTAGCGGTGCGATGGGTTCGTGGTGGGTCCTTTTCAGGGCTGGAAACTCGACCACAGGCCTTCTTGGCGTACTACTCGGCTCCATGCTCGCACTTGGAGGACTACCGGAGGCCCAACTCGCATGGATTACGGCACTACAGGCTATCTCAGTCTGGTCGTTTATGTGTTCTTGGAACGCCCTCAACGACTACCTTGATCTTGAAATCGATATAGTCAACCGCCCCAGTAGGCCCCTCCCGTCAGGAGCAATTTCGGAGATATCAGCCAAGAGGGGGATAGCCCTGATGATGACAGTTTCACTAATCTCAATCGTAGGTGCTATGAGTATCGCTGGAGATATGGAAGAAGGAGTAGAAGGATGGTACCCGGCTCTTGTGATATGGCTCGGAGCGCTTTTCTTATTGACTAATTATGAGTCAACTGGCTCATATAGTCTGAGACTCAAGGAGAGAGGCCTTCCTGGCAACATCGCTATCAGTCTCTCAGTAGGAATGGTTGTCCTGTTTGGGGCTGCAGGAGTATTCGAGCCGTTCAACGAGCGTGCTTGGGCGATGTTCACCGTGGGGGTGCTGTACAGCTTAGCGAGAGAGATTGTCAAGGACATTGAGGACATGGAGGGCGATGAAGGTAGGAATACATACGCCATGCGAGTTGGACCAGAGAAGGCTCGGATGGTTGCATGGATCCTCCTCTTGTTGACGCTGGTATCGCTACTCGTTCCCTTCGGCATTGGTGTCTTTCCCGAACTGCACTTGGTAGGAGTGATCCCCGCTGTTATTCTCCTATTCATGGTAAAAGGTAAACTTATGACATCTGAGGACCATGCAGCACAGCAATTAATCAAGAAATCGATGTATTTGACCCTAGCAGCCTTCCTTGGCAGTTCGCTTCTTGCGTAGTCACTCAAGTTCCTTGTAAGCGTGCCAAGCATCATTGTTGCATAAGTAGGT
>JGI24815J26687_1000010_pt1 | contig 33178 bp, 33 predicted proteins | sample METZYME_3_150m_FD_26687 | JGI IMG/M metagenome (IMG submission 26687) | reverse complement strand
TGTGGTAGCATGTTGATTGAGTGCGTGCCAAATTTTAGTGAAGGCAGGGACTCTGCTATTATCGATGCGATTACTGACTCCATTAGTTCGATTGATGGTGTTTCAATCTTAGATGTCGACATGGGCTATGATTTCAATCGCACAGTTGTAACGATGGTGGGCCAACCCGAATCTGTATTAGAAGCTGCAATTAGGAGCACTGCAGTAGCAATGGAGCTGATCGATATGAGAAAGCATCAAGGTGAGCATGCCAGAATGGGTGCTGTAGATGTAGTCCCATTTATCCCACTAGAGGGGGCTACGATCGAAGCCTGTGTATCCCTATCAGAAAGATTCGCAGACGCAGTATCGAAACAATTCGATTTGCCTGTATATTTGTACGCAGAATCTGCTCGAAGTAACCAAAGAATCAGACTACCAGATATCAGAAGGGGAGAATATGAAGGGCTTGAGGCGAAAATCACCAGCTCTGAATGGATTCCAGATTATGGAAAGGCCGAATTCAAACCAAGAATGGGGGCTACAGCAACGGGTGCTCGACAGATTCTGATTGCCTACAATGTCAACCTCAATACTTCGGATAAGAAGAAGGCTAACTCAATTGCTGGAGCCATTCGAACCAGTGGTGTAATTCTACGTGATGATAATGGGGAAAAGTTACTTTCAGATGATGGAAAACCAATCAGGAAACCAGGAATGTTTCAGCATCTCCAAGCAGCCGGATGGATGTATAACCAAGATACTGCACAAGTTTCAATGAACCTCCTAAATCACAATGTTACAGGATTACACTCAGTGACAGATGCTATCAGGGCCGAAGCTAAAAAAATCGGCCTAGANGCAGTAGCGGGNGAATTGGTCGGATTGGTACCCCTCNGTGCGTTAATCAGTGCTGGCAANCACTACCACGATGAATCAGATAATGCAGATCATGCTACATTNGTACAATCTGCAATTCGGGGCCTAATGTTGGATGAACTTGGGGAATTCGATGCCCACAACAGTATCATAGAGTGGGCACTAGAGGCCAATTTGGGTGATTGAGTTGAATGATGGATATCGCGAAATTCTGGATTTAATAGCATCTGATTCACCCACACCAGGTGGGGGTTCAGTTGCAGCTCTCTCGCTTGCACATGCACATGCACTTGTGTGCATGGTATCCAGGCTCACTCTAAAGAATGATAAATGGAAATCTGGACATGAATCNGCACAAAATGCTCTCAGTTTGTCAAATGAGGGTATATCATATGCCATAGAATTAGCACATAGGGATGCTCGATCGTTTGACTCTGTGATTTCGGCGTTCAGGATGCCAAAATCTACTGAATCTGAGATTTCCAATAGGCGTGAGGCAATACAACAAGGCTACATTAGGGCCGCAGATGTGCCTATGGAAACTGCGCGATCGGGGTGTGAACTACTGAAAATATCACTAATTGATNTCGCGACTAACTGTAATGCCAATGCAATTACAGATTTGGGGGCAGCAGCAGAGTTGACACATTCCGCGATAAGCATTGCAGCACTAAACGTCAGAATAAATATTGATTCAGTCGGGCCTAACATTACGTCAGAAACTGATGTTCTTATTGCTACAATGAACAAAATGATTGATGACATCGAATCTCATGGTGCAAAACTAACTGGTGAAATTCGCGAGATTGTATCACGCAGGATGTGATGATATGAAATTCTCTGATGATGTTAGTGTAGGGATTCCTACAGAATTGCCTGAATCGATTAGTATTGATACCACACTGGACCATGCCCCTTCTCGCCCAGTTAACTTGACATCCAATCAGAAACGACTTGCATTACGAAATGCGTTACGGTATTTCCCATCTGATTGGCACGCCGAGTTAGCTCCTGAGTTCGCTACTGAATTAGAGACTCTTGGACATATATACATGCATAGATTTAGGCCTCAATATCCCATGCATGCTCGTTCAATATCTGAATACCCAGCAAAGAATGAACAGTGCGCGGCGATAATGTTGATGATTCAGAATAACCTCGATCCTAATGTTGCCCAATACCCACATGAATTAGTGACATACGGTGGTAATGGAACTGTATTTCAAAACTGGATACAATATAGACTAACAATGTCCTATCTGGCTTCTATGAGTGAGAACCAGACTTTAGTGATGTATTCTGGACATCCATTAGGGATATTCCCATCAAATCCAAATTCCCCAAGGGTCGTGGTGACAAATGGAATGGTTATACCCAATCATTCATCTCAAGATGATTATGAATTGATGAGTGCTATTGGAGTCACTCAGTATGGTCAAATGACTGCTGGTTCATACATGTACATAGGCCCCCAGGGGATAGTACACGGAACAACGTTAACTCTGTTGAATGCTGCTCGTAAATATATTGGAATTAGTGCCGAAGAAGGATTGGGTGGCATTATGTATGTCACTTCTGGACTTGGTGGAATGTCAGGAGCTCAGGCGAAGGCAGCAGTCATCTCAGGTGCAGTTGCAATTATTGCCGAGTGTAACGAATTCGCTGCCAAAAAAAGATTTCAACAGGGATGGTTGTCTGAATTATACTATGATTTGGACCCTCTACTCGATCGTGCAGAACAAGCCAAATCTCAACATGAGGCGGTGTCATTAGGATTCGTAGGTAACATAGTCGATCTCTTGGAGGGCCTCATAGATCGACAAATATGTCCAGAGTTAGGCAGTGATCAGACAAGCCTACACAACCCCTGGTTGGGCGGGTATATGCCTGCAGGAATGAATTATGATGATGGAATCAGAGCATTGAAGGAAGATCCTCAGCAGTTTAGGAATGCCGTCAAAGCAAGTCTGATTCGACACGCCAATGCGATAAACACCCTATCAGAACGCGGTATGCACTTCTGGGACTATGGTAACGCATTCCTGCTAGAATGCTCCAAGGCAGGTGCTGATGTTGTTTCCGAGAGTGGTGATTTCCGATACCCCTCATATGTAGAAGATATCATGGGGCCAATATGCTTCGATTATGGATTTGGCCCCTTCAGATGGGTATGTACTTCAGGATCTCAAAAAGATCTAGATGTAACTGATGAAATCGCTTCTGGTATACTCAGGGAATTATTCAATTCTGCATCGGACGATACCCGACTCCAGTATGCGGATAATTTGAAGTGGATTGAGAATGCAAATGCTCACGACCTAGTTGTTGGCACCAAAGCTAGAATTCTATACGCGGATGACTCGGGGAGGAGAGGTATTGCTTCTGCATTCAACAAAGCCATCTCGACTGGAAGAATCTCTGCCCCAGTAGTGATTGGTAGGGACCACCACGACGTAGGTGGTACCGACAGTCCGTATAGGGAGACTGCCAACATCAAAGATGGCTCTATGTTTGCTGCTGACATGTCTGTTCACAACTTTGTCGGCGATGCTTTCAGAGGAGCTACATGGATTAGTTTGCATAACGGCGGAGGGGTCGGNTGGGGAGAGGTAATCAATGGAGGATTTGGTATGGTACTGGATGGTTCTGATCAATGTGAAGAACGTATTCAGTCGATGATATCTTGGGATGTGAACAATGGAATTGCTCGTAGGGCGTGGGCTAATAATCCGGGTTCTGTTTCATCGATNAAACTCGCTATGAATCAGAATAGCGAACTCTCGATAACACTACCAAATGTTGTCGATGAGAAGATATTGTCTGATCAATACGACTAGCGCGATATTCTAATGCTATGAGCCGTGCGAAATACGATGAGCAAGCGTATTGTATTGCTTAACGGCAATTCATTAACAATCAAGGATGTGATTGACGCAGGTAAAGGCTCAGTAGTATTCGAAATTGATGAATCAGCTGTAATAGCAATGACTGAGAGCAGGTCTGCTGTGAAGAGAATTCTAGGGAAAGGAGAAGTTGTTTATGGAATAAACACCGGTTTCGGTGCATTATCTAGGGTCACCATAGAGCATGACCAACTAGAGGAGTTACAATACAATCTCATTCGTAGCCATGCTTGTGGAGTAGGAGCTGCAATGGAACCTGAACACGTACTGATGATGATGGCGATTCGGGCTAACACGCTATGTATCGGGCACTCTGGTTGTCGTCCAGATGTTGTTGAATTGCTTGTTCGGATGGTTAACGAGGGAATTGCACCGGTAGTGCCTAGAATTGGTTCCTTAGGTGCTTCAGGCGATTTGGCACCACTATCGCACATGGCCCTTGGAATGATTGGTGAAGGCGATTGCAATGTCAGAGATGGCGGTATCTGGGCAGAACCTCAGACATCATTTTCTGCACTGGAAAATGCAGGACTTGTACCATTGGTATTACAGGCCAAGGAAGGACTTTCTCTGATTAATGGCACAAGTCAGATGTGTGCTTATCTCTCACTTTGTGTGACGAATATGGAGCATCTAATTTTTGCCGCGGACGCCTCTACAGCCTGCTCCGTTGAGGCAATATTTGGCTCACATACTCCCTTCGATAGTAGGGTCCACAATGCCAGACCGCAGAGGGGTCAATCGATATCAGCAGCACGTATTTCCAGTTTACTTATGGGCTCTGATATAAACAAATCACATATTGATTGTGAAAGAGTACAGGATGCATATTCATTCCGCTGTGCCCCCCAAGTCCATGGCCCGGTAATCGATTTACTAGCCGAATCTAGGCGCATGCTTCAGATTGAGCTTAACAGTGCTACAGACAACCCTCTCATCTTCACAAACGGTTCGAAAGACGATGTAATCAGCGGAGGGAATTTTCATGGTCAGAATCTATCTCTCGCGGGTGATGCTTTAGCGCTGGCTTGTCATGAGCTTGCCTCGATTTCTGAAAGGCGCATCAACCATGTAATGGATCCGCAATGGACAGGGCAAAATGCATTTCTAGCAAATACTGAGGGTCTTGAAAGTGGATTGATGATAGTACAATACGTTGCTGCGGCACTTATCTCGGAGTTACATCTCTTGTCGAATCCTGTTTCAATTAGCAATGTACCNGTCAGTCTGGGAAAGGAAGACCATGTGTCTATGGGGGCAACAAGTACTTTCAGGAGTATGCAATCAAGTGTGTTGCTGGCTCAAGTATTGGCAAACGAGTTTGTTTGTAGTAGTGAGGCACTGCGGCGCACTGAATTAGATGCTGGCCTAGGAGTTCGTGCAACGACTGCATGGGTCAATTCGCAAGTCCCAGCCCTCACTTCTGATCGAGCTATGTCCAAGGAATGTATGGAACTGGCTCAGGCACTGCTCTCCGGTGGGCTTTCTGAGAAACTGGGTGAATAGATGCAAGATCGTCTGCATATGACTAGCCACCCTGGCACCAATCCAGAACCATTCACCGCCACTGTTGCTGAAATTGATGGGGATTNCATCATATTGAGTGAATCCTATTGCTACCCGCGAGGTGGTGGGCAGCCNGGGGATAGGGGGTCATTCAATGGGAATTTGGGGGATTCGGAATTTGGAGAGGTGCTTGGAGGAAATTTCATTCGTCATCCGGTAGATTCACCTGATAAATTCTCAGTAGGTGAACAAATAGAATGCAGAATCAATCAGGAAGTTCGGAACCGTCATGCCAAGATGCATACAGCACAACACATTGTTTCTGCTATGGCTGATGACCTGTGGGGAGCTGAAACGGCAGGAAATCAAATTAGTACNCATTACACCAGAATAGATTTGCTGTTTGAAAACAGGGAAGTATATGATTCACAGATATTAGAAGACTCAGTTAATGAGATCATAGGGTCAAATACAGAGGTGCTAGTACATGATTGGTCGAGAGAGAAAATTGTTGGGCATGAACAGATGCGACATACAAAATTCATGGATCGAATACCTAGTTCAATCCCAACTCTAAGGGTTGTAGAGATTCAGGGTATCGATCTATGCCCTTGTGCGGGAACACATGTTGGAAATACTGATGATGTGGAATCAATTGTAATTACGAATGTCAAATCCAAAGGGGCCGGAAAATTCAGAATTACATATCAGTTTGAAAATGAATTAGAGTAGGCACTATCCTATTGGTGGGCTCGGCAGGAATTGAACCTGCGATCTTCGCCATGTCAAGGCGACGTCATAACCCCTAGACCACGAGCCCGGATTTTTTTGGAATCGGTGTGTCCACATGAAGCATTCTATACCTCATCCTACAATCTTAGAAATCCGACCTTCGCATTCTAAGTTTGAGCATGATCCGGCTACTCTTAATCTACCGTTGGACATCTGTATCAGCTTCGAATTTCTAATGGCTCCGTATGTCTTGCACTTGAGACAGAATCCTGATGCTTGCATTTCACTTACTCACATGAGATGAGTGCTATTCAACCCATCTAGCAAGGGGTAAACATACAATATTTGTAATATTCATAAAAACGCGTCACTGAAAGCCTGTATACGCAATCTGTTCAGACTATGATTCCGATAACCACTCTTATCGGACACACTGTATCTTGAATTTGGAGGCGCATATCCATTCCAATCGGAATACCAGATATAATTGATTGAAAATATACCCAAATAGGTTCATACTTTAATAATCATGAAAATAGATTTGAAATTATCTATTCAAATTTACAATGGACCCACCAATAATCGTTGTAACTATGGGGTTCTCTCCAGGAGTCTGGCACCACCCATCGACTGATTGAGACCATAGTATGTTGAGGTCGGCTCGACTACTTTCTACAATAGTACCGTTAATGGAGGGGTCATCCAAAGTTGTCGAGGGGTTTCTCGTAGCAGCTACCAGTGCAGCAAACGGATCGAGGCCCATACGTGTTGTGGCTAAATTGCCAATGAAAGGCATAGATAATATTCGGCAGTTGGGATTGTAGTCAGTTGCAAGTGAAAAAGCCCAATTATTCTCAATGCATTGATTCAATGGTGAATCCAGTGGTTTACCTAGAACATAGGGAGTTCCTGGAAGGAAAGTCTGCATTGTACCGTTATCTGATGCAGCTTGCCTAGACTCTACAGATGACTTCGCAGCATGATCCCCACTGACTGAACCAAGTTCCGCTGCTAAGGCCAGTCCTCCAGAATCTTCGAATTCATCTACATGTAATCGTGATGATATTCCATGTTCCATAGATGCCCGGACAATATTTTCAGTCTCATCATTTGTGTACCATCCCTCCTCACAGAACACATCGACCCATTTGGCAATACCCTGCTCCGCTACTGCAGGTAATTGTGAACTAACTAATTCTTCGAGGTACTCACTACGTTGGCGTCCCTGTGGGAAATCATGTGCTCCGAGCCATGTCGGTAGTAACTCAACTAAGCTAGAGTCGTCGATGGCTTTTATTGCCTCTAGTAATCTAAGTTCGGCCCCGGTTTCCAACCCATATCCACTCTTTGCCTCAATAACAGTGGTACCGGTCAGGACTGCCTGATTTGCCCTTATCATCCCGATTCGACATAAATCACTCAAAGACATACCGCGAGTACTCCGAACTGTCTTTGCTATACCCCCTCCTGCTTCGGCAATTTGGCGATAAGTCATCCCTTCCTGTCTGAGACGCATCTCAGATGAACGGTCTCCCCCCCAAAGTAGGTGTGTATGGCAATCAACTAGCCCGGGGATAATTGCTTTGCCTTTGGCATCGACAACTGTCAAATCCCCTGATTTTTCTTCTGAACCATCCCACCATGGTGCGTATTCCGAATGGAGTGATTCGGAGTCCCCTAAAATATCGAATTTTGTGTCCTGTATCATAATGCCATGTCCGGCGGGTAATATGTTGGCCCCCCTATCGAGCATGTCTACGCCAACAAGTGGTAGAGTAGTGTCTCCAGAACCCATATGAGCTACTTCGCCACAGTTGAGTATCAGTACGCCCATGGGCCTCGACATACACGATGCTTGAAAGCAGTGCCTGCTTGGAAGTAATGTAGAATATGATACTAGGCATNGAGAGTACTGCCCACACACTGTCTTTTGGAGTGGTTGATAATGATGGTCGCGCCAAGCCTTCCGTGTCGAACCTGTTTAGGCCCGAGGAAGGAGGAATTCATCCTCGTGAGGCCGCTGATCACCATTCCGATGTCGCTGGAGAACTATTATCCGAAGTGATGGTGAATAATTCTATCAGTAAATCGGACATTACTGCGATAGCATTCAGCCAAGGCCCGGGACTCGGTCCCTGCCTGAGAGTAGGGGCTTCTGTAGCCAGGGCACTAGCAAACTCTTGGGAAGTTCCACTAATAGGTGTTAACCACTGTGTCGCTCATATCGAGATAGGGAGGAATCAGACTGGATGTGAAGATCCAGTTCTACTCTATGTAAGCGGAGGGAATACACAGGTCATAGCACGAAGAGGGAATAGATACAGAGTCCTTGGTGAGACTCTTGATATTGGTATTGGGAACATGTTAGACAAGTTCGCTAGATCTCAAGGCATACCATTCCCAGGGGGACCTGAGATAGAGAGACTAGCTGGTAATTGGTTATCCAGAAATAATGAATGCTCACTCGAATCTATACTATTGCCATATGGAGTTCAGGGTATGGATCTTGGTTTCTCAGGCATACTTACAGCCGCCATCAAAAAGACTTCTTCCCATGAATTAAGTGAAGTATGTTGGTCCCTACAAGAACACTCATTCGCCGCCTGTATCGAAGTTGCTGAGAGAGCTATGGCTCACACAGGAAAATCTGAGCTCTTACTTGGTGGGGGTGTTGCTTGTAATGAGAGGCTCAGGGAGATGGCGTCTATCATGTGTCAGGAAAGAGGAGGGAGGTCGTATTCTCCCAACAAGGGATACTGTATCGACAATGGTACAATGATAGCAGAATTAGGGAGAAAAATGCTAGAGTCTGGTTCTCAAACTGCATTGCAAGACAGTGCGGTATCGCCNGGGCTAAGAACTGATCAGACAGTAGTCACATGGCACTGATGTAGATGTCCTGAGAAGCCTTATGAGACCTTGTTGCGCGTGCCCGGCTGGAGTTTGGTCATCTAGTGCAGAAGCGTCGTCGTTCCAAGGCAGTCCCAAAGGACATATTTGGCAATGCACCTAAGCCAGTTGCTTCCAAAAAAGAGGTAGTCAAACAACCTCAACCTAGCAAACCACTACCNNCCCCTACCCCTGCTCCCGTANCCGAAATCAAGGATGAAGAAGAGTCTCCTGTAATCGAAGATAAGGTTCCCGAATCTACAGAAGAGATTACTCAATCACCCGATGAGGATGTCATTCAGAGTCAGATACTTGGGGTCACTAAGCGCAAGTCAATCGGACTACAGCCAAGGCAAGAAGAGAACGTGGACGATTCATCTGCCAACGTCGTCAGTGATAAGGCACAGGAGTTGATTGACGAGAGTAAACTACGTGCTAAGAATGAAGAAGTGCGTAAAAAGACAGTTATTGAACCGGTCAAAATTCCGACTATCCCAGGAGAGGTGCCCAAGCCAAAACCTCCTACACCTAAGTTTAGACGTAGGAAAAATTCGTTCCAACCTGCGGCACGCGCCAAGCGATTAGATCGTAGCCGACACATGGAATACAAGTACGAAGTTCGGGGACTCTTGGTAGATATTGGTGTGGAAGAGGAGCACCGTTCCAATGTTCTCGGAACCATGTGGGCTAAGGGCGAGCGGCAGAATACTGCTGAAGCAAAGGAGTTTCTCGAGAGCAAACATTCAGAAGGAATCCTCACAGAAGAACAGTATAACAGACTCTGTGATGTTATAGACAGGTACACAGTCAGGAGATAGAATATGTCAGTAGTAGAACAAAATTCAGTGGTTTCAGTAATGTATACGGGTACGTTCCCCGACTCCGGAGAAGTATTCGACACAAATGTCAACCAACCGCCGTTAGTATTTCTTGTCGGCCATGGAAACATCATAGAGGGTTTTGAACAGGAGATACTAGGAGCAGCTGTAGGGGATGTTAGGGAATTTACCTTAACACCTGAGATGGCTTACGGACATCGAGATGAAGCCGCTGTGCAACCAATTCCCAGAAGTCAATTTCCTGAGGGTATGGAACTGGAAGTAGGAAGGGTTGTGGGTGCGCAAAGCGATCAGGGTCCCGTGCAGTTCACAGTAGTAGAAATTAATGATGACATTGTTATTGTAGATCTTAACCATCAAATGGCTGGATACACGTTGCATTTCAGCGTCGAAATAGTCGAAATTCGTGAGGCTACCTCAGAGGAGCTTGAGCATGGACACGCTCACGGCCCTGGACACCATCACCACTAGCACATTGTTCATGGTGCAATTCGTCCTCCCCGGTCTATGCGGAAGAGTCGGTCCAAGACCATGAGTGGTATGGACAGGTCGGATATATCCACTAATGAAGCCGCTAGAGCCGCTGGTTACCCTCCAGAAGGGCATCCAATGCCAGGAGAGCCGCCATACACTAGAGGAATTCACTCTGACATGTACAAAAGCAAACTTTGGACTATGAGACAGTACGCTGGATTTTCCTCAGCAAAGGAGACAAATCAACGATTTAAGATGCTGCTTGAACAGGGGCAGACAGGACTTTCGGTGGCTTTTGACTTGCCTACACAACTTGGACTAGACTCGGATCACCCGCGTTCACTTGGTGAAGTTGGCAAGGTTGGTGTGCCAATAGATACTATCGAAGATATGCGACAAATGTTTGATTCAATAGATCTTTCAGAGGTCTCTACATCAATGACAATCAATGCTCCAGCAACTGCATTATTGGCGATGTACGTAGCAGTTGCTGAAGAGCAAGGGGTCCCTAGAGAAAGTCTGAGGGGAACGGTTCAAAATGACATACTCAAGGAATATATTGCTAGGGGTTTGTACGTCTATCCTCCTGCACAATCCATGAGGCTTACAACAGATCTGATGGACTGGTGCATAGTTAACGCCCCTTCGTGGAATTCGATTTCCGTCAGTGGTTATCATATGAGAGAGGCAGGTTGCACCGCAGTAGAAGAAGTTGCATTAACTCTCTCTAATGCACTACAGTATACTCGAAGTGCAATCAATGCTGGTCTGAATGTAGATGACTTTGCCCCACGAATGTCATTCTTCTTTAGTTCACATAACGATCTATTCGAAGAGGTTGCAAAGTTCCGTGCAGCTAGATTACTATGGCATGAATTGATGCAAATTGAGTTTCAACCTGACAACCCCCGTTCAAGCCAATTGAGATTCCATACCCAGACCGCAGGAGTCACACTGACGGCACAACAGCCTCTGAACAATGCTGTCCGTGTTTCCTATCAAGCACTGTCTGCAGTCCTAGGAGGCACGCAATCTCTGCACACAAACAGTTTCGATGAAGCCATCGGCCTTCCTACAGAAGAATCTGCAAGAATTGCCCTTCGGACGCAACAGATTATTTCTGAAGAAACAGGTGTAGCAAACAGTGTCGACCCATTAGCTGGCTCCTACTTAGTAGAGGAAATGACATCGCGCATAGTCTCCGAAGCGAAGGCTCTGATTGAACAAATTGANTCCAAAGGTGGTGGATTGGAATGTATAAAATCGGGACTCCAACAGAGAATGATACACGACAGCGCTTGGAAAAACCTGCAGGAGATAGAGTCGGGAGAGATTGGTGTTGTTGGAGTCAATTCCTATCTTGAAGATAATGAGTATTCAATAAACACACAGAAATTTGATTCAGCGGGTGTTCAGGCTAGGTTNGATGCTTTGACAGAGTACCGTGACAATAGGAACCAGGAATCTGTAAATACTGCCCTAGAAATGCTAGAAAATGCATGCACAGGAGAAGATAATGTAATGGAACATATGATTGAATCTGTCAAAGCAGGGGCGACAATTGGCGAAGTTAATGCAGTATTGAAATCGGTTTTTGGTACTTGGACTTCACCGAGTGGGGTGTAGGTATGAGTGATGTATCGGTGGATCACATAGGTATCGCGTCAGAGTCCATAGAGCTGGCTAGTGAGTTCTGGGAACTACTTGGATTCAAACAGAGATCAGAGCATGTGAATGATGAACAGGGTGTACGAATAATGATTCTAGAAGGAAATACATCATCAGCCAAAATAGAGCTGCTTGAACCATTGGGATCGAATACTCCCATTGGAAAATTCATATCGAATCGTGGTGAAGGAATACAACAACTAGCTGTCAGGGTTAACGATATTGAATCGACGATTACACAATTGATTTCATCGGGTGTGAGAATGATAAATGAACAACCAGTGAATGGGTCATCTGGCAGTATTATTGCGTTTGTTCATCCGTCATCTACTGGAGGCGTCCTTGTCGAACTGGTAGAGCATATCAATTGACAATCATCAAAAAGGACTCCTATTACGGGGCATCATGAAGACCTCGATGAATCGCCTTCACATGCATGATTCCCTGACCTCGCAAATTGTTGCTAAAGAGGTATTATTTCTTTCAGAAACACTAGGTAACCTACGCGATTCAGGAGAGATATCCAATGATGCTTATCTCGAAGCTGGCGGTATTCAGGGTGGACTGGCACTAATTGCTAGCCTAATCGAACAAGATGTCTCTGATGATGAGATTCAAGATGGGTTGGAACTGTTGACTTCTAGAGCTCTCAGAATTAGCACTAACTATCCAGAGATGGATGAAAAGATTGAGAATTACAGAAGTTAGTATTCGTATAGTAATACTATAAGAATACTTATCAATAGGTACTCTGGCCGAATGATGTGCCTAAAGTGAGCTTTGACATACCATCAGAACTGCTAAGTGACCTCCGAAATCATGTTGGTGATGACAAGAAATTCGTATCACTTGCGGATGCCGTCAGGACAGCATGTAGGAAACTCCTCGATCAATTAGATGCTATCGATGAAATGCATGGAAGAAATAGGAGGGGGCGAGATGAATGATGTTCCGAGCAAGCAACAGGCAATATCCGCAGTTGATACTCTAGTGAGGTATATTGAGTCTGTAAATGGTGAGCTTAGGGAGGGCTTAGCCAGAACTCCTGAAAGGGTAATCGAATCATTTGTAGAAATATATTCAGGATATTCGGGTGATGCAAAATCCATACTCGATGCCACATTCAACTCAGAGGGGTATGATGGAATTGTACTTTTGAGAGATATTGAGTTCCACTCAGTTTGTGAACACCATCTACTACCATTCTCTGGGAAGGCCCACATTGCTTACATCCCCACAGACAGAATTGTCGGGATTAGTAAACTAGCACGACTGTTGGACCTCCATTCTAGCCAGTTACAGAACCAAGAGAGAGTGACCAAGGGAGTTGCGGACGACATCGAAAATATTCTGGCGCCCTTGGGATGTGCAGTAATACTAGAGGCATCTCATGACTGTATGCAATGTCGCGGTGTGTCAAAACAGAATGCTGTTATGACCACCAGTGCGATGCGTGGAGTCTTCTTTGACAAACTGGAAGCCCGAGGAGAGCTACTGCAACTCATTAACACCCAGTCTGAAAGGTGATTGTATGGTAATTCTGTCCACGGCTCCGAGCCTAGAGCAAATATTCCCCATAGTAGAAATATTTCATAGCATCCAAGGAGAGGGGCATCATACCGGTATATCTTCGGTATTCATCAGATTTGGTAGATGTAACCTTAGGTGTCCATGGTGCGATACAGAATTCGACGAGTGGGATGACATGTCGTTGGGGCAAGTCATCGATGAGGTAAGCAAGTTCGACTGCGACAGAGTCATCTTGACTGGTGGTGAGCCAGCATTGCAGGACTTGCCAACGCTTTGTGGAGCTCTTAGAGCAGCAGGGTACCATATCAGCATCGAGACAAATGGAACCGTAGATATTCCAAATGGGATCATTGACTGGATATGTGTCAGTCCGAAAGACCAGGAGTACCCTGATGTTGCAATTAGACAACGGGAGGGTGATGAGTTGAAGGTCGTATACCTCGGTCAGGACTTATCTATGTACGACGGCTTGAAGGACGGTTTCGAACATCTGTATCTTCAGCCCTGTTATGATGAGTCGGAGACAGTCGAATGGAATGGACTCAATTTCCATGCTACCTTTGAACAAGTGAGATTGGAACCTGATTGGAGGCTCTCATTGCAAACTCACAAGTGGATGTGCGTTGAATGAGTAGGGTGGTAATGGCACTCAGTGGAGGAATGGACTCAACCTCGCTACTTCTGCACATGCTAGCAAGAGGCTGTGAGGTTACATGTATCTCCTACGATTACGGTCAGAAGCACGTAATAGAGCTTGATCGGGCTTCTGCAAACATCGATTATCTTAGTTCTAAGGGATACGCAATAGATCATTTCGTGGTTGACCTATCTAGTGCCATGTCTCTCTTCGACTCATCCCTCACAGATTCTGAAAGACTTGTTCCCGAAGGCCACTATGAAGAGGAACAGATGAAACAGACTGTTGTTCCTAACCGAAANGCGATATTTTCGTCAATCCTCTACGGGTATGCCTTGTCTGTCTCAGCTAAGGAAAATGTGGATGTGTCTGTGACATTGGGAGTGCATTCGGGAGATCATGCAATATATCCAGATTGTAGGCCGGAATTCTACGATGCGCTAATGCGCGCATTCGAGACTGGTAACTGGGACTCGGAGAAAGTCACGGTCAATCTCCCATATATTGACGGAGACAAGGAGAGTATCCTCAGGGATGCCATAATTTCTTGCAATTCCCTGGGGCTCGATTTCGATACAATATTCAGAAATACAAACACATCCTACAGCCCCGATGAATTAGGACGCAGTTCGGGAAAGACCGGTGCAGATGTGGAGAGGATACTAGCATTCCATGCAATCGGTAGGAAGGACCCTGTTCAGTATGTCGAAGACTGGGGCACTGTTCTTGAGCATGCTATCGAGACTGAAAGGCAATTTGAGGCTAGAATATGACAGAATCCACACCAAGGACGGATCCTGATAGGGATGCAGAGTGGCGTTCTAGGCTAACTACACTGCAATACCATGTTACTAGGGAAGCTGGCACAGAGATGCCTAACACGGGGATGCACAACATGGAGGAAAGAGATGGTTGCTACAACTGCTTATGCTGTGGTCAATTACTATTCACTAGTGAGATGAAGTATCACTCTGGATGTGGTTGGCCTGCGTTCCATACAGAACACCAAGGCGCTGGAATTAGGAGACTGGAAGACAGGGCTCATGGCATGCTCAGGATCGAAGTCAGGTGTGGTTCATGTGATGCCCACCTAGGTCATGTGTTCCGTGACGGTCCCGCTGAATTCGGTGGAGAGAGATACTGCATCAACTCAGCCAGTATGGATTTCATACAGGAGGAAAATCATGACGACTAAGATACGCAGATGGGTAGAAACAGATACCGGACATAGAGTCCCTAATCACAGTAGTAAGTGCAGGAACATGCATGGGCACAGGTACAGATGGGAAGTTGAGCTAGAAGGTGATGTAATCACCAATGTAGGTGCATCCGAAGAGGGGATGCTGATGGACTTCGCTGATGTCTCTGCAATCCTCATGCAGTACATCCATGATGTCGTCGATCACGCTTTCATCGTATACGAAGGAGATACTGTGGCTCTAGAAGCTCTATCCTCGATGGAAGATGGGCACCGTACCATGGTAGTTTCATTCATTCCAACGGCTGAGAACCTAGCCAAGTGGGCGTTCGAGCAAGTTGAACCACACATCTCATCGGCATATGGGAATAAACTGCGATTGCACTCATTCCACGTTAGAGAGACGCCGAAGTCATGGGCCAGTTGGTATCCGTAGGAGTTAGTTCCCCCTCTAGTTAATATTCGCTTCAAATGCATCTGCAGCCTCAGATATAACTCCAAGTAATCTGTGAATTTCATCATCCTTGGGTAATCCCCTCATTATGACTCGAATCAAGGATTCCTCGATGCCCTTTCTCTTGTGTTCCTTAGTAGGCATATTTTCTACTAATCTCGATACTTCGGACCTGAATGCATTCCTAAGATTAGGGTCCAATAGCCTATTTCTTGTTCCCGATGGAGGAACTGTATCAGAATTCACATACCAACTGAAGCAGATGATGGAAACGGCATGACTGAGGTTCAGGATGGGGTAGCCTTCCCATGTCGGTATCGTAACTAGTAAGTCGCACATACCCAACTCCTCGTTCAGAAGTCCCTTCCCCTCTGGTCCGAATACCATAGCAACTCTACCATCTGTTGCTGAGAGTCTTTCTGGTAGCTCCTCTGGGAGTAGAAAGTGCCTCAGGGTAGTCTTATCGCCATCCTCTCTCTTTCCAGAGGTTCCGATCACTACCGAGCAGTCACTAGTCGCATCTGCGAATGTACTCACGAGTTTTGCCGAATCGAGCACTGTCTGCGCGTTCTTAGCACGATTCCTAGCCTCCTCTGACCACTCTCCATCTCTACCGACTACCCTTAGATCGGTGACTCCAAAATTTAGCATAGTTCTGGCTACTGCCCCAATGTTGCCATCGTGTCCGGGATTGACCAAAATTATNCACAGATTCTCNTTCCCGTCGGGCAAAGGGACCTTTCTGTGATTTCCCATGACTGCCGCATGCAGTCATCTTTCAAGAGGATGGCCTCAATCTGTACGGCGTTGCCTGTAGCGTGTGATGTATCCAGCTATCCAATTCCTCATCCTCTTGTTATCAACATCACTGTATTCTGAGACAAGGTGCTTGTTGGTATCGAAATCGTCAGTGAACTGATCAGGATATATCTCGAGTAGCCTGAGTGCCCTAATCTTGATGAATGACGGTCTGATATTACCCATACTCAGGCCTCCAGTAGTTTCACTTCGATTGGGAAGCCTTCCTCGCGCGTACAGACTACACGAATCTTTCGAGGAGGGTGTTGCATACCGCGGGACCAAATTGCTTGGTTCACTGCCTCATCAATCCAGAGTTCTTCCTCATCTGTCATNTTCATGTGACGGGAGACGTGAATTCTAATTTCTGCTATTGCACGGTTAGCACGACGAGTGCGTGGAACGTTCCATGCAGCACGCAGAGGTATTGTCATTTCCTTTATCTCAGCCAATCAATCACCTCTGTAACTTAGACCGGCGCCACATATGACGCTTAGGATGGGAATTTACCCTACGGTTGGTGCGAAGCATCACCCACACAGGGACTCTTCGATTCTGTTTAGTGACTTTCTGAAGTCTCTGTTTCTTGGCGAATGGTTTGTTCCTAGACATCATATCACCTCAAAACCCAGATAGCCCGGGATACCTCTCCTCTGCGCTGCCACGGACAGTATGAGCGGCGTCGTCCAGCATCGATTGTCCGGAACCAGTCAGAATCTTACCTAGGTTGACAGTTCCAGCAAGATTGTGCTTACTAACAATCAATTCGCATGCAGATAACTGCTGGAGTATGGTTCTAGCGATTTTTCTGGATCCGGAAACCGCACGGTTCTGCTTGACCCCTCTATCCTTGGGCCCCCCGAACTGCTGTGCCATGTGATTGGCCCCAACCGGCCCCATCATCCCTACCTTTCTGAGTACTGCTGCTGAGCGTACGTACCACCAATCATCCTGAACTGGTGGCCTCTCTCTGTGACTGCCTGTCTTGACGTAATCAGCCCAATCTGGAGGAGATACCTGGTCCATGCCCTGTAGCCGTGTTGCTAACTCGGCTATCAGTAAATCAGCAGGGACATCGTGGTGTGTGGTCATTTGCTCACCGTGCGGACCGGCCGTCCTAGAGACCATATTTAATCGTGATGACCGCTGAATTGCCACTACGTGGCAGCATAGATGTCTGAGTTAAGCCTCCAAGTATTGAAATCTCGGACTCAGCACGAGGTGTCATGCGTAAGTCCCTATCGCGTAACCCCAACATGCTGAGGACGATGATTGGGGTGGGGATGGTGCTAATCCTAGTGCTGGCATACGCAGTGTATTCGAATACTGTCGATACTGAGTATTATGGATACTCGACGACAAATGAGCCTATCATACTGCAGATGGAAGAGGAAGTGGACGGTGAAGCTAGGTGGCAAACAACTTCCGATGGAGCATTGACATGGATCAACGTGACTGTATCTGGTATTTCCGCAGGCAATACGATCATAGTCGAGGCGTCGGGGACAGAATGGTATCATTCTCCCTTGTTAGGTGCGTCAGATGCAGATAATTTCAACTGCGGAGAATGGAGTGAGGTCTCAGAGACGTGCGTACTCGCCAGCGCTCACGAAGTACAAGCCGAGTTCGACACTGTGACAGTCAGAGGCCTTGTCTCACTAGAGCTCCCTATAGACGGATTGGGATATCTACAGAGCGAAGATTCAGACAGTGCAGAAGCCGAGGCACTGGGCCTGATTATAGAGAATCGGGATACAGTGTCATGGAGAGTTTCTGTGTTGGATGATGATGAGATCGTGAGTTCTCAAGGTATCAACTTGACTTTGGAAATCGTCACTCATGAAATTTTATCCGTCAGTGAATTCAAACTAGATCCCATACAGGAATCCGTATACAGTTTCGCTACCTTAGTTGGTTGCTTCTCACTATTGTTGGCATTACCCCTAATGGTGTATTACTCTGCGATGTACAAAGCCAAGAGAGATGAGCGCATCAGAATCGAGTCCCCTGAGCCTGATCAGTGACTACTCCTCTGAGTCCAAACACAAACTCGAACTCGGAGGCAGGAGTTTTCCCGAAGGATCATATCTGGATGATATATTCCACTCACCTTTGAATGGTGTTTGCCTGACTATTGCCAGGCCATCAGATACTAGTTGATTCACAGAAGCCTGCAGCCTCTCGTCTACTGGGGCAATTCTTTCATGGAAGGTAGCATCCATCAGGTGGCAAATTTCTCTGAATTGATTAGTTCCATCCATGAGTTCCCAGAGTACTGAATTCATATCATCCATTGGTCGNCGAACCTCCTTCGGAGCTCTCAGTATTCTAGATAATAGGGCCTCGAATCCAGATAGTGTTTTCGAGATTCTAATGACGATTTGTCTTCCTGTTACACCGGGTCTTTCTGGGTGTGGACCGGCCGGCCCCCTGCGACCCCACCATACGGGAGCTCTGGTCGGAAATGCCTCATCTGCAATCAACATCAGAGAATCACCCATGCCACCATTGTAAGCATTGAGCTGATGCCAATAAGTGCAGACAATCTAGCTAGTACCTCTCTATCGGTGAAATTAGTGAGGTACCATGTAGAAACGCCTGCAATGGCACAAACCAATAACAGCACCTCACTGCCTTCCGGCAAACTTTGCAAATCAATCCCTCAGCGTTTACTCCTGAGGTAATGAGCTGAATCGATAAGAGATTGTGCCATATCACGAATCCTCTGATCCAACTTCTCGTCGACTAAGTCTCCGTTTTCGGCAAAAGCCGAACGGACATTGCCCACTGCAACCTGCTCAGGAACGNCCCATCCGTGAATCCAACGTACTGAAATTCTCATGTGATTCAACGTATTCGAATTCGATTGGCCCCCTAGAGTGCTCATCAGGGCGAATGATTTGTTGGATGTCTGATCAAACGACAAAAAATCCAAATTGTTCTTCATGACACCACTCATCGTACCATGATACTCTGGACTGGAAAGAATGAAAGCATCTGATGATGAAGCCATATTCTGAAACGACTTAACAGATTCATCATCCCAACAGCCCTCTTCTCCGACAAAAGGTAGAGGGTTCGAATTCTCCCATTTCACACACTCAGCCCCCATAGACTCGCAATGCTTGAATGCTATCTCCAACAATCTACCATTGGCTGAATCAGTTGAGAATGTGCCACAAATCCCCATCACTCGTATTATCTCGGCCATGGCGTTACGAAGACGCGCTACGCCTTGAATGCAAGGGTCAATCAGTATCAGGTTCGGAGAATGTTTAACCCATATGCGCCAAGGCGAAAGCGTGGTCAAACCCACCGTAATCGACTTACTCGAAGAAGCCTCTACTAAGGCCTCCTCAGGAGACCTAATGGGAGCTGTGCAATCTTACGGCAAAGCCATCGATATAGATGCGAAGAGTGCATCTGCTTGGTATGGCATGGGGGTCATGCAAGCTAAGCGTGGTAATACGGCAGATGCCGTAGCGGCATTCGATCGAGCCCTCGATTTGAATCCAGACCATGCACCAACCAGTGCTAACTTAGCGGTATTACTGGAAGATTCGGATTCTGTTAGAGCTTCCGAATTAGCAAGAAGGGCGCTTCTAACTATATCTGATTTGGATGACCTAGATAGAATAGCCGCGATGCACCCGGTTGATGATTCCCCTCTGTTAGTTTCCAAAGTTACTGNAGAAGAAGAGGAAGAGTTTGAAGAGGCTCCAATGCTCGAGTCCAATCCAGTCGATGAAGAGCCGCCCCTGCTGCAATCAACCGCAGTACTAAGGGACATTGAAGAAGTCGTTTNCGAAGCCAATGATCTCCTTCAAAGCGGTTCATTCCAAGAAGCTCTCGATTCTATTCAGCCTCGATTGGAGGGAGATGCATCATCTAATCACAAACTCTGGTCGATATGTGGAATCTGTCTGTCTCAATTGGGTAATGACGAGGACGCGATACAAGCCATGGAATATGCCATTTCGATTGGTGAAGACGAGGCAAAGATGCATTTCAATCTAGCACAGTTGCTACGAAAATCCGGACGAGATGAGGAAGCTATGCAATCGCTTGCTAACGCGCTGTTATCAAATCCAGCTCATACCAATAGTCTTGTGGCTAGGGGAGAGATTTTTGCTGATAGGGAGGAATACGATCTTGCAGTACAGAACTGGCGTCGTGTTATTGCGATAGACCCTGAGAATCCGATAGAAATACGGTTGGCAGAAATCGAGATGGACGAANCCTCCGAATTGCTTGAAGAGGTTTCAGGAGAGGAAATCGAAGAGGATGAGCCCGGAGAGGTTGAGACGGTAGAGCCATCCTTTGTAGAAACCAAATCATACAAGATATCGAAAGCTCAAGAATTGACTGAAAGCGGGGAACATGTAGCCGCAGTAAATGCTTGGAAGGAATTGCTCGAAGAAGATAGCCAATCTGCGCAGATATGGCATGGTCTGGCTGACGCACTGTCGGTGGCAGGACATATAGAAAGGGCGCAGCAGTGCCGTCAGCGAGCAAGTATTCTCGAACAGGAAGAGCGGGGTGCTTTACTCGAGGCTGACGCGGAGTTGGAAGCTGATTTGATTGAGGCAGCGAATGAGGCTGAGCGGATTAGCTCACATCTACCCCCTAGTGAAGAGGAGGGTGTGAACGTCTGTATCGAGTGGTACAATAAGGGGTTGAGTATGCTAACCGAAGAGAATGGGATGGAAGCACTGAATTGCTTCGAGAGGGCCATTGGTGGAGCGCCCAGAGAGGAACGGGAATTGAGGGTCCGAGCTCAGAACGGTAGAGGTCACGCATTGTATCAATTGACTAGGTATCCCGAGAGTATACAAGCGTACCACGCTGCCATCTCTATGGATCCAGCTGGAGTTACCGGGAGATCCCTATACAACATGGGGTCATCATATGCTGCGGTCGAATTGTATTCTGATGCCATCAAATGCTTCGAACAGGCTCTTGGCAGGGGCCTTGATGCAGATGATGCTGCCGTATGTAAGACCCAAATCAACCGTTGTAGATTGTTGCACAAAGAGCAGCGTAAGCGTCAACTTCAGGATGCCTGACGAATCTGCTTCCTCCAAAATCTCATCTTACTCCTAGAGGGTACAACGCTGACACTGACTGATTTACTGGTCGGCGTATTACTCCCCTCGGCAACGCTACCAAGAGGTATCAAGGAATTGGCTTCGGGAAAATATGTTGCCACATTACCCCGAGGAATATCATACTGCACTACTCGCCATAATTCTGAATTCCTAGTTGTCCCATCAAAGTGAGAAGAGATGTCGACCATGCTTCCTTGTGAAATCCCTGTATCCTGCATGTCTTGGCCATTCATCAAGACGACTCTACGAGAATTCTTAATCCCACGATATCTGTCATCCAAGCCGTATACAGTTGTATTGTATTGATCATGTGATCTGATTGTCATCATGATGAATTGACCATGAGGGGCGGAGGCTCGAGTAATCGGGTGCACTCTGAAGTTGGCCTTTCCGGAATCGGTGTTGAAGGTCCTGCCATCGCGCGGTGCATTTGGCAAATAGAATCCAGAATCCAATTTAATTCGATCATTATACGACTCAAATCCGGGAACAGTGGACTCGATAAGATCCCTGATTAAGCTGTAATCCTCAGAGAACTCATGCCAGAGTATTCCTGAATTACCTATGTGGGTTTCCAAGGCTGAGGCGATGCCGGATACGATAGCGGGTTCTGAACGTAATTTTTTGGAAGCGGGCTTAGCAGAGCCCTTGGAGGCATGCACCACACCCATCGAATTCTCCACCGATACTGATTGATTAATCCCATTTGAAGACAAATCCCTCTCAGATCGGCCAAGACAGGGTAGTATCAGTGCAGTACGTCCCGTAACCAAGTGAGAACGGTTGGGCTTTGTGGATATCTGCACGGTTAGGCTACATTGCTCTAAAGCCCTAGAAGTGGCTGCAGTGTCTGACATGGCTGAAACAAAATTGCCCCCCATTGACAGGAAGACACTCGCCTTACTATCATTCATTGCTAACACTGAATTGACAGCATCAAGGCCCGGTTTATACGGGGGAATGATACCGATAGAATTGCGAATTGCATCTAGGAATCCCGCAGAAGGATTGTGATTAATTCCCACAGTGCGATCTCCCTGGACGTTAGAATGCCCCCTTACTGGGCATACTCCTGCACCAGGTCTCCCTATGTGGCCACCCAAAAGAAGGACATTCATAATCTCCTGTATGGTTGCTACTGAATTACGATGTTGAGTAAGGCCCATAGCCCAGCAAACAATGGTAGATTTTGATTCACGCACCGCCCTACCAAGATGTTCTATCTCCTGACGGGATACTCCTGCTGAATCTGAGATATCTGACCACTTCGTGCTCCTAACAGCTTTTCTGTACTCCTCGAATCCATGAGTATGGTCGGCAATAAAATCCCTGTCAACTTCTCCCGCTGAAATAATGTGTTTAGCCAGCCCCCTGAAAAGTGCTAAGTCACCATTTACTGCTACTGGAACATGTAAATCTGCTATTGAGGTACCTGATCCGAGCATTTCTAGAATGTCCTGGGGGTGTTTGAACTTCCTCATACCTGTCTCGAGAAGTGGATTGACGCTGACCACCGAAGCTCCTGAGCGTTTAGCATCCCTTAGAGCTGTGAGCATGCGGGGGTGATTCGTACCCGGATTCTGCCCTACAACAAGAATCAAGTCGGCCTTGGTGAAATCGTCCAATGTAACCGTACCCTTGCCTATCCCGATAGAATCGCCCAAAGCGACACCAGAGGACTCGTGGCACATGTTTGAGCAATCTGGGAGATTGTTTGTACCAAATCTTCTCGCGAGCAACTGCCACAGGAATGCTGCCTCGTTACTAGTTCTGCCAGAGGTGTAGAATATGGCTTGGTCGGGATCATTAAGTGAAGACAGTTCTTTTGCAATCAACTGGAATGCATTGTCCCAAGATATCTCCTCATAATTGTTTGATTCAGGACGCAGAATCATTGGGTGCGTCAATCTACCTTGGGAGTTCAGCCATCTATCTGATTTTCTGGATAGATTGGCGACTGTCCATCGAGACCAAAATGCTGGATTTGCCCGTTCCTTCGTACCCTCGTCGGCTACAGCTTTGGCCCCATTCTCACAGAATTCGAAGTGGGTACGATGGTCATCCGGGTCGGGCCAAGCACATCCGGGACAGTCGAAGCCGTCGAAACGATTTACCTTAGACAGATTAGAAATGGATTTTATTGCCCCCATACGACTCAGTCCATGGTACATCGTCGATACCACCGCTGGGATCCCAGCAGCTACTTTCTTTGGAGACGATATCTTTGGAGACTTTTCTTTGACCGGAGTCAGGTGCTCGACTTCCTTGCTCACACTACTCGGAGACAGCTCGCTTACATCAGGGTCTCGCTGGGTATCCAGTGGATTATGGCATCTCGACCCTACCACTACCGCTGAACACGGTCATTCTGGTTTCGGCGGCGAATGATATCAATGTCATACCGTGCTCATTTGCCAAATCTACAGCAAGACTACTAGGAGCTCCAACTGAGATGAATACAGGGAATCCTGCTCTGAGGGCTTTCTGCACTAATTCAAAGGATGCTCTGCCCGATACTACTACCATTTCCTCCTTAATCGGGGTCTGTCGGAGTTTGACTGCATTACCGATGAGTTTGTCCATGGCATTATGGCGGCCGATGTCCTCCTGTGCATCAATAACTACTCCTCCACGCAGTACTCTAGCACAGGCGTGAGTACCTCCTGTAAGTTTGAATGCATTTTGATGTATAGCGAGGTTCGTTACCGCGTTAGAGACATCTTGCTGATTTACTTTGAATGAATCACTGAGAGGAGGTCCATGGACATGTAGAAGGTTCGAAATCGAATCTTTGCCGCAGATACCACATGATGAGGTGATAGTCGATCTTCTGACATGCTCATTGGGTTCAAAATTTGCATCTTTAGTTAGATGGACAGTTACGGTGTCCTTCGTCGCATTCACCTCCATGACGTGATCTATAGAATCTATGATCCCTTCAGAATGTAGATATCCCACTATCAATTGCTCGTCCTGACCAGGTGTCCTCATTGTCAGCCCTAATGGCTGCTCGTCTATACCTGGGAAAGATACTGCCATGGATAATGCCGCCTCAACAGAGACAACGTCGGGCTCGCGCGTACTCTGGCCAGATACGATTCTAACTACTGGCTTCTCCTCCGTGCCTTCCACGCTCTGCGTATCACGTTCATCGTATTGGGTTATGGCCTGAGTGTAGTGGTTTCCGCAACCGTTGAAATACTCCTGTCGGCAGGAGGGCACATGGGAATACTCGGAGGAGAGGGTTTCAGTCTACCCGTTGTAACTTCTACAGAAGTTGTTGACGTGCAGATTGAGTTCACCGAACCTGCCAAGCGGGCAATGAAATCTACCATGGGCGAAGACGGGTCTACACACGTAGTGATTATCAGCGCCGAATCAGGAGGGTGTTCTGGATATATGTATGACATGCAGATAGTCGAAGACCCTAATGACGATTCCTTCCAGCGATTGGACGTCGGTGGTCTGACAGTGCTAGTCCACAATAAGGATAGCGAAATGCTTAGTGGTATCCGCGTCGATTACAAAGATACGCTCATGGGTGGTGGGTTCCAAATCGACAATCCTAACGCTGACCGTTCTTGCGGTTGTGGCCAGTCATTTGGTTGAGCGCATGCCGCCACTTGATCTACATCCTGTTGCGGAGGTAATGCCCTCACCTTGCAGTGTAAGTGTACTCAAGGGAAATACTGCGATAGAACACTTAGATAGAACACTGACTGTAAAAACTTCCGAAATTAAAATCGGTGACAGAGTTGACGGGTTGCTTTGTAACGCCAACGGACGGATTCTAGACAGGCTGATGATCTGCAACCTNGGAGAAGATATGCTCCTCATAGGCAATCATGGAGTTGGTGACGACACACGTGAGAATCTCATCCGAGGAATCCCATGGAATGAAGAAATTATTGTTATGAACGGTGATGCAGCAATCACTCACCTGAGACTAGTTGGGGGGGCTGTTAACAGGTGTCTTGCAGGACTCGGTATCGATACATTAGAAATCAGTGAAGAACGATGGATCGAATATGGAAGTGCTTTGATCTCACATACCGACTATAGTGAGTTGTCAGTAGTCGAAATCCTAGTGCCAACGGCAGAGCTTGTTGAATTCACCGCCCTATTGCATGAAAACGGTGCCATATCGCCAGACAGAAACAGGTGTGAAAGTCTCCGTATAGAACTCGGAATACTGGATTATAGGGAGTTGAATTCTGCATTCCTGCCTTTTGAACTAGGCCTAGGGCATATGGTCAGCCTCAACAAGGGATGCTACCCTGGGCAGGAGATTCATGCTAGAATGGACAGTCGGGGAAAGGCTTCACGTGGTATTGTGAGACTGCGTATGCATTCCGACGTAGCCGTTGGAAAGCACAAGGTGCCTGGAATAGGCAGCATCACAGTCACGGCTTCTGCAAAAGCGTTTGAAGGCTCCGTGGCCCTTGCCGTAGTTCCACTTCCAGCGATTTCCCTTGAAGAGTTAAAATTTGAAGGGGGTTTAATTGCAGCAATGCAATCACTCTGACTCCATACTATCAAATTCGAATATCTCGCCCTTGTTAACCCACTCCGACAAAGGCATTAGAGGAGAGAGGCGCAACGTTCCTAAATTTCTAGTAAAAAGGTACACTGTGGGGTCGTACTCCTCAACCATTTGCATTTGAAACGCTTTCCTGACTCCTTTACCCCTAGAGTGGAAGAAACTCAATTCCACTGTCACTCCAATAATGGTAGCAGTATAGAGTACCAATAGTACGCTTAATGAGAAGATTACGGGATCTCCAAACAACTCGTCCGAACGGAATTGACTGCCATAAAGCAGTTGTCGAGTAATTAGGAAGACTAGCCCCACTCCGACAAGTGGACCTAGGGCATCCTCCACAAAGGTGTCCATGGGAATCAGTCGTCGTTTGGTTGGATCGGCAAACACGAGGGCGTTAGCAGTAGCAGCCCTGATTACGGATGTGATAGAAACCAACACTATGTAGACCGCTCCACTTACTAGAAATATCTCTCGCGATTCTAAAGGAAGATAGAGAACTACAAGATATGCGAACAGTCCTAAGAAGACCGTGATCGGTAGTCTATGTACTGAAGTCAGAACTCTGTCTAGTTGCTTGGCTCCGTCATCTAAGCGTGGAATCCCAACGACTTCCCACCGCGTAATACTCTGAAGCAACTTAGTAGATTTGGCAAGCACTCTTTTGTCTATCATAATCCATTCAATCGCCCTCAACACCGGCATCAAAGGGATTGCGATTACTGCTGCGAAAAGACCGAGTACGGGCCAGACAATCAGACTTGGGAGTAGTAAGAAATGCTGAATCCTAAGAGGATGAACCAAATTCGATTCTATCCTAGCTTGTCTCTCGGGGTCTATCATGAACCTACGTGCCTCGGCGTCTAATTCTGCTCTGTACCTGCGCAGCGGAATACCAGCATCCAGCACCCTACGAACTTTCTCCATGTAGTGCTCGTGCTCAGGTTCGGAGCCAACCCACCACTTCCAACCCACTGACAATGGAAGGGCTAGAATCAAAGGAGATAGTAGAATGAGGGTCGAAGTCACCAACGCCTCGGAAGTTGCAACCACGCCTCGTGGTCGTCATTCCCCCCAATAACCAAGCGGTGTCCAAGGAGGCAACGAGTAGAATCACTGACAATTGGAGTATCGCCGTGAAACCTCAACCCAATCGACAACGTCCCACCACGCATCGATGTATGTTGCNCTGCCTGGGCCGTACTTCTTGTAATACGCATGCTCCCATACGTCGAGTCCGAGTATAGGATTGCAGGATCCGTCCATTAGAGGATTATCCTGATTGGGGCTCGAACAGACACATAGTCCTCCGTCCTTCACTCCAAGCCAGGCCCATCCGCTACCGAATCTAGTCATAGCAGCCTTATGGAATATCGACTTGAACTCATCAAATGAGCCAAATGTGGTTTCTATAGCAGCAGCGAGGTCCCCCGATGGAGTGCCGCCGCCATCAGCAGACATCGCCTCCCAGAATTGGCAATGGTTCCACCAACCTCCTCCGTTATTCCTAACAGCCGCGATGTCATTATGCTCGGAGAGTAATTCATCAATCGTCTTACCGCCCAACCCATTGGCTTCGATTGCAGCGTTCAGATTGTTGGTGTATCCATTGTGGTGCTTTGAGTGGTGTATTTCCATGGTCAACGCGTCTATGTGAGGTTCCAATGCGTCGTAGTTGTAAGGCAAATCTGGTAGTTCAAANGTCATCTTTCGTACGCAACCAGTAGAATGCTAAGAACTCTCCCGATTAGTTGGAAGGGGGCCCTGGGGAACCTTGATTGAAGTCCTCGGGCACAAAGGGTGCATGGGAAGGATTGCCGTGACCGATGGAATGGCCGATGCGGCCGTGTCCATATTAGAGAGTGCGGGACACGAAGTGGTACTCAGGCATTATGAAGTTGAAGCGTTGCAAACTGGAGTACTTGCAGATTTCGACGCCGTAGTGGTACGCAGCGCGACGAAGATGACGTCAGAAGCAATCGAAGCGTCTTGCAGTGGAGGTAAGCTGGGATTCATCGGAAGAGCCGGAGTAGGAGTGGACAATATCGACATCGAGTCTGCCACTACAAACGGGGTCGTGGTATGCAACACACCAGGGGCCTCTACAAAGAGCGTGGTGGAGCTGACTATNGGACACCTAATTGCATCGACTAGGTACGTTGCTAGAGCGGACAGGACGCTCAGATCNGGGGACTGGGCCAAGAAACATCTCAGAGGTAGTGANCTAGGAGGGAAGCGTCTAGGCCTGATTGGATTCGGAAGAATTGCCCGNGGAGTANCTGAGTTAGCACATGCCTTCGGAATGGAGGTAAATGCATTTGACCCATACGTCTCAATCGAACAAGCAGCCGAGCTAGACTGCTTAATGCATGACGATGTGGACGGNTTATTCAGAGCATGTACTCACATCTCAGTTCATTGTAACCTCTCNGAAAATACTCACCACCTAGTGAATAAAGAGAGATTGGCTATGATGCCCGACATAGGTGCTGATGGTACTGCCTGCGGAAGCCACATAGTGAACTGTGCTCGAGGAGGGATAGTAGATGAGGCTGCAGTTCTTGATGCTCTAGATTCAGGAATACTTTCGAGCGCTGCATTNGATGTATTCGAAGTCGAGCCTGCTATTGACAACCCCCTGCTACAACATGAGAGATTTCACGGGAGTCCGCACATTGGAGCTGCTACTCTGGAAGCTCAAATCAGGGTGGGAACTGAGATGGCCGGGCTTATAGTAGCGTATTTTAACGGTGAAAGGCCGAAATCTGCAATCAATTGAATTCTCATTCGATACTATGCATACGGATCAGCGAATCCTGCAATGCGGATAGCTCGTGAGGAACAGCTATTTCCGAGATAGGGGATTTCAACGAAAGTCCAGAGTCTTTCTTCAACTTCCATACCATCGAATTAAATTCNGAGATTATCGGAGTTAATGCCCTCAGGCCTTCGGCATCTTCGACATCGACTATCGCGGGCAGGCGAGGNAAGGAGCGTACATCCACAGCGCTGCTGTCATAAAGTGTAGTAGACAGATAATGACTGAAGAATGGGCAAATGGGAGATAATGCACTCAACAAGTCCCTGACAACTCTATGCAGTGTCCAAGCGGCCGATTCATCCCCATCATAGATACGAGATTTCGACATCTCTAGCCAATGACTAGGAAATACACCGGTTCCGAAGCCCTTGAGTGATTGGGCCGCAGTGTAAATATCAATCCTTGACCATGCATCTTCTACGCGTGCCATCATGGCATCGAACTCTGACAAAATCCACTGATCCTCTGGGGGCAAATTTACAGGAGGTGTGTCCAAATCTTCGGGTACATCGAACTGGCTGGCGAATCGCGCTACGTTGAACATCTTGGTCAGAACACCGAAGTACTTGGATTCAATTTCCTCTGGGTTAATGTGGAAGTCGTCACCAACTTGGGCATCGCAAGCCTTCCACAGGCGGAAACACTCACTTCCAATCTTATTCGCCCTGAGCTGGACCTGTTTGCCGTCTGGCCCTCTTATCTTCCATGAACCAGTCNTACCTCCGGCTCCGCACTCTAGGACGGAGTCCGCATCTATGCCATTGCCAAGAGACTTNGACATCTTTCGCCCCCAAGGGTCCATCCCTAAACCATCGACCCATATATTCTGGAATGCTGGCTGGTCAAGCAGCAACGCACTCTTTAGCAAAGTATAGTACAACCATGTTCTAACTATCTCCTTTCCTTGAGGTCTAATTGAGGTGGGGAATGCTCTTTCAAACAATTCTGGATCACTGATATAGCCTGAGACGTACAAGTTTGAGTTTGAAGAATCCATCCAAGTGTCAAACACCTTCCCTTCTCCCACTAGTTCCCCTAGATCGCTTGCCATTGTATCATAGAATCCAATCGATTCACGAGTTACCCTATCGAGCACTTCTGATCCATGAGGTGGGGCTTCACGCCAGGGTTGGACATATGTGCCATGCGGAGGCACCACTATCTTCAAACCGTCTTCAGAATACCATATTGGCACTTCTGTGTGATACCANCTACGCCGACTAATGGGCCAGTCTATTGAGATGCCATCCATCCAGTCGTGCAGGAACTGNCGGTTCCGCTCGGGTATGAACGAACTCTGGTTTGAAAGCTCAGATAGCCGCTCTAGAATATGGGTCTGTCTGACATACCACTCTTTCAGTAGGATAATCTCGACGGGGTTCCCTCCTCGCTCGCTCACTGGAACCTCCTGCATATGTGTCTCTGTTGCTGACAAGCGACCAGCCTCACTAAGAATATCTATCGAAACTGTTCTGGCATCTTCTGCGGACATTCCTGAGAGGGGGCCGCTAATATCAGTCATGCGACCATCGAGATCCACAGCAACAAACGGCCTTAGGCCCATTTCCCGGAACACTGCGACGTCGTTCTGATCGCCGAACGAACAGACCATCAGAACACCGCTACCGAAATCCATCTTAACAGAGTGGTGAGTCACAATCTCCACTGATGATTCCCTGTCGCCGACTGGAAGGGGGAGTTGTATGCGCTTACCCACTAGATGTTTGTACCTCTCGTCTTCGGGGTTAACCACGACGACTCCGCAGGCACAAATCAGCTCGGGTCTGGTGGTAGATATCACCACGTCTTCTCCGTCTTCTGTAGTCCAACGGACATCGCATAGCAGTGTCTCGCGAGTTATCCTCTGAACTTCTGCTTCGGCAATAGTTGTCCCTTCGACTGGATCGTATATGTTAGGGCGAAGGTCCTCAACTATGTCGCCCCGCTTGAACAGATCAACGAATATGGATTGGGTCACTGCCCTGTAATCGGGGGCGTCGGTTAGATACTCGTTATCGAAATCACAGGACAAACCCACACGCTTGGCTGTTTCACGCATCGCCTGAGTGTATGATTCAATGGTTTCAGCACACAAATCAAGAAACTCCCCCCGATCGTACGACCTCATCTTACGACCGTATTTCTTCTCGACTGTGAATTCAATATTGATTCCATTACGGTCCACACCCCATGGGAAGCGAACTTCCTTCCCAAGTAGTCGCTGGCTACGAGCAATGACATCAATCATGCTGTATTGAGCTACTGCACCAATGTGCCAAGTTCCGCTCGGGTAAGGAGGAGGTGTATCGATGATGAATATCTCTCTCTCGCTCTTAGGATTGAAAGAATAGCGATCAGAGTAAGACTCTCCATAGTGGCTCTCCTGGATCCTCTTCTCGAGGTCTATTGACCATCTCTTCTCAGGAATTTTTGGTGCACCCATGATACAACCTCGGCTATTTCGCAGGCTTCCCTGAGGAACCCCATTCTTGACCGTTCCCGCATTAGCGGGTCAGTTCGATATACAGCATCAGTTGGATTACAACTGCGAGGGGTTGAATACCCGCCCTCAAGCAGGCCACTCACGAGAAGTGCATGAGTGCAAGCGACGGCAAGGGCTTTGGGCCCCGAGAAGCCTTGGAACGAGCTAAGACAGAGGCTGCTTCAAAGGTCACCAGAGGCAGGGAAGTCGCAAGCAGTATGGACGCTGAATCGATCAAAGGTGCGGTGAGAAGAACCCCCACTGCGTTGCGCCGGGCTCTATCAGACTCAACTCCGACGGGCATCCTCACCAAAGCACCCGCATTCACAGTAGTGTTGTGTCTGATTGTCACGGGATTCTTCACCATGCACTCAGGAGTTCTGGATTGTCGCGATGGTTTCGAATACGACATTTGTAATGAAGAATCTGCACTGAACGTGAATGGGGACTTGGCGGTATACCTCCCCCAAGGATCCCCAATTACGACACAGATTGCCGAAGTAGAAAAAGATTGGACCACTAATGTGATGGTAATCTATGTAGAGTCCGAGAACACAAATGTGACGACAGTTGAGATATTGGATGAAATTGATGCAGTGGAGGGTCGGTTGAACTACGTTAGGGATGATAGTGGAATTAATGACAATATCATCTATGTACTATCTATTTCAACTGTTATCAAAGAAGTAAACTCTAGCGCAGGGAGAGTAGCTAAAGCCACCTTCACAGCACTTGCACAGGCTACAGGAAACGATGAATTGTCAGAGCAGTTCAATGAGACCATAGACAATCAAGAAGATATTATTGGTAGCTACACAATACCAGATGAACAACAACGTGTCGACCAAATTCTAGGTGAGATGCCTCAGAATGCCCTTGACAAACTAGTCAGAGATGTGGGGAAGGATGCCGATGGTGATGGGGTTAATGAAATTGAAAAAGTCAACAGGTGGAATAGAGCTGTCATTATCATTGGTATCGAAGCGGACACTGATGGTGATGGCGTTGATGATGTTGACGTTTCAGAACTGATTTCAGAGACTCAAGAAACAATAGATGCCCTAGCTGTCGAAAATGGGTGGGGAGAGAAGAATCTAACCATGACCCTTACCGGACCTGTACCGATAACGAGTGCTGTGACTGAAGAATCTTTCAAATTGTTCTGGAAGGTTTTCCCACTGGGTGTAATCGCTGTTGCCCTGGGCTTATTCCTGTTTCACTGTGACCTCCTGCAGACTGGTAGGATTAGATTCGTTCAGGGTCTGAAAGTAGTCATCATTTCGGGACTACCAACATTATGCTCAGTTTGGATTACTCTGGGTATCATAGGATTCACTGACTATGAAGTCACCATGACTGTGATTATAGTCGGGCCAATCGTACTAGCCTTAGGCGTCTCTTACGGGCTTCACATCACTAACCGATACGCTGAAGCTAGAGGAACTCCAAGAGAAAAGATGGCGGTTGCCCTCAATTCTACTGGGCGTGCTGTTTTCCTTTCAGCTGTAACCACCGTTATTGGATTCATCTCCCTTACCTTCACACCGATGGCACCAATCAAAACTGTTGGATTCTCACTTGCAGGAGGCATAGTGGTTGTCTACATCATGACTATGATTATGGTACCAAATCTCACTATGATGCTTGATCTAAAGAAGCCGTCCCATCCTCCACCCAAGTTATTCGTTCAAGCAGTGGGTGTGCCGATTAAATGGACCCGTGCAACCATTGCAGTATTCGC
>JGI24815J26687_1000009_pt1 | contig 33849 bp, 31 predicted proteins | sample METZYME_3_150m_FD_26687 | JGI IMG/M metagenome (IMG submission 26687) | reverse complement strand
CGCTACTGCCTGTGTGCGGTTTTCTACGCGTACTTTTTCATAAAGATTTTTAAGATGAAATTTGACTGTGTTGGTGGAAATTTCAAATTTGCTGGCAATTTCGCGGTTGGAATGTCCCTGAGATAAAATTTCTAAAATCTCCAGTTCCCTTGATGTTAATCTTGATGAAAGCAGATTCGTTTTCACTTCATGCTGCTCATAAGGAAAAATACTGTTTCCCTGCCCAACCTGGGTGATTACATCAATTAAACCTTCAGGTGGTTTTGCTTTTGAATAAAAACCAGCACCGCCCAATGAGCGAACCTGCCTTGCCACATCAGCGCCGCTATAAACAACTACACGTAACTTGCTTTCGCGTTCTCGGAGCTTGGTGAGAACTTGACGACCATCAGCAAAAGGCATTTTCCAGCCTATTATTCCCACATCAATTGAAACACGGTCGAGCAACTTTAAAAACAGATCACCGTCAGTCGCAGTCGCTCTTACATCAAAACGTTCATCCTGCTTGAACATCTCTGTCAAACCCCTGAGAAGCAGTGAGTTCTTGTCTGCGAAGACTATGTTGAGACAGGAGTTAGTTGACATGGAAAATCCAGGAAGAAAAAGAGTAACCGATTCATTGCTCAAGGAGGCATTCACTGCAGGTGAATATCCCAGATTTTCCGGAAAGGTTCCAGCTTTTTCAGAACTGGTATAAATGAAAGCGATGGAGATTCAACAAGAAGCTATCTTATCACGCAAAAGCCGTACATTTTCCGCAACACTTTGCTTGTCATTAAAAACTGCTGAACCTGCCACAAAGGCATTTGCTCCTGCAGCAATTACTTTATCAACTGTGTTAACATTAACACCGCCATCCACTTCTAAATCAGCAGAAGAACCGCAGATATCAAGCATTGAACGCAACTTTTGGATTTTTTCAGTACAGGACGAAATATATGATTGTCCGCCAAATCCTGGATTGACTGACATTACAAGCACAAGATCTACCTCTGAGATAATTTCCTCTACGCTACTCACCGGAGTTGCGGGATTGATACTCACACCAGACCGGACACCTAATTTGTGAATCTGCTGAAGTGTGCCGTGAAGATGCGGACATGTCTCCTGGTGGACTGTTATAATGTCAGCTCCGGCTTTGGCAAAGTCCTCAAGATAGCGTTCCGGATTTTCAATCATCAAGTGCACGTCCAGCGGCAGTTTAGTTACCGGGCGCAGAGCCTTCACAATTAATGGACCGATGGTAATATTAGGGACAAAATGTCCGTCCATGACATCCACATGTATGTAATCAACTCCGGCCGCTTCGGCCTCACTGACCTGCTCACCCAGTCGTGCAAAATCGGCAGATAGAATGGAAGGAGAAATTTTAATTTGGTTCAAAATATAAATCTCATAAAATGTTTTAGTTGGGCAACACTGAAAATGTGCATCCTCCAGCAAAATGGAAAGTAAGCATAGTTTCTGTGTCTCTGGTGATAACAATCATACATTTTTATTATTAGCTGGTCAACGAAGCAAAAAGCGCCGGCAGTTTTTCCGGCAGACGCTGGACATTGTCAATAACGGTATAATGATTCTGTCCGAAGATTCGTTGCACGTAATGATCTGCGCTCGGATCAAGTGTAAGACAATAAGACATGATACCCTGCGTGTGCAGTTCCTCAGCCGCTTTTTTTGCATCCATACGTAAATGTTGAGGATCACGTTCGTCAATATCAGCAGGTGATCCGTCAGTCACTATCAGCAGCATTTTTCTTTTTTCAGCACGAAGTGAAAGATGATGCCCNGCATGACGCATGGCCGCTCCCATACGGGTCGATAAACCTCCCTGCATGCCGGCAAGCCGTCCCTTTGCTTCATCGTCAAATGCTTGCTCAAAACGTTTAAGACGATAGTACCGTACGTCGTGTCGTCCATCTGAAGCAAAACCGTGAATTGCAAATGTGTCACCTATGCCTGAGATGGCGGTTGAAACCAGAGCGCTCGCTTCCCGAGTNAGTTCCAGTACCGTTTTCTCTAATCCAGCAAGCGTTTCGTTGGTCGATTCTGAGAGATCAAGCAGAATCAGAATCGCCAGATCACGGTGGTTGAGCACATTCTTCAAGGTGATTCTTGTATCAGGTTGATAGCCCATACGGATATCGATAATGGCTTCCACTGCTGCATTGATGTCAATCTCGTCACCATCTTNCAACTTACGCTGACGAATCATACCTTCCGGACGCAGTCGATCAACAATCTGTTTGATTCGCGAAGTGATCGGCTTATGCTCAGTCAAAATATCTTCAATTTCCTCGGGATCACCCATTGGATAGCCGCGTTCATAAACGGTGGCCCAGTCCGGACGGTGTAACTGTACCTGATAATCCCATTCCGGATAATGAAAAGGTTCACTGACAGCTTCCTTGCCTTCCAGTTGGTTAAAACTGATCCCCTTGTCCTCATACGGAAAAAGTTCCGTGTTCAAAGTCCAGATTTCTTGCGCATCATCTCCGGCATTCTCAACATCCAATTCGTTGACAAAATCCATCAGACTGACACTTTTACGTACTTGACGCTGATTTGCGGGAACATATTCCACATCGTCATGCCAGGCAAATTCGTCAAAGTCCCAGATAAAACGGTTATCATCACGGTATGGAATCCGGATGCTTTCCAACAGTCTCAAACTGGGAACCTCTTTGCGTGACGCCAGCACATTGAAAATTTCCAGACCCAGATGCCACGCGAATTGAGAATCGTTTTTGCTGGACTCAATCTGGTTGTGGAATTTATCAGCAATCTCATCCAGACCGACATCGTTCACTTTGAATGAACTGTCCAAAAGTGCTACTGCCAAACGTTCCAGCAGCGGAATAGAGGCATGTTTCGGGTGTTCTTCGTGTTGAGAATGCAGTGAACGCCAAAGTTTCCCAAGTCCCGGGAATACTTTTTTCGCACAATACTCAACCCTTGCATCCTCGACAAAACCAATGAAAAATCTTTGTGCCTGAGATAAATTTTCAGCAGAAATCGGTTCGCTTGTATAGACAAGATGAGCGGCCATATGTGCTGCAATTGCCCGATAAAGCTCGGTGCCTTTCACCAAAATTCCATCTACAGCATCAGGCAGGTGAAGCACACGAGCCTCAATATATGGACGGAAACCAATATGACTCGTATCAGCGGGACGCAAAAAGAAGTCCCGTGCCCACAATGCACGCAGGTAGAAATTAAGTTTGCGCTGACTGTCAATAAACAGGGTTCCGCCGCGTTCTTTTTTCAGCACAGCAAGACTGTCTTCGGTCTTCAAACCAAAATATGCGACCTGCCCGGGAAGGTCACGCCGGTATGCATCTGCACCAAAATCTGCCCAACGTCGAAGCCCGGATAAGGTAAGTTTGGAAAGCAGTTCATCTGTACAGCCCAGCATCGGTCGTAAACCGCGTGGAGCTTTTGCCGCTAAACGATGGATTAGACTAAAGTAACCGCGTAGTAGTTCCGGATCACCCAGGCGTCTTGCGGCAGTAGGAAGGCTGGAAAATAAGAGGGCGATTACCTCTCCGGAAGTCATGGAAATCAACTTCATCGCAGAAGTGACGCATTCCCGAATAATGCCCTCACCGCACTCCTTGGCCACTGCAGGTACATTTTCAATATAGCTGACCACTAAATCCGCGCCGCGACCAAGTTCACTTAATCCGCGGGCACCATCAAGGTAGTCCTGAAGCCCAATAGGAGACATGCAACGACTTGCTTCCTGGAACGTAGCATCCAGAGTACCTTTTAACTCAGGAGCAGCCTGTTCCAAACTTTCCCGATAGTCATCAAGGATGATGCTCATGCATTGCCCTCAGTTTTTTGATATTAGTCAAAGAAAGTATGAACTGCAGCATCAAGGGTGTCACGCATGTCCGGATCATCCGTCAGCGGACGTACCAAAGTCAAACGACAGGCGGCAATTGGCTCAATGCCCTTGCTAATCAACTGTCCTGCGTAGACCAGTAAGCGTGTGGACATACCCTCATCCAGGCCGTGTCCTTTCAGGTTGCGTGAACGCAAAGCGACCTGCACCAGTTTTTCTGAGATCTCCGCAGCAACGCCTGATTCGCGTGTGACAATTTCAGCTTCTACTGCGGATTCCGGATAATCGAAATCAAGAGCACCGAAACGCTGTTTTGTGGATTGCTTGAGGTCTTTCATCAGGCTTTGATATCCTGGATTATAGGAGATCACCAGATGAAAGTCAGGATGGGCTTTAACCAGTTCGCCTTTTTTATCAAGGGGTAATTCACGGCGGTGGTCGGTTAGAGGATGTATGATCACAGTGGTGTCCTGCCGTGCCTCCACCACTTCATCAAGATAGCAGAGCGCACCGATGCGTGCCGCTTTTGTCAGCGGACCGTCCTGCCAGCGTGTTCCGTCCTTATCAAGGAGAAAACGTCCCACCAAATCTGATGCAGTCATATCTTCATTACAGGCAACCGTGACCAGAGGGCGGCCTTGCTTCCAAGCCATGTACTCCACGAATCGAGATTTTCCGCAGCCGGTAGGGCCTTTGAGCATCATGGGCATCTGTGCTTTTGAAGCGGCTTCAAACAATTCCACTTCATCTGCAATTTGGCGATAATAAGGTTCTTCAGAAACCAGATATTGCTTTGAGTCGTCCATTCAATTACGTTGCATTCTTATCATTTTAAAGGTGAGCGCGGTATATAACCATGTTGGCTCCCTGGCTCTGCTTAAAATTGTCATAGCCTATGAGCCGCACATGGTTTCCGGGGTTAGCCTTATGGCATTGTTCTGCTTCGCCTAAAATACGATCCACATCAGTCTCGCCGAACATCGGTAACTTCCACATGTACCAATAATGATCAAAGGCATTTTCCGGTTCCGTGTGTTCTATAGCGGGATTCCAACCTTTGGAAACGATATATTCCACCTGTTTGCGGATCCCTTCATCCGCCATTTCCGGCAGATAGGAAAAAGTTTCATATTTACGACTGGCAGGATCTGACAGACGTGATGGGTAATCTTGTACTTCACTCATGAGTTTTACCTTGATTGAGATTTTTATACTATTTCTAACCAGACTCCGTCTTTGGACAGGTGTCCGCCTTTGTTAGGAATAATCTTATTGTTATTTGTGAGACACATCCAGTTTGTCCACTGTGTCGAATTCAAATTTAATTTCCTTCCATGTCTCCATTGCGGTTTTAAGTTCGGGACTTGACTTAGCGGCATTTGTAAGAATATCCTTGCTCTCTTTCTCAAGATCACGTCCCTGGTTACGTGCTTCAACACAGGCTTCCAGCGCCACGCGGTTTGCAGNGGCACCTGCTGCATTACCCCACGGATGCCCTAATGTTCCTCCGCCAAACTGGAGAACAGCATCATCTCCAAAAATNGAAACCAAAGCCGGCATGTGCCAGACATGTATCCCTCCTGAAGCTACNGCAAAAACTCCCGGCATGGCTCCCCAATCCTGATCAAAAAAGATTCCGCGTGAACGATCCTCTTTAATATAGGAGTCTCGTAACAAATCAATCCAACCCAAAGTGGCTTCCCGGTCTCCTTCAAGTTTACCGACNACTGTTCCGGTATGCAGATGATCTCCACCTGATAAACGCAGGGCTTTGGCGAGTACACGGAAGTGAATACCGTGACTTGGATTACGATCTATCACAGCATGCATGGCACGGTGAATATGCAGTAACATTCCATTATTTGCNCACCATTGCGCCAGCCCTGTATTGGCACAAAAACCGCCTGTAATGTAGTCATGCATAATAATCGGCGCGCCGAGGTCTTTGGCATGTTCCGCACGTTTGTACATCTCTTCCGGGGTTGGAGCAGTNACGTTGAGATAATGTCCCTTCCGCTCACCAGTTTCTTCTTCAGCTTTGAGGGTTGCTTCCACCACAAAATCAAATCGATTTCTCCAGCGCATAAAAGGCTGTGAGTTGACATTTTCGTCGTCTTTGGTGAAATCAAGACCACCCCGTAAACATTCATAGACTGCACGCCCATAGTTCTTTGCCGATAGTCCGAGCTTAGGTTTAATCGTACAACCCAGNAGAGGACGACCATATTTGTTCATAATATCCCGTTCTACCTGAATTCCCTGTGGCGGACCGTTNCATGTCATCACATAGGCAATTGGNAAACGCACATCCTCCAGACGTAAAGCACGGATGGCTTTGAAGCCAAAAACATTTCCGACTAAGGATGTGAACACGTTAACTACAGAACCTTCTTCAAATAAATCTATTGGATAAGCCACAAACGCATAGAAAGCTTCATCATCTCCAGGGACATCCTCAATGGCATAGGCGCGACCTTTGTAATAATCAAGGTCTGTCAGTAAATCCGTCCAGACCGTGGTCCAGGTACCTGTTGATGACTCGGCACTCACAGCAGCAGCGGCTTCTTCACGTGGAACCCCTGGTTGCGGAGTTATTTTGAAACAGGCCAGGATGTCGGTATCTTTTGGTGTGTATTCCGGCATCCAATAGGTATCACGATATTCTTTGACACCAGCACTATAAGTTTTTTCAGACATATTACCTCATAAGTAAAGATGAGAGAGTTTAGTATAAATATTAATTTATTTTTTGATCCAGTTCTCCGGAATCATAGAGTTGTGCCATTGTTGTCAAAGGAAGAGGCTTGAGCTTTGACGCATTGCCCGCAGTTCCGAATGATTCATAACGTTCCTCACATACCACCTGCATGGCGGCGGTAGCCGGAATGGTAAACTTACGTGGATCAAATTCTGCTTTCTTTTCGAGTAAAATTTTCCGTACCTGACCTGAAATCGCCATGCGGCAATCAGTATCAATATTAACTTTGCGTACTCCGTGTTTGATACCCTCTACAATTTCATCCACAGGCGTGCCCCATGTTTGCGGCATTTCTCCACCGTTGGCATTGATAATGTCCTGCAGTTCCTGCGGTACAGAGCTTGACCCGTGCATGACCATGTGTAGTCCGGGAAGCCTTTTATTAATAGCCTTTACAACATTCAGCGCGAGTATTTCTCCATCAGGCTTCCTGGTGAACTTGTATGCGCCGTGTGAAGTACCAATCGCTACAGCGAGTGCGTCAACTTGTGTTTTCTTTACAAAATCAGTAGCTTGATCAGGATCTGTCAATAATTGATCCTGTGATAATTTGCCTTCAAAACCGTGACCGTCTTCTTTCTCACCTTCACCGGTTTCCAGTGAACCGAGGCAGCCAAGCTCGCCTTCGACTGAAACACCGATCTTATGTGCAACTTCCGCAACTTTGGCGCTAATATCAACATTGTATTCATAAGAAGCAGGAGTTTTAGCATCTTCCTCCAATGAACCGTCCATCATCACACTGGTAAATTTGTTAGCCATTGCTGAGAGACATGTATCAAAATTGTTTCCATGATCCTGATGAATACAAATTGGAATGTCCGGATACATTTCCACAGCAGCATCAAACAAATGACGTAGAAAAATATCTCCTGCATAAGAACGTGCACCACGGCTTGCCTGTAAAATAACCGGAGAATCAGTAGCTTTTGCCGCACGCATAATCGCCTGAATCTGTTCCATGTTGTTTACATTAAAAGCCGGAACACCGTAGCTGTTTTCAGCCGCATGATCAAGTAGTTGTCTTAAAGATATTAAAGCCATAATCAGGTCTCTGTTTAAAGGTTGTTGGTTTCTGGTTTTAAAACTGAGTTAGTTTAAAACTGTAAAAATGATACTTATTCTTCCGGATATTTTGCCGGTTAATTTAAATAATTTTTTTTGCTGCATTGACGACATTTTGAGTTGTTATGCCAAAATGTTGGTAAAGCTCATTAGCCGGAGCGGAAGCCCCGAAATTACTCATGCCTACAAATTTTCCATTTCTGCCAAGATACTTACCCCAGCTCTGCTCTATCGCAGCTTCAACGACTACAACCGGTGTTTCCAGTTGTGTTACCTGGTCACGGTAGTCCTGACTCTGTTCTTCAAATTTATCGAGACACGGCATTGATACCACTGCTGCGGAAACACCTTCTGCTTTCAATTGATCACGGGCTTCCATGGCAATCTCGACTTCCGAACCGGAAGCAATTAAGGTCACATCCCTTTTTGCTTCGGCTTCTGCCAGAACATATCCGCCTTTGGAACTCAAATTTTCATCTGTGTGCTCCGTTCTTAGACAAGGCAACCCCTGTCGAGAAAGCGAAAGTACGGAAGGAGTTGAACTTGTTTCCAGTGAAGCAGCCCAGCACTCGGCTGTTTCAACGACATCACATGGTCTGTAGACATTTAAATTCGGAATCGCGCGCAAACTGGCGAGGTGTTCTACTGGCTGATGTGTAGGGCCGTCTTCACCAAGTCCGATTGAGTCGTGTGTCATCACATAAATTACACGCTGCTGCATCAAAGCGGATAGACGTATCGCGGGACGACAGTAATCGGTAAAAATCAAAAATGTCCCTCCATAAGGAACAAATCCGCCATGCAGCGCAATCCCATTCATGGCCGCAGCCATGCCGTGCTCACGAACGCCGTAATGGATATAGCTTCCGGAAAAGTCTCCCGGCGTTACAGGTTTTTGTGATTTGGCCTTTGTCAAATTAGAACCGGTTAAGTCTGCAGAACCGCCGGCTAATTCCGGAATCACTTCTGCCAACACATCCAGTGTTTCCTGACTCGCTTTACGAGTAGCAACTTTTGTTTTTTCTGCAGAATGTTTTCGCTTGAAATCCTGCAGAGAGGCCTGCCAATCTTTTGGCAGGGTTCCGGAAATAAGACGCTCAAATTCAGCTTTCCTTCCGGAATCATGAAGACGTTTACGCCATGCTTCCATTTTTGCGCTTTTCATAGTACCGACTCTGCGCCATGCACTGCTGACTGCTTCCGGAATTTCGAAAGACGAATGCGGCCAGTTCAGGGCTTCACGTGTCGCCGCAATTTCATCATCACCCAGCGGAGCCCCGTGTGAAGCCGCGGTTCCTGCTTTATTTGGTGAACCGAAGCCGATCATTGTTTTACATGCAATCAGGGAAGGCTTGTCTTGGGTTTCGTGAGCACCGTTAATGGCCTGGGCAATTGCATCAGGATCATGTCCATCGCAGAAAGAAACATCCCATCCACATGCTCCAAAACGCATCAGTTGATCATCGTTGACCGCAAGATCGGTTGATCCGTCAATTGAAATTCCATTATCATCAAATAAAACTATCAATTTCCCGAGTCCTAAACGTCCGGCGAATGAGGCCGCTTCGTGACTTATTCCTTCCATCAGGCATCCGTCACCGGCAATCACATAAGTATTGTGATCCACTAGATCGCNGCCAAATCTATCTGCAAGCATTNTTTCAGCAAGCGCCATTCCGACTGCATTTGCGATGCCCTGTCCAAGAGGACCGGTGGTGGTTTCAATTCCTGCACCATGTCCATATTCCGGATGTCCGGCAGTTTTAGATCCAAGTTGGCGGAAGTTTTTTAGTTCTTCGAGGCTGAAATCCTCATAACCGGTCAAGTGAAGTAGAGCATAAAGCAGCATCGAACCGTGTCCCGCGGACAAGATAAAACGGTCACGATCTGCCCAGGCAGGATCACTTGCGTTAAAATTTAAGAAACGGGTAAACAACACTGTTGCCACATCAGCCATTCCCATCGGCATTCCGGGGTGACCTGATTTTGCTTTTTGAACTGCATCCACTGCTAAAAAGCGGAGTGCGTTTGCCATGTCTTGATGGAGTGGAGGAGCGCTCATAGTTTTTATTAATTATTAGTTTTTTAAGAAAATGTATGGAGACTCTTTCCGCCTCTGAAATTGAGAAAACCGGAAAGCACTAAATCGCGTGATGGCCCAAAGCGGCCTTCACCATGTGATAAGCAATCAGCAATTGAGTCAACATTAAAGGGTGACTGATGATGTTAATTTTTTCCAGTTCTTCTATGGAACGTGTATTTTCCCGTAAATGTTGTGCCTCAGGAATTAGGGTCCACAGCAATTCCTCAAGTTTGCTTGCACGATGAGTTTCTATACTACCATGAATGTCAAGAATATCGACAGGTTTTCCGTCTTTGTCACGTGCCAAATCAAGAGTAATTCCTTTATTTGCTCCTACATCCAGCAAAGATGTCAGATCAGGATGAGGCAAAGTTGGGCGCAGTGTATGGCGAACGTTAAGTCCGGGACCAACTTCATTTTCCTTACCTTCCGGACGATAAAATTGAATCGCCATATCCGCAAAAGTTCGCTGCGGCTGAATGTAGGCAGGACTGTCGCCTTTACGCTTTTCCAGTGAAGCCAGCACTTGCTTTTTTGTATAACCACGCTTAGTGGTGTCCCTAACAACCTTCCAGCGAACACGCAGTTCTTCTTCCGGATCAAGATATATTTTCACATCATAATTGTTGCGCATGGCCCTGGTACTGTAGCCAAGCAACCCCTCTACCACAATGTAGGGTTTAGGCTCAACATACTTGGCCGGTTTAAAGGTTCCATCATGATGACTGTAAATCGGTTTGATGATGGCTTTACCGTTACGTAAACTATTTAGATCATTTTCAATAATATCGAGGTAGTTACATTTTGGATCAAGAGCGGATGTGCCGTTTCCGGCTCGTTGTGCACGGTCGTACTTGTGATAATCGTCGGTACAAATAGTCACAACTTGATCTTTTCCCAGGATCTCTGCAACTCCTGCGGCCAGAGTCGTTTTTCCTGCAGCTGAATCTCCTACAATCCCGAGAATAACCGGGCGGTCTAAACGATTCAATGGCATTGTGTCTCCTTTTTCAAGTTGAATGTATCAATATTGTGTTAAATTATTCAGGGGGTAGAGGCAACCAATTTTATTTGCAAAGACATCTGTTTTAATCCTGTCCCTAAAACTTAATTATCTTTTGTGCCAGTTAGTCAGCGATACTTGTTCTCTGGAAGCTCCGGTCACAATCAGAGTTTCTGTCATGAAATGGTGTTTAGTGAGTTTTACCCCACTGAATAACAATCCGGATGTAATTCCAGTAGCGCAAAAATGAACATCGTCTGAGCCAATCAATTCATCACGTTCATACCAGCGGTCGGTGTCAAATCCTGCATCACGTACACTCACAATCTCTGTTGCAAGTTGAGGATTGATTCTACCCAGAAATTCTCCACCCATAGCCCGAATCGCACAAGCGGATATGATACCTTCCGGAGTTCCACCGGTTCCCATCAGAACATCTACTTCAGTATCCGGGATTGCAGCCATGATTGCTCCGGCAACATCTCCTGCAGGATAAAGAGTAACTCTGGCGCCAGCTTCATGTATTTCCTCTACAAGTCCACGGTGCCTTGGCTTGTCCAGAACAAAGACAGTCAAATCTTTCAAATCTTTTTCAATTAAGCTGGCAACTGTTTTAAGTTTTTTTTCAGTGGACCAGTTCATATCTATTTTGCCTTTGGTTTCAGCAGGAGCAGCAAATTTTTCCATATAAAATGCAGGTCCCGGATCCAGCATGGTTCCTTTTGGCGCAGTCGCGATGACTGCCATCGCATTTGTTTGCCCACCTGCTAAAAAGGTCGTTCCTTCCACAGGATCAACAGCAATGTCAAGGTGGTCTTCAGCATTTTTATCACCGAAAACTTCACCGTTGTATAATTGAGGCGCTTCGTCCTTTTCACCCTCACCAATAACAACTGTACCGTTTAGTTTTAATTCATTTAGTGAAACTCTCATAGCATCAACTGCTGCTTTATCTCCCCCCTCCTTGTCTCCTCGGCCAATCCAGTCATAAGATGCAAGTGCTGCTTTTTCGGTAACTTTACGAAGCAGGTAAGGAAAAATCAAATCGTGGGTATCCACGCTGTCCATATCAACTTTTCAGGTACGGGGTTTTGAATAATTTGTTTAATTGAGCACAATAATACTAGATAAAAAATAATATGAAAACCCTCTTATAGGTGGGGGTTTAATTTCTTATAAGTAGGGGAATACTACCCTAATGGGTAGTGCGCTAAAGAAGGTTTTCAGCTTAAAGCTTTGGCTGCAATATCCCGGCGGAAATGCTTGCCATGAAATTGCACTTTTTCCAACAGGGAATATGCCTGTTCTCTGGCCTCCGCAATGTCAGCACCTTGAGCGCCGATTCCAAAAACACGGCCGCCGTTTGTCACCAACTGCTCATTTTGGATCGCAGTTCCAGCGTGAAAAATTTGCGTTCCTGCAGGATGAACTTCAGGAAGTGTGATTGGCAGGCCTTTGGTTGGAGGTCCAGGATATCCTGGTGCCGCGGCAATCACACATACAGAGGCACCTGATTGCCAACTCAGTTTCACTTCATGAAGACGTTTTTCAGTTACAGCCAAGAATATTTCCGCCAGATCATTTTCTAAGCGCGGCAAAATAACCTGAGCTTCCGGATCACCAAAACGAACATTAAACTCAATTACTTTTGGTCCATTTTCAGTGATCATCAATCCGGCGTAAAGAATACCACTGAAAGGTGTTCCTTCTTCAGCCAAACCTTCGGCAACCGGACGCAATACACGTTCGTTTATTTCCGGAAGCCATTTTTCAAGATGCGGAACCGGAGAATACGCTCCCATACCACCTGTATTAGGTCCACGGTCACCGTCAAAAACAGGTTTGTGATCCTGTGACGGTACCATCGGCAGCACAGTCCTTCCATCCACAAAAGCCAGCACGGTCATTTCTTCTCCGCGTAAACATTCCTCGATTACGACTTTTGTTCCCGACTCTCCAAAAACTTTCTGAACCATTATGGACTTCAAAGCAGCTTCAGCTTCTTCAAGAGTTTCAGCGACTGTAACTCCTTTACCAGCGGCCAGGCCATCGGCCTTGATCACAATCGGCACACCCTGCTTCTTCACATAATCCAGGGCTTCTTCAAAATCATTAATCTCCCTGTAGGCCGCAGTGGGTACATTGAAGCGATCCATCACTTTTTTCGCATAGGCCTTGCTTCCTTCTAAGCGTGCTGAATGCTGATTTGGGCCAAAAACAGGCAAGTTCCGTTTTTCAAACAGATCCACAATTCCGTCATTTAATGGATCTTCCGGACCAACCACTGTTATGTCAATTTTATTGGCTTCCGCAAAATCAGCCAATTCTTCAATCTGCATTACCTGCAAAGGGACACATTCCGCAATCTCAGCAATACCCGGATTGCCGGGCGCACAAAATATTTTGCGCGCACCGTTTCCGTTTTTGAGCTTCCATACTAATGCGTGTTCCCTTCCGCCGCCGCCAATCACCAATATTTTCATTTACATTTCCTGCTGAAATTGTTGAATTGCTTTGGGCAATAATTGGTGTTCCAGCAAATGAATTTTTGCTGTCAGACTTTCTGCCGTATCTTCCGGATCAAGGCTTATTTTCTGTTGTAAGAATATTCGACCTGTGTCCATTCCCGCATCCACAAAATGTACGGTGACGCCGGTTTCTTTTACACCTGCCCGCCAGGCTTGTCCTACCGCGTCTATCCCAGGAAATAAAGGCAGGAGTGAAGGGTGCAGATTGATCATTCTCCCTTCCCATTGTTCGAGCAGAACACAGCCTACCAAACGCATATATCCCGCTAAAACAACAAGCTCAATTTTTGCTGTTTTCAACTTTTCAGAAATGACAGTTTCATAAGAATTTTTATCAGGATAATCCTGCGGGCGGAAAACAAAAGCCGGAATCCCTCGTTTTTTAACTTCTTTCACAACTGGTGCATCCGGATGGTCACAGACGAGTAAATCCAGTGAAACTCCCTGAAGTTTATCGGCAAGAACTGCATCGTGAATTGCCTGCAGATTGGATCCCCGTCCGGAAGCAAAAACAGCAATTCTCATTTTTGCACCCACCTCACTTCCGCTTTATTTCCGGAAACAATTTGACCGATGCGGTAAACCGTTTCACCGGCTTGTTCCAGAATTTTTTTCGCAGTTTTTTCTTCTGACTCCGGAACGCAAATCACAAAACCGATTCCCATATTAAATACCGGAAACAGCTCTTCATCCGGGAGTCCGCAAACTTTTCTCAAAAATGCATAAACCTGCAAATCCGGCCACGCACTTTTTTCAATTTCCGCGACCGTATTTTTCGGAAGCATACGTGGAACATTTCCAGGCAATCCTCCACCCGTAATGTGCGACATTCCTAGTACATCTACAACTTCAAGTAACTTCAAAATTGATTTTACATAAATCCTGGTTGGAGTCAGGAGTGCTTCACCAATAGTTTCTGCTGTTCCCGGCAGAATTGAATTTATACTCTGCGAACTTACTGAAAGGATCCTGTGTACCAGAGAAAAACCATTGCTGTGAACGCCACTGGAGGCAAGTCCGAGCAAGACATTTCCTGCTGCTATTCTGCTGCCGTCAATCAATTTTTCACGTTCAACAGCACCGACCGCAAAACCTGCCAAATCGTATTCAGCTGTTTTGTACATTCCCGGCATTTCCGCGGTTTCTCCGCCCAGTAAGGCACATCCTGACTGCAGACAACCCTCGCTGATACCTTTCACCACCGCTTCTACCTTTTGCGGAAACAACTTCCCGCAAGCCAAATAATCCAAAAAAAACAGTGGCTCCGCACCCTGAACCAAAATATCGTTGACGCACATTGCCACCAGGTCAATACCGATTGTCTCGTGACTGTCCAATTCAAAAGCTAATTTCAACTTTGTACCCACGCCGTCTGTACCGGAAACCAGCACAGGATTTTTGTATTTGCTCCGGTTCAGCTCAAACAATCCACCAAATCCACCTAGTCCGCTTAATACTTCCGGACGCAGGGTTCTCTGAGCTAATGGTTTGAGCCGTTCAACAGCTTCATCTGCTGCTGCTAAATCAACACCCGCTTTCTGGTAAGCTTTCAAGATTTTTCTTTAAGTTAATGATTTTCAGTTCAAGTTGAATTAACAAGTCGGTGTGGGATAACTTCCATTAAAACAGGCCAGGCAATGTCCCCGATTTGAGGAGACATCTTTACGGCCTGTAGCAGCAATCATACCTTCAGCAGAAATGAAATGTAAAGAATCCGCACCTATTTTCTGGCATATTTCTGCCGGTGTCTGGGTAGCGGAAATTAACTCCATTCGCCTTGCGGTGTCAATCCCGTAGAGGCAGGGATGCGTGATCGGTGGAGAAGTAACACGCATATGTACTTCGGTTGCACCTGCATCTTTGAGAATTTCTACAATTCTCCCACTGGTCGTTCCCCGTACAATTGAATCATCAACCAAAATTATGCGTTTGCCTTCAACCGCTTTTCGCACGACGCTTAGTTTCATCCGGACACCTTTACGGCGTAATTCCTGATCCGGCTGAATGAAAGTACGCCCCACATAGCGGTTTTTCATCATCCCCATTTCGTAAGACAAACCGCTTTCCTCTGCAAAACCAATCGCCGCGGCCAGTCCTGAATCCGGAACGCCAATCACCACATCTGCTTCAGTGGGCACTTCCCTGCAAATCTGCCGCCCCATTTCTTTGCGTGCATTGTGCACGCTGATACCGTCAATTTCACTGTCCGGACGTGCAAAATAAATATATTCAAAAGAGCAAATCGAGCGTGGGCTTGGCTCCATAAAATTTTGTGAATGCAACCCTTCTGCATCAATCACCAGCATTTCACCAGGTTCAATTTCCCTCACAAACTCTGCTCCACAAACATCCAACGCACAGGTTTCTGAAGCAACGACCCAACCATCATCCAGTTTACCCAGAGAAAGTGGATGAAATGCGCGTGGATCCTGCGCAGCCACAAGCTGGGTTTCAGTCATAAAAAGCAGGGCGTAGGCACCTTCAATCATCCGCAATGCATCCTGAATCGCCTGTTCAATTGGTGGACCTGAACGAGCAATAAAATGCGGTACAATTTCCGTATCGCTGTTTGTCTGGAAAATAGATCCCTGCCTTTCCAATTGTGTGCGCAAACGTTTAGCATTTACTAAATTACCGTTGTGTGCGACTGCGACTCGTCCACCCGAGTAGCGAAAAACAAGCGGTTGCGCATTCAGCAGTCCGCTGTCTCCCGCAGTGGTATAACGTACATGCCCAATTCCGATGTGACCTGCAAGCTGAGAATACTGTTCTTCCCCAAAGGCTTCTGTCACCAGTCCTGTTCCACGATGAGTGTGAAAATGTTTTCCGTCTGAAACACAAATCCCNGTGCTTTCCTGCCCTCGATGCTGTAGCGAATGCAAACCGAAATAAGTCAGCTCCGCTGCTTGAGGATTATTAAATACTCCAAAAATACCGCACATAAATGTGTTGCTTATGATGTTATAGGTGTGTGTTGAGTTGTAAAATATTTCATCTTCCGCCTGAGACTTCAAGCAGTGAACCTGTTGTATATGAAGACTCACTTGAAAGCAGCCACATAATTGCCTTCGCAACTTCCTCTGCGCTTCCTCCTCTTTTCATTGGAATACTGGCTTTAACACGTTCCACACGTCCGGGTTCGCCTCCGCTGGAGTGAATATCTGTGTCGATCACGCCGGGGCGTACCGCATTTACACGGATTCCTTCCTCAGCCACTTCCTGCGCAAGGCCTCTGGTAAAAGTATCAACCGCCCCTTTTGATGCGGCATAATCTACATATTCTCCAGCGCTCCCAAGTCTAGCCGCAGCGGATGACACATTGACAATCGCTCCACCTTTTCCGCCATTTTTTGTGGACATTCGTTTGACCGCTTCCCTGGCGCACAAAAAACTACCGATAACATTTGTCAAGAAAACACGGTTAAGACGCGCCGCATTCATATCCTCAATTCGCATTTGCGTTTCTAGAATTCCTGCATTGTTGACAAGAGCGCTGATTTTTCCGAGCTTGTCATCAACAGTACAAAACAGTTTCACCACTTCTTCCTCCCGTGAAATGTCTGCACCAACCGCAAGTGCACGTCCGCCATCTGCGTTAATTTCCTCGACGATCTGCTTTGCCGCTGCTTTGTTTTTTAAATAATTCACACAGACAACATAACCGCTTCTGCCTGCAATCCGTGCTGTTGCAGCACCAATTCCACGACTTGCACCGGTTATGATCAGAACCTCGTCCATTTATTCAAAGCTTTAAATATACAGTTCAAAAAATAATTTACTTAACGCTGCATTACACGTTCAATCGCGTTTTGCCACAAATCACGCAGGTTCCGTAATTCTGCCTGAATCAGTGGAGCTCCGTTAAAGGCAATTTCAAAGTTTTTCGTAACACCGGAAGAAACGGTGGCAGAAATTTCCGCGGAAAGCACCTTACCTATCCGGAAACATTGTACTCCTTTTTCCCGCATTGATGCTTCGATCTGCCTTACTTTTTCGGGAGAAACACTCAGCAAAATCCGGGATTGCGATTCGCTGAATAAGGCAATGTCCGGACGCAGATCACTTTTCAAATCAACTGATATTCCAAATTTTTCTGTGCAGGCAGTCAGCAATGCTAAAGCCAGCCCGCCATGTGAAAGATCATGCGCCGACATTACATTCCCGCAGCGGATATTTTCCAGCAGCGCCTGTTGCAAAGTCTGCTCTTTTTCCAAATTAAGTTCCGGAGGCATTCCGCATATTTCACCCAACTGCATTTGCTGATAAGCGCTTCCGCCCAGTTCGTTTTTTGTTTCGCCCAACAGCAGCAAAACGTCGTCTGAATTCTGGAAAAACTGAGTGGTCGTGTGCTCGTTTTTTTCGATCAAACCAACCGCGCCAACAACTGGTGTTGGGTAAATTGCCTCTCCTTCAGTTTCATTGTAGAGGCTGACATTTCCTCCGGTTACAGGCAATTTAAGAAAATTACAAGCTTCTGCCATTCCGCTAACTGCTTGTTCGAGCTGCCAGAAAATTCCCGGTTTTTCCGGATTCCCGAAATTCAATCCGTCCGTAATCGCCAGTGGTCGTCCGCCTGAACAAATAACATTTCGCGACGCTTCCGCCACAGCGATTTTACCACCGGTTTTTGGATCAAGAAAAACATAACGCGAGTTGCCGTCAATGCTCAAAGCGAGTGCTTTGTCTGTGCCTTCCACTCGTACCACACCCGCATCTGATCCGGGGCGTACCGAAGTGCTGGTACGTACCATAAAATCGTATTGTTGGTAAACCCATGATTTTGAAGCCAGTTCCGGAGTTTGAATCAGCTGTTCGAAAACATTGTTTATATCTTCCGGAACATCCCATGTTATTGCAGATTTCTTTTGCCGATCAATAACTTCCTGCGGCATTTTAGCTTCACGCTGATAAATAGGTGTTGCACCGCAAACTGTATTCAACGGTAATTCCGCAACCGATTTTCCATGATGTTTAAGCCGTAAAACCTGTTCTTCAATAACATATCCGACAGTCACAGCGGGCACATCCCATTTTTTGCAAATCTCAAATACCTCTTCCTCACGTCCGGGGTTGGCCACAAACAACATTCTTTCCTGTGATTCGGAAAGCATGATTTCATACGCGGACATATTTTCCGCACGCTGCGGTACTAAATTCAAATTAAGCTCCATACCAACACCGCCCTTGTCTGACATTTCCGTGCTGGAGCAGGTCAATCCCGCGGCGCCCATGTCCTGAACGCTGTAAATTGCGCCGCTTTCGTAAACTTCCAGACAGGCTTCAATCAGCAATTTACCCATGAACGGATCCCCAACCTGCACAGCCGGTCGTTTTGCGTCCGAATCTTCATTCAGCTCTTCCGAGGCAAAAGTCGCCCCGTGAATTCCGTCCCGTCCTGTCGCCGCTCCTACGTAAATCACTGATTTACCAACACCTTCCGCTCTGCCGTGCTGAAGTTGATCGTGACGTAAAACGCCGACACCCATCGCATTGACCAGAGGATTTCCGCTGTAGCATTCATCAAAGCAAACCTCTCCGCCTACAGTTGGAACACCGATGCAGTTGCCGTATCCTGCAATTCCAGCCACCACATTCCCGAAAAGATAATGTGTACGGCTGGCACTTGCACTCTTAGCACTGCCCTTAGTCCCGTTCACGGAAAGCGGTCCGAAACGTAAAGAATTAAGCACCGCCACCGGACGCGCACCCATTGAAAAAATATCGCGTAAAATTCCGCCAACTCCGGTCGCAGCGCCTTGATAAGGTTCAATTGCAGAAGGATGATTGTGGCTTTCGACTTTGAAAACAACCGCATAGCCCTCACCTATATCAACAACACCAGCGCCTTCTCCTGGTCCCTGCAGGACTTCCGGACCATCCACCGGAAAACGGGAAAGCAGCGGTTTTGAGTTTTTGTATGAACAGTGTTCTGACCACATAACTCCGAAAATTCCGGTTTCGGTAAGGTTCGGAGGCCGTCCAAGCAATTCGACCATGAGCTCATATTCAGCATCGTTGAGGCCCATTTGCCGATAAACTTGTTCACTCTTAATTTGATCCGGGGTAGGTTCGATTGGATGCATCTGCAGTATTAAATCTCAATATTCTTTTAGCTGTTTTTTGAACACAATGTGGCAATTATTCATCGTCGTTTTTTTCACAACTGCATGAAACTTTTAAGACTATTTTGTTAGTATTATTTCAAGTGATTCCTGAAGGTTCNGCAAAATGCCTGAAATNCGCCATTTCTATTTTTAACCGATTCTCTTTCAATTACATNCTGCAAACACTTTAANCCGGCTTTATCAACANGACGCTTCACCTGCCCCGCAAAGATTCAAAGAGAATGCGGCCGTCTGAAGTTCCCATCCAGTCTGTCATGGCACGTTCCGGATGAGGCATCATGCCCAACACATTTCCTTTTAAATTACTGATTCCCGCAATATTGTCCACAGATCCGTTTGGATTTGTGCCGGCATAACGGAAAACGATTTGTCCGTTGTCTTCCAGTTTACGCAGAGTTTCAGCATTACAAGTGTAATTTCCCTCACCGTGTGCGATCGGAAAGCGTAACGGAATGTCTGCTCTCTCTGCATATCCGCTGGTGAATGGTGTTGNCGTATTTGAGACTTGCAGGCTGACAGTATCACAGATGAAACGAAGTCCGGAATTTCTGTGCAATGCNCCGGGAAGTAGTCCGCATTCAGTGAGTATCTGGAAACCATTGCAAATGCCTAGTACAGGCACACCGGAATCCGCAGCTTGACGCAAAGCCTTCAGAATTGGTGCACGGGCTGCCAAAGCTCCTGCTCTTAATGCGTCACCGTAGGAAAAACCTCCCGGGACCATTATAGCGTCAAAACCATTTAATGAATCACCTGCATACCATACATACTCCGCTTCCATCCCTTCCACAGAATTAGCGGCTTTGTAAAGATCGTAGTCACAATTTGATCCCGGAAAGACAAGCACCGCACAACGCATCATGCCTCCACTATTTCAAAGCGGTAATCCTCAATCACTGCATTTACGAGCAGTGCATCACACATTTCCTTCAGCCTCGATTCGGCTTTTACGGAATCGCTTTCTTCCAGCCAGACTTCNATCGATTTTCCGATGCGCACATTTTGTGCCTCCGGAAAACCGAGGGTTTGCAGCGAGTGTTGAACAGCCTGACCTTGAGGGTCGAGCACGTCTTGTTTCAGTGAAACAGTTACTATTCCTTTGAGCATGTAANTGGAATGAGTTTGAGTTTATGAGTTTGCTGTTATACGTTTAAAAACTTCCGCATAAGCTTCTGTCACTCCGCCAAGATCACGGCGGAAACGGTCTTTGTCCATTTTTTCATGGGTTTTTGCATCCCAGAATCTACAGGTATCCGGTGAGATTTCATCGGCNANNAGCAAATTNCCGGAAGAGTCNCGTCCAAATTCNAGTTTAAAATCAACCAGCAGCAAACCACGGGGGGTCAACAATTTCAGGAGAGAGTCATTGACTGCCAATGCCCGCCGGCGCAGCTCATTTAATTCTTCATCACTTGCTAAGCCGAGAGTCTGGATNTGANCATCNGCCAGGAGCGGATCGCCCAGATCATCATCTTTATAATAGAATTCCACAATTGGTTCCGGCAACTTCCGCCCCTCTTCCCAACCAAGTCGTTTACTTAAAGAACCTGCAGCAATGTTACGTGTCACCACTTCCAAAGGGACAATTTCTACACGTTTCACTAATTGTTCTATATCAGAAATTTTTCTGACAAAGTGACTCTCGATACCTTGCTCAGCCAGATAGTTGAAGAAGAAAGAGGTGATTTCGTTATTGAGATGGCCCTTGCCTTCGAGTTGTTCAAATTTTTCNCCATTGAAAGCAGTTGTGTCATTTTTGTAAGCAACCCTGACAATTTCCGCATCATCCGTGGAAAAAATTTTTTTAGCCTTGCCTTCGTAGAGCAGTGTTTCGGACATGATGTTTTTTGGTTTTTGTTAACTACAAAGTTAAAATAGAACCTAAATTAATACTATTTCCCGCTATTCCAGAACGCAAATAACTAAAGCATTTTGTTAAGCAAATCTGCATCCCATACACCTAAATTCTGTAAAGGTTCCAGTAGTGATTCCAGTGAGTCTGACGTCAAATTAAGATGCCCCATTTTACGTCCGGAACGGCAATCCTGCTTTCCGTACAAATGCAGTTTTGCTTCCGGGGGCAAGTCTTTCAATTTTTCCAGTAAAAGAGGTAGATGCTCACCCAGAATATTGAGCATCAGGGCAGGTTTATGCAATTCAGTTGAGCCAAGCGCTAAGTTAGTTATCGCTCTCAAATGCTGTTCAAACTGGGAGGTTACACAAGCGTTCTGAGTNAAATGTCCTGAATTGTGCGGACGCGGTGCAATCTCATTGACCTGTAATTTGCCATCCGGCAAGACAAACATTTCNACACCGAGTACACCTACAAGTTCCAACCCTTCAGCTATTTTTTTTGCAACATTTTGCGCCTGCTCACTCACTTCAGAAACTAACCTAGCAGGTATTCTGCTGATGGTCAGTATATTTTTTTTGTGCAAATTTTCTGCAGGTGTAAAACAGCGGATTTCACCCAAGCGATTACGTGTGACAATTACTGAAATTTCCATTTCGAAGGGGACAAACTGCTCAGCGACAATTTCTGTTTTTGCCTGACTCAGTGCAGAAAATGCTTCCGGAATTTGTGCCGTGCTGGATATCCTGGCCTGACCCCTGCCGTCGTATCCGCCGGTAACGGTTTTGAGCATTAACCCGCCAAGCATGTCAAAGGCCGCAGAAACATCTTTTTCAGTAATTATTTTTTGGAAAGGAGCAACCGGAACAGCGAGTTCTTCCAGGAAGGTTTTTTCGCGTATGCGATTTTGAGAAATCCGGAGCAGTTGACTGCCTTGAGGCAGGTCCACTCTTTCCTCAAGCCATGCAACTGCGTCCGCATTCACATTTTCGAATTCGTAGCTAACAACATCACAGGCATCAGCTAATTCCGCCAGTGCCTCAAAGTCATCGTAGGCGGATGTTATCTGCTTAGCACCTGCAAGTGCTGCGGGACAGTTTGGAGCAGGATCAAGAACAATAAAACGGAAACCCATCGCATGACCTGCAAGCACCAGCATTTGTGCCAACTGACCTCCTCCGAGAAGACCAACCATCGATCCTGGGAGTAAAGGNTCCGGAACTGAAGTCATGGCAATTCTGCTTCCAGTACATTTTTACGGATTTTTTCACGCCGCCGAATCAAACGTCTGCGCAATTCCGGATCATGATTTGCCAGGATTTGTGCGGCAAGTAATCCTGCATTGTGCGCGCCCGCTCCTCCAATGGCCAGGGTAGCAACCGGAACTCCGCGGGGCATCTGCACAATTGACAACAAAGAATCCTGACCGCCCAGAGCAGATGTTTTTACTGGAACACCGATTACCGGAAGCTGTGTCTGTGCGGCCACCATTCCCGGAAGATGCGCTGCACCGCCTGCACCGGCGATGATAATCTGCAGTCCCCGCTCTTCAGCCTGTGTCGCATAAGCAGCCATCCATTCCGGTGTACGGTGCGCAGAGACAACACGTTTTTCATAACTAATGCTCAACTCGTCCAGCACATCACAGCTTTCTTTCATCGTTTCCCAATCAGACGTGCTGCCCATGATGACTCCGACAAGAGCTGGATTTCCATTTTTCTGTGCCATTTTTATTATTTGCTAATGAAATTACAAACCATAATATTCAGCCAAACGCTTAAATCCGGGACGTGAATTTTCGATGGTTTCAGCAGAACAGCAGAGTGAAATCCTAAAATGCCCCGGACCGCCAAAGCCAACTCCCGGAACGAGTAGTATTTTCTCGTGCTGTGCACGTTTAACAAATGCTACATCATCCGGATCAGGTGATTTGGGAAAAATGTAAAAAGCGCCCTGCGGTTTGATTGCTTCAAATCCCAACTCACTGATCATGGAGAAAATTTTGTCACGTGATTTTTCATAAACAGAAATGTCAACTCTCGCATTTCCAAGTAGAGGCAAAATTTTCTGCATCATTGCCGGAGCATTCACAAATCCGAGTATCCGGTTACACAGCACGAGAGCCTGACGCAGTTCCCCTCCTTCAACTGCATCCGGATGAACCGCGATGTAACCTATTCTTTCACCGGCAAGGCCTAAATCCTTGGAGTGGGAATTGACTAAAATTGAATTTGGATAACTGAGAAAAACATTGCTGTTGGTTAATCCATCAAAAACCAGATAACGGTAAATATCATCTGAAACGAGGTAGATAGGATGACCGTATTCTTTTTCTTTACGCAACAGTAACTGAGCTAATTCGTCTAATGTCTGCTGTGAATAAACAGCACCGGTAGGGTTATTTGGACTATTAATGATCAGAATTTTTGTCTGTTCACTCAAACTTGCCTCGATTGAATCGAGGTCAGGTTGAAATTCAGCAGTAGTTTCAGCCAGTGTCAGTCGTCCACCGTGATTTTGTACGTATGCTCCGTATTCTACAAAATACGGAGTCAAAGCCAATACTTCATCTCCTGCTTCAAGCAAAGCCTTGAACACCACATTCAAACCACCTCCGGCTCCAACACACATCACTACATCCTCACAGCCAAAAGGATGACCTGTTTCATCACGCATCACACCGGCAATGAACTCCCGTGTTTCTTCAAATCCTGCATTCGGCATATAACGGTGCATTCCCGGTTCAGGATTTTCCAGTAACAGACGCAGTTGCTCATGCACTTGTTGAGGCGGTTCCAGGATCGGATTGCCAAGTGAAAAATCAAACACATTTTCTGCTCCATGCTCTGCCTTGAGTCGAGCACCTGCTTCAAACATTTGACGAATCCATGAGCCTTTTTCCATGGATTCACGTATTGATTGTGAAATAGACATTTTTTTCGCTTTGAGTAAAGACTTCTCGTAAAAACCGGAAGACGAGATATTTTGGGATTCCTGCTAATACAGGAGTGACAGATAATACGGAACACTGTCAAGAGGTATGAGGTCAGGAAAAGAGATTCTTGATTGTTTCAACAAATTTTTCACGTATCGGATTGCTTTCTTCCTCACAGCAATCATCGAATTCTTTCAATAATTCTTTTTGCTTTGCTGTCAGTTTGCTTGGAGTCTCCACCACAACCCGCACATGTAAATCTCCTCGTCCGCCNCCACGNAGGTGCGCTATACCCTGGTTTTTCAATCTAAATATTTTGTGAGTTTGAGTGCCGGCAGGAATTTTTAATCTGGCTTGCCCTTCTAAAGTTGGCACTTCAAGATCGGTTCCAAGAGTCGCCTGAGAAAAACTGATCGGGACTTCGCAAAAGATGTCTGCACCGTCACGTTCAAAAAGAGAGTGATCCTTGACACGTAAAACAATGTAAAGATCACCACTCGATCCTCCATTTGCTCCATGCTCACCTTCTCCGGTGAGTTTGATCCTTGAACCTGTAGCAACTCCGGCAGGAATGTTAACTCGAATACGTTTTGTTTTAGAAACGCGGGTGCGTCCATGACAGGTTTTACATGGATTTGAAATTGTCTTTCCACGTCCCCCGCAACTGCTGCAGGTTGTGGCAACACTAAAAAATCCCTGTTGAACCCGCTGCTGTCCAGTTCCTCCACAGGAGCCGCAAATTTTTATGTCGTTTTCTGACTCTGCCCCAAGACCGCTGCAGGAATCACAGGTTTCCATGCGTGGGACATCAATTTCTTTCGATGAGCCAAAAACTGCTCATCAAAGGAAATTTCCATATTATACTGTAAATCTGATCCGCGTTCACCGCGTCCGGTTGAACTACCTCCGGAACCGCTGAAGAACTCACTGAAAATATCTCCGAAAACATCTCCGAACCCACTTCCACCGGCTCCTCCGAAACCACCCATTCCACTACCCATGCCTTCAGCGGCATGTCCGAACTGGTCATAGCGTGAACGTTTTTCCTGGTCACCGAGTACCTCAAAAGCCTCAGATGCTTCTTTGAATTTATCTTCTGCCTGCTTATCTCCCTGATTACGGTCCGGATGATATTTCATCGCGACCTTGCGGTACGCTTTTTTGAGATCCTCTTTTGAAGCATTGCGGGGCACACCCAACACTTCATAATAATCGCGTTTTGCCATGAAATTCCGTCAAGGGGTTACAGGTTCAAAATTGAAGGTTTATATATTAGTGTCTTTTCCTTTCAGCCTGAGCCTGTTTTACTTTTTTACTTCTTCAAAATCTGCATCGACAATATCTTCATCATCTTTGTCTGATTTTTCATCACCGTCCTGAGAGTCTTCATTTCCCTGTTCAGCTGTAGCGGTCTGTTGCTCTGCCTGTTGACTGTATAACAATTCAGCCATTTTGTGAGAAGCTTGTGTCAATGCTTCAAGATCACTCTTGATTGCGTCAAGGTCTTCTGTTTCCAAGCTCTTTTTGAGTTGTTCGCTGCAGGCTTCAATTTTTGTTTTATCTTCTTCCGGCAGCTTTTCTCCAAGTTCACTTACAGATTTTTCGGTACTGTAAATAAGCGTTTCAGCCTGGTTTCTAACTTCAACACCTTCACGTTTTTCTTTATCTTCTTCAGCAAACTGTTCTGCATCATTAACCATTTTTTCGACTTCTTCATCTGAAAGTCCACCCGAAGACTCAATTTTTATGGCTTGCTCTTTTCCGGTACCTAAATCTTTGGCACTGACATGGACAATCCCGTTTGCGTCAATATCAAATGTCACCTCAATTTGCGGTACTCCACGTGGTGCAGGTGGAATGCCGACCAGCTCAAAACGACCAAGTGTTTTGTTATCTGTTGACATCTCACGCTCACCCTGTAGAACATGAATGCTGACCGCTGGCTGATTGTCAGCTGCTGTTGAGAAAGTCTGGCTTTTTCGAGTAGGTATGGTCGTGTTACGCTCAATTAATTTCGTCATCACACTGCCCAGAGTTTCAATACCAAGTGAGAGTGGAGTCACATCAAGAAGCAGCACGTCTTTAACATCTCCTGTAAGAACACCACCCTGGATTGCCGCGCCAATAGCTACAACTTCATCCGGGTTAACACCTTTGTGAGGTTCTTTGCCAAAAAATTCTTTGACCATTTCCTGAACTTTTGGCATACGTGTCATGCCGCCCACCAGAATGACCTCATTGATGTCCTTTGAGGTACAGCCTGCGTCTTTCAGTGCCTTGCGGCAGGGCTGAAGACAACCCTGAACAAGATCGTCAACCAATGATTCAAATTTGGCACGAGTAATTTTAAGATTTAAGTGTTTTGGACCTGACGCATCTGCTGTAATAAAGGGTAAATTCACATCTGTTTCGGAACTCGCCGACAATTCATGCTTGGCTTTTTCTGCTGCTTCACGTAGACGTTGCAGTGCCATCTTGTCTTCACGTAGATCAATCCCGTTTTCTTTTTTAAACTCATCTGCAAAAAAAGTGATCAGCCGATTGTCAAAGTCATCTCCACCTAGAAAAGTATTGCCATTAGTTGATTTTACATCAAATACACCTTCACCAATTTCCAAAATAGAAATATCAAAAGTACCTCCACCTAAATCAAAAACTGCAATTTTCTCATCATGTTTTTTATCCAGTCCATATGCCATTGCTGCGGCAGTCGGTTCGTTAATAATTCGCAGGACATCAAGCCCAGCAATTTTACCGGAATCTTTAGTAGACTGACGTTGTGCGTCACTGAAATAAGCAGGAACAGTAATTACTGTTTCTGTAACTGTCTCTCCCAGATATTCCTCTGCAGTCTGTTTCATTTTCTGTAGAATGGACGCGGATATTTCCTGAGGCGAATAGTTTTTATCGTCAACTTTCACATACGCTAAATCCTGATTGCCTTTAACAATTTCATAAGACACCATTTTTTTCGTATGCTTTACTTCCGCGGATTTAATGTTCTGTCCCATCAAACGTTTGATGGAATAGATTGTACGTTGAGGATTAGTTACTGCTTGTCTTTTTGCAACCTGTCCTATCAAACGTTCCCCTTCGTCATTAAAAGCAACCATCGAAGGTGTCGTACGTGTTCCTTCGGCATTTTGAATGACCTTCGGTTCACCACCTTCCATGATACTTACACATGAATTCGTGGTTCCTAAATCTATACCAATAACTTTTCCCATAATTATTCTCCTTGTTCTTTTATGAATTTCCCCCTTGACACAGCTGATTGTTTTCGGGGGGATTATAATTAATTTTTTATAATTTTTTCAGCTTATATTATAAGCTCAATTTTTTCCTGAGACACGGACCATTGCCGGACGAATAATACGGCCATGCAGTGAATAACCACCCAGACATTCCTCAACAACCTGGTTGTCAGGAACAGCATCCGAATCAACAACTCCTACAGCCTGGTGAATGTTCGGATCAAACTCTTCACCAACTGTATTAATTCTGGTAACACCAAATTTCTCAAAAACTTCATGTGTCATTTTATTGACCATCTCCAACCCGACTATCATACTTTCCACGTCTGTATGGTCACTCTTAGCGTGTGAGATAGCTCGTTCAATATTGTCAAGAGATGGCAGCAGTTCTTTGATTAAATCAAGATTAAAAAATTTGAAGCGGTCAGAGCTTTCACGAATCATGCGTTTTTTATAGTTTTCAAACTCTGCATTGACTCTAAGATAGCGGTCTTCCATATTCTTCGCTCTAGCGCGTTCCTTTTCCAACAGATCTTCTTCAGTTGACTCCGCTTCAACTTCAGGCTGCTCAGGCGAATCCGCTGCGATTTCAGACTCTATCTCTTCCTGCAGATTTACAAACTCTTCAGCTATTTTCGGTTCATCCGTTTTCTGCTTTTTTCCCACTGCTTCCTTTTGTTTTTTTGGCACTCATAAGGATCTTAATTTATAAATTCAGTCGTAAGATTGTTCGGTAATTGTTTTTGACAATATTTTAGCGGTATAGTCGACCATGGATATTATGCGTTTATAATCCATACTTGTGGGACCGACAACTCCTATTGAACCTAAAACATTTTGATTGTTGCGATAACTGGCGGTGATAAGTGAACAGTCCTGTAATTGTATTAAATCGTTTTCAATACCAATAAATATATGTACACCTTTGTGCTTCATGGAATCGTCCAGAATTTTCATAATTGCGCTTTTCTGGTCAAAAGCATCAATTAACGAACGTAGAGAAGACTGTTCATGAAAATGAGAATCTAACAGGAGATTCATCTGACCGTCTATCAGCATTTCACCCGGCTGATTTAATTCAAAAGCTTTTTTGCCTAAACGTATAGCTTGAGCTAAGAGATCATGATAACGGTTACGGTCATCAACCATACTCTGGTGAATTTCTTCACGAATTTCCTGCATTGAGTGATCTTTGAACTTGTCGTTCAGAAATTCTGCAACCGAGTTAAGAAATTCCTGGGATTGGCTATCCTTGGTAAAGATAATCTTGTCACGTACAACACCTGCTTTTGTGACTAAAATGACAAGGATTCTGTCCTCACTGATTTTTATTAACTCAATGCGTTGAAGTCGACTGACAGAAGCCTTGGGCGTGCTTACCACACAGGCAAATTTAGTGAGTTCCGCCAGCATACGCACTGCCTCTGCCAGGATTGCCTCTACCTGAGAACCCTGTTCATTCGAAACTTGAGAAATTTTTTCCTTAATCTGCTGCGATATGCTTGGAGGAGACTCTAAGGAGTTAACGTAAAACCTGTAAGCTTTGTCGGTAGGAACACGTCCTGCTGAGGTATGGTTCTGAATCAAATAGCCCAGTTCTGCCAAATCAGACATAATGTTTCTGATCGTTGCAGGAGAAAGCGTGATTCCTATCGTCTTGGAAAGTGTGCGTGAACCAATTGGTTCTGAGGATTGTATGTAGTTTTCTATTATACTGTGAAGAACTAACTGTGCCCGCTCATTCAAAACTAAGTTATAACGGACTCCTTTTTTACCATTATCTATAACTTTTTTTATCAAAAGAAAGACTCCTGCATCATTTTATCTATTAGCACTCAGTAAAGGGTAGTGCTAATAATTTAACTATTTTTAAAGAAATAAGTCAAGCAAAAGATAGCAGCAGATAAAATTTAGAAGATAANTTAGCAGAAGTTGCGATTAAAAAGNAAACTCATCAGCTGTAAGTCAACGGCAGAGAAAAAACTGCAGCAAATAGTACATTAGAAAGGGTTCCTTTTTTTACGGGATTCCAGAAACAATTCGATTATACTTCGATATTTATTTTCAAGCTCATCCTGTTCTTTAAATGACTGATTTTTTACTAAATTTAATTTTGAATCAGAGCTTTTAAAAGTAGAAATATGACTTAGAACCCACGAATCCTGTTTCAGGTTTATGAAAAACATTTTTGCTGACTCACCCTCAGCTTGCCTTTCGAAGCTAAAACGCAGCACAATCCTGCCGCGCTGTTCGCCCGTCCAGTAGTGAATCAATCCCAACTCGGGATGCTCCAAATCACCTTCAACAGCACTGGGCCAGTTTTCTTTGATTTCTTCTTCAATCTTGTTCATTTTATCGCTGATATTTATGATGAAAAAAGTAATTGCTGAGCACTCTTACGAGTTTGCGCATCAGAAAATCGAAAAACCGCTCTGTCCATCCAATAATGCAAAAACCCACTTGCGAGACCGATTCCTACTAAGAAAGTATACCACTCAGAGTGCTGCAGCCATTCCATTAAAGCAGGCCAAACTTGTTCGCTGTATCGGCCGCCGGCTGAAACCGCCTCGATTTCAAAAAATGGTGTCATAATAACAGAAAACACGCAGAGGGAAATCAAAACCAACCAGGGCTTCCAAAATGTTTTTTCTGAGGATTTTTTCATTGAAACGCTTTTCTGCTTTTCATCGTGTTCGACATCATTTCCTCCCATGTGTGCCGCCAGGCCAATCGCCGCCAGCCAATGTTGCAGAGTCCAAAGCAGCAAAAACTGAAACGGATCCAGCTGAAATGCGACTACCGCCATCATGCCTATTCCTAATAAATACAAAATTCTGGGAAGACCGGAATCCTGAAGCCAAGCGTTACGAACCATAAAAAATGTACTTCCGACGACAAGCCAGGTTCCTAAGCGCAGTAACATTGGAACTCCCTCTAGCCCCCAATCTGTAATAAGATTTGGCAAAATATGTTTCTCCTGTAAAAAGGATGTTCCATGCAAAAGCTCCGCAATTATAACCAGTACTCCCCCTACTCCCCAACAAAAAATACGGTCCTGTTTATTAGCAGAAGCCGCGGATTCTGGATTCCATCGGTGATGATAAAGCCTGAGAATTCCATAGTGCTGAGCCGCAAAATGATGTACTCCCCAGGCGAAATCAAGCAGCAGTAACCCGAGAATTCTTTCACTTACTGTAAAAGCTGAGAAAGATCCCGGCATGTAAAGCACAGCTAAAACACATAAGACAATCAACAGCGGAAGAATTATGAACCGCTTCTGCTGATCTCTGCGTAGAGGTTTGTAGGCCAGTGTTCCCCAAGCTAAATAAAATGAACTGAATCGATGCGCAATCCAGAAAAGAAACACAGCGACAGCATAAAACATTTCCTGCAGTTGAGAAGGATTTAACATGAGCAACAGAAACGTCAACCATATTCCTGAATGCTGCCAAAATACGTCCCACTTTGAGGACCTAATCCAACCTTTTGTATAATCGTTCATTTATTCTGCTTGAATATCAACGTTTCACAATATTAATAAATCTACTATTAGCCTAACATGAAAATGCGAACAAAATTTGAAGGAAAGCAAAAAACTTGCGAAAATTTTATTTATTACAGATGCTGTGCGTTCATAATTAACTCAAAAATGAAATAACAATGTTGCATTATTTTGCATACGGATCAAACATGAGCGCCCGGCGTATCCGTCACCGACTCGGTTGGTCGCCNCCACGTATCGCTGTGACTCTGCAGGATTACCTCCTTGCCTTTAATAAACAATCTGCCGATGGTGGAAAAGCCAATATTCAAGTTTCATCCGGTGATGAGGTTGAAGGCATTTTATANTTTGTCAAAGAAGNTGACCTTTTGACGATGGACACTTATGAAGGTGTTGCTGAGCAACAATATAAGCGCCTTGATATTGAAGTCATTGACCTTTCCGGAAGACCGATGCCGGCAGTTGCCTATGTTGCCCTCAATACCGGACCTGAATCACGACCCACCGTTGAATATCTGAACTATCTGCTGGAAGGGGAACATCTCCTGAGTCTGGAATATGTTTCTCGTCTGGAAGAAATTGCGACTCTCTAAATTTATNTTTACAGGTAATATGTCCTTAACTCTCACAGATAATCAGACTTTCAATCAAGACGGAAAATTCATTTCTGCGCTTAAAATTCCCCATTCGACTAATACTTCCGGTTGGGGCTCACTGTTGCTGCCGGTGATTATTATCCGGAATGGTGATGGACCAAGCGTACTTTTTACCGGAGGCAATCATGGTGATGAATACGAAGGTCCGATTGCGTTAAGAAAATTGGCGAATGAACTGAAAGCGGAAGACATTCAGGGACAAGTTATCATTGTACCTTATCTCAACTTTCCCGCAATTTTAGCAGGAACGCGGCTTTCTCCGGTAGATGGCCTAAACATGAACCGCTCCTTTCCAGGGGATCCGGATGGTTCAATGACTCAGAAAATTGCGGATTTTGTTTACCGTGAACTGGTTTCGCGATGTGACGTGGTGTTCGATTTTCACTCCGGCGGAAACTCAATGATTTTTGAACCTTGCACTGTTTTGCATAAACTGGAAGACTCCGAACAAATGAAAAAAACGGTGCTTGCAGCAAAAAGTTTTGGTGCGCCTATAAGCCTTGTGCTGCAGGAACTTGACAACAAAGGCATGCTAGATACGGCTGTTGAAAACGCCAAGAAAATTTTCATATCCACAGAACTTGGAGGTGGCGGTTTTGTAAGCCCGCGGACACTCACAATTGCGGAAAACGGAATCCGTAACCTACTACGTCATCTTGAAATCCTACCACCAGACGAATTACTTGTTCCGCAAACACGATTCATGCAAACCCCTGATTTCGGAGGATATTTGATGGCTCCGCAAGAAGGTCTATATGAAACTTTGATTGAGTTGGGAGAATCCGTCACAAAAGGGCAGGTCATCGGACGCATTCACAGTTTAACCCAGATAGAAGATCCGGCAGTGGAAGTTCGTGCACAAATTGATGGTGTACTAGTCACCAGAGCCGGACGTGCTCAAGTCAAAATCTGGGATACGATTGCAGTAATTGCTACTGATCTGGACGTTTCTGATTTTGAAACAAACTCTACAGATTAGCTATTGAAAGCGACTTGGATGGGCTGACTGATCAAATTCACATCGTTCATCCCAATCATCGCGTGAGGCACAAACAGTTGGAACTGGACGGTAATTGCAATAATAATTTTCTCCCTCAGCAAGTCCGGAAGGAATTGGAACTTTGTAGGTACGACCATCTGCAAAGGTTGCCCAGAACCCCCAGGAGGTTGTACGAATTATTCTTAGTTTAACTCGGCGTGAAGGTGAAATATACTGATAATATGGATCCGTAAAAACCAGGGCACAGAGTTCAAGAACTCTTTGCTGTTGTCCGGTAGGATAATTATATTTTGTAGTNCTTTTGGAACTGCTACATGCTGCAAGGAAAATCCCAAAGGATATGCAAAAAAATAAACAAAATAATTTAAAGATTGATCGATACTTTAAATACATTTTGAAACTCAAATTTTTACAAAATACCATCTAGTTTNCAGTCTCACAATTTTTTGAGGANAACTTCTAACAACTTGCTTTCAAAACAATTTATAAAATTCCAGTAATATAAAAAAGATGTTTTTTTGGAAAGAAGATAAATATATGGAAGGTGGAATGTGAAATTAAAATGAAAAATCTATTTTCTTAAATGGCTTTGGATCCATCTTTTGCATTACAAAAACTCGTCACTTATTTTAGTAAACAGATCCTTTTCATGAGGTATTTTCTCCTTAATTTAACAGACAATAATTTCCGAAAATAAGGTTTCTGTTGAATCGGTATTTTTTGCTGAGGTTACGGTTCCATCCTTCCTGGGAGTTAACTTTAGAAAATGCCCATAAAATAACAACGAACCTCATTAAAATGCAATAGAAGACCAATAAATTATTTCAGCTACAACAAATATGAGTAAGATTATAACTGCAAGACGAGAGTGTTTATCCATGATGCCTCCTAATTAAAACACTTTAAACTAAAGTTTTTCGGATGATAAAATAATGAAGAAAAATTCTGGTTTCAAAACACCTTTTTTTCTTCCTTAATTTATAAAAAAACAGTTTATATTTTCCCTCCATGGGGTTCAGTCACTGATGTTTGGTGCGAGAAGGGGGACTCGAACCCCCACACCTTTCGGCACCAGATCCTAAATCTGGCGTGTCTACCAATTCCACCACTCTCGCAATCCTTTTATGCTAACACTTTAAGTCGTCAATGTCGATAATTTAGCATCATTTATTCACTGACTGCGGAGGCATTCAGGGTTTTGAAATGATAGTCCAGCTTAACATCTTCAATTCCTGGATTAG
>JGI24815J26687_1000006_pt1 | contig 36115 bp, 30 predicted proteins | sample METZYME_3_150m_FD_26687 | JGI IMG/M metagenome (IMG submission 26687) | reverse complement strand
GGGGTTGTTTGATGGGCTAACTTTCCCTGTCTTTGCTCGACTTGGTGCACTTTTTCGACTGGGCGTACCGATTTCAGTTTCGCTGGTACTCGATTCAGCTTTTTTTAACGCGATAAACCTGTTGATGGGACGATTTGGCCATGTTGCACTGGCTGCGCATCAATTGGTTATAAATTTTGCGACTGTAATTTTTATGGTCGCAGTTGGAATTTCAAGTGCCGTCATGGCTCGGGTTGGGCAGTCGGTAGGCAGTGGAAATATGGCTGAAGTCCGATTGAGAGGATGGCTAGGAATTGCAACAGCAACTGTACTAATGCTGCCTTCGGTATTGTTCATGACCATGTTTCCGGGAATTATCGCCAGTATCTATACTAGCGAACCAGAAGTCACCGACATTGCGGTATCGTTATTAATGGTGGCTGCTCTATTTCAGTTGTTTGATGGTCTTTACATGGCTGGTGCGGGTGCTCTGAGAGGGCTGAAGGATGTCAACGCGGTGATGTGGATTTCAGTTTTGTCATACTGGGTAGTTGGATTTCCTGTCGCGTGGATAATGGGTATGAATTGGGGTCCGACCGGGCTTTGGTACGGTATGGTAGTTGGTATCGGACTTACAGCGATTCTTTTAGGTTGGCGGTTCGAGGTAAAGTCGCGAAAGCTTTTAGCAAGCCATGTCAATTGCAGCTGACAATATCGACAGATGGACAGTCGTCGACACACTTCGCGAAGGCGGTGGTACTCGTGCGCGCGTCTTGAAAGTAAAACTCGGTGATCGAGATGCTGTATTAAAAGACCACGCAGGCTGTGATCCTTTGTTTTCAATGTTGTTAGGGCCAATTCTGGCGCGCCGGGAATCTAAGGCATTGAGATGTCTGTCGTCCGTTGACGGAGTGCCGTTGCTGATAGGACGTCGTGGATCGCGGGCGCTGCTCATGGAGTGGTTCAGCGCGGTACCCTTTAAAACGCTTCAACGCGATACAGAATTTTGGAAGCGGTTTTTCATTACGCTGGAACAACGTCTCGCTGCGATACATCAATCAGGCGTTGCCCATTGCGATCTTCGAAGCCTGAACAATGTGTTGGTAAACGACCACGGCGAGGTTTTTATAGTTGATTTTGTTGCTTGTTGTTTCAAGGGCCGGCGCTGGAATCTGTTATCGCGCGCGGTGTTCCGACGGTTTTGCCGTGCTGACCGGGATGCCGTATTAAAACTCAAACAACAAGTGGCGCCCGAACTGCTCTCGGACGAACAGTGGAACAGGCTCAAGCATGTCGGGTGGTTCGCCCGTGGCGCGCGGAATGCTGGTAAGCTGATTCGGCGTTTAAGTCGGATCCTACTCACCCGTTGATCAGGTCGCAGAATACCCCGCCACCGATCAACCGACTGTTGTCGTACAACACCAGTGCCTGACCGGGTGTTATGGCTCTTTGAGGCTGTTCGAAGGTAATCTCGATTTTATCCGAGCCGATACTTGAGAGCGTGCACGCCTGATCGGCCTGGCGATAACGGGTTTTGGCCGAACAGCGAAACGGAAAGGCCGGTGGCTGGTCTTCCACCCAGCTGAGCTCTTCTGCCTGTGCAGAGTTCCGCATCAATGCCGGGTGATCGTGCCCCTGCACAACACGAAGTACATTACTACACATGTCCTTGGCGACAACGTACCAGGCGTCTCCAGGGCCGCCAATATCCAGGCCGTGACGCTGGCCTAGGGTATAGAACCACAAACCCTGGTGCTGACCGACCACGGTGTTGTCCAGTGTACGGATCTGCCCGGGACAGGGGGGGAGATAACGTGACAGAAATTCGGTGAACCGCCGTTCTCCGATAAAGCAGATACCTGTGCTGTCTTTTCGGTCTGCATTTGGCAGCCCGAGTGACCGCGCTTTCTGACGTACTTCGGATTTCAGCATGGCGCCAATCGGAAATAAAGTGTGTTGCAGTTCGGTCTGGCCGAGGGTATAGAGGAAATAAGACTGGTCTTTACTGGGGTCATTTCCTTTGAGCAAAGAGAGAGTGGTCAGGCTTGAATCAATTTGAGCATAGTGGCCGGTTGCGATGTAATTGGCGCCGAGTCGATCGGCGTGGTCCAGAAACTCTCGAAATTTTATTTCTCGATTGCACAGAACGTCGGGGTTGGGTGTGCGTCCAGCTTGGTACTGTTGAAGAAAGATCTTGAAAACCCGTTCCCAGTATTCGTGTGAAAAGTTAACGGTATGCAGGGGAATGTCCAACTGCCGGCAAACATGTCGTGCGATTTCAAGATCCTCAGCCGCGGCACAGTAAGATTCATCGTCGTCTTCCTCCCAGTTCTTCATGAACAGGCCGATGACTTTGTGACCCCACTCCTTTAACTGCCAGGCTGCAATCGATGAATCCACACCCCCAGAGATTCCGACGACAACTGGCGTGTTCTTTTCTGGCATCATTGTTGCTGGCCTTCTAGGCTATCTAGTTGTCTTTTCGATGCCTGAAAAATGTCCACCGAAGGTCTACCCATTCAGTACTTTTGGCAATATAGGGCAGCATTCCGTTATCCTGAAACCAGCTGTCTACGACGTAATTCACAGCGCTGTCTACCTGTTCTACCTGGGCAGCCCAATGGGCATCGAGCAAAGAACCACGGTATGCCCGGTCAGTGACGCGGTGCCAGCGCAGATGCCCTTGTTGTTCAAACAGAGTGAGGTACGTTGTCGTATTGATCGACTCGTCAATACAGTCCATCTGGCCGGTCATGTCGACTGGGTGTTTTTCGAGATTCATGCCTTTATCCAGGTGAGTCGGGGTGTAGCGACTGACCACGACTTCCATCCAGCCAATCGCCTGACGAATTTGCTGGCGCTCGTCTTCTGGTGTTGTGGCGGCCTCATCAAACCAGTTGACCACGCTACGCCACTCGGCGGGAGTAATACTGACTATCTGGCGAATCTTGCAGGAAAATCCGTAGCACACAGGTAGCGTGAGTTCCTTCGCATGTGATTGGACCGGCAACACCAGCGCACCGCAGATGCACAGACATACCAGCAGGCCGATGGAAAGACGCGCGTTCATTAACAACCTACCTGGCAGGACTTAAATTGTTGGAGCTGTCTTGCTGAAAAGTCATCCGGGATCATTATCATGTTCATGAAACACGGAAACCAGACCATGATGAGGGTCCTTTGCGGGATCCGGGATGTACACAACGTGGTGTGATTATAAGGTGCTGTCTACCCGTAGCGGTTTTAGTCACTGGCTGGTCTCCGTGCTGAAGGCATCAATTATTCCCGGTACCAAGATCTCAAGAAACTGTCGAACGGCTGCAGACTGGTACTTTTTCTTACGAACGACAACACCGTAACTGCGGTCAGGAAAATAGCGTTGGAGAGATACTTTGCTCACATTCTCGCTTCCAGTAAGACAGATATCCGTAACGATAGAAATTCCCAGCCCGACTTCAACATATTTCTTAATCACTTCCCACCCTCCAGCCTCAAGTGAGACCGAATATTCAACATTTTGTTGCCGAAACACGGTATCCACGATCCGCCAGGTGGCAAGATGTCGCGGTGGAAGGATCAGGCCGTACGGGCCGATGTCTTTGAGCCTTAATCGGCCAGGTTTTTTCTGTGCGAGTGGATGCGCCAGCGGAGTTATCAGCATCGTTTTGTATTTAACAATCGGGTAGTACACCACATCGTCAGGTACCTCGAGCATTGAGCCGACGGCAAAATCGGCGTCATCTGCTCGAAGCATTGTCATACCGTCCTGACCAGTCACATTATGGAGTTTGATCCTAATCCCAGGGTAGGTCTGTGCAAAAGTCTTTAACGGTTCGGGCAGTAGATACAGTATCGTTGATTCACCGGCGGCAACGTTAATCTCACCTGAATCGAGTTGNCCCAGCTCACTGGCAAAATCCNCACCGATCGAGTCGATTCCATCGACGAGCGGCAGCGCGATTTCGAGAAGCGCTCGCCCTGCCTGGGTCAGGCGAATATTTGGGCCACGCCGTTCAAACAATGTGCAGGCGAGTTCCCGTTCTAGCGCCTGAATCTGTAGAGACGCGGCGGGTTGGCTGATGAACAGCCGCTGCGCTGCTTTTGTGATGCTGCCACTGCGGGCAGCGTGGCAAAAAGCCCGCAGCTGTTTAAGGCGATTCTGTTTGTAATAGGGTTGGGATGCCATAGNGGTAGAGCCTGAGAATTGCGTCGANCTATTATTAAAAAAATTAATAGTATATATTGAAAATATTAGTTATCTATATNTTTGAATCTGACACAGAATCCCAGGACCGGNCGATGTTGATCGACCGGACAAATAATCTGTGTTTGGTCTTCAGTGGATGGCGCAGCANGGTTACACATCCGGTGAGTCGACACATCATCCATTGACGGAGATGAAGATATGAAAACGCGGCCGGATACTGCTGAAACGATCGAGAAGGACTGGGCGGAAAACCCGCGCTGGCAAAACGTCCAACGGGATTACACAGGATCCGATGTGGTCCGACTCAAGGGGTCTGTCCAGATCGAGTATACGCTGGCGAGGCTCGGTGCTGAGAAATTGTGGCGCAGGGTTAACACCGAGGATTTTGTCCCGACCCTGGGTGCTTTGACGGGTGGTCAGGCAGTCCAGCAGGTTAAAGCCGGTGTCAAGGCGATTTATCTGTCTGGCTGGCAGGTCGCTGCAGATGCCAATCTGGGTGACACCATGTATCCGGATCAGTCTCTTTACCCAGTCAATTCGGTGCCCTCTGTTGTGAGNCGGATCAACAATGCTTTCAAGCGGGCAGACGAGGTCCAAAGCTCCAGTGGTACCGGAAATGTGGACTATTTTGTGCCCATCGTGGCCGACGCTGAAGCTGGTTTTGGTGGTGTCCTGAATGCGTTCGAGTTGATGAAGGCCATGATTGATGCAGGCGCCGGTGGTGTCCACTTTGAAGATCAACTGGCGTCCGTCAAGAAGTGTGGACATATGGGTGGTAAGGTGCTTGTNCCGACACAGGAGGCTGTTCAGAAGCTGACAGCNGCTCGCCTGGCCGCCGATGTCTGTGGAGTGCCGACAGTTTTACTCGCCCGTACCGATGCCAATGCTGCGGCGCTGTTGACGTCGGATGTGGACGAGTCAGATCGNAGGTTCTTGACGGGTGAACGGACTGCTGAAGGTTTTTATGTCACCCAGCCGGGTCTTGACCAGGCAATTGCCAGGGGCCTTGCCTACGCGCCTTATGCAGACCTTATATGGTGTGAGACGGCAGTGCCGGATCTGGATGAAGCCCGGCAGTATGCCGAAGCCATCAGGCGGGACTATCCGGATCAGTTACTGGCCTACAACTGTTCACCGTCTTTCAACTGGAAAAAGAATCTGGACGATGCAGCGATATCAAGGTTTCAGCGGGAACTGGGAGCAATGGGCTACAAGTACCAGTTCATTACCCTGGCTGGCATACACAGTATGTGGTATCACATGTTTGACCTTACGGCAAATTATGTTCGTGACGGTATGAGTGCTTATGTGGAAATGGTCCAGGAAAAGGAATTTGCGGCAGCGGATCGGGGCTATACATTTGCCAGTCACCAGGCTGAAGTAGGTGCTGGTTACTTCGACGATGTCACAAATGTTATTCAAGGCGGTCAGTCGTCAGTGACGGCGATGGATGGATCGACAGAAGAGTCACAGTTCGCCACCGCCTAAAAGTCTACATCCGGGCGGGGCAGAAAACTGCTAAAACGCTCAACGGGTTCTATCAACCGCAAAACCGGTGACGGGGTAACCTGTCACCGGTTTTTCAGCAAAACTGGCTAGAAATCTGTAAATAGCTTGAGCATTGGTATGCTATACCACTATCATTTACCCTTAAGGATTGGAGGCAGATTCCTTTCTAAGGGGACAATTGGGTACTACTGATGAGTGACAGTAAGGAAATTCAGCGTTCGGACGGCCTGGTCGTAGAAGAAGCCAAACCCAAGCTGAAGCGACCTCAGCTCTTTCGTGTGATCCTGATCAATGATGACTACACACCTATGGAATTCGTTGTGATGGTATTGCAACGATTTTTCCGACTCACTCATGATGATGCAGTGCAGATTATGCTTAATGTGCACACGAAGGGGTCGGGAGTATGTGGTGTTTACCCTTGCGAAATAGCTCAGACCAAGGTGCGTGAAGTGATGAATTCCGCCAAGGAGAATGAACACCCACTGCAGTGTACGATGGAGCCGGAATAATGTTGTCCCGCGAACTCGAGCAATCTCTAAACCTCGCCATTCGAAAGGCTCGTGAAAACCGGCATGAATACATCACGGTGGAGCATCTGCTTTATGCTTTGCTGGATAACCCTCCAGCCATTCAGGCCATTCAGGCTTGCGGTGGCAGTATTGAGGGGTTGCGTAATGAGCTTGATAATTTCCTTGAACAACATATCCCACTACTGCCAGACGATAGTGACGAAGATTCTCAGCCGGGGTTAGGATTCCAGCGCGTGATCCAGCGGGCGATCCTGCATGTTCAAGGTACGGGCAGGAAAGAGGTGACCGGCACCAATGTGCTTATCGCGATGTTTGCAGAAAAGGAGTCTCACGCAGTCTACTTTTTATCTCGCGAGGAGGTCACTCGGTTCGACCTGGTTAACTATATATCCCATGGTATTTCCCGAGTCGGCGGGGAAAGCACGAGTTTGCCCCCACCCGCTGGCGTTGATCAGGACGAAGGGTTTGAGGAAGATGAAGCACAGACCCCGCTTGCTGCGTTTGCCATCAACCTCAATGAGCAAGCCATGGCTGGGCGTATAGATCCTCTAATCGGGCGGCATGCAGAGATAGAACGGACAATCCAGATTTTATGTCGCCGGCGCAAGAATAACCCGCTGTTTACTGGCGAAGCCGGCGTAGGAAAGACCGCAATTGCTGAGGGTCTGGCCAGAAAGATTGTTGAAGGTGAAGTACCCGAAGTTTTGATTGACAGCAGCATTTTTGCACTTGACCTGGGTGCTCTACTCGCGGGCACCAAATACCGAGGAGATTTTGAACAGCGCCTTAAAGCTGTGCTGGCCGAGTTAGAGGATACCCCAGGNGCTATTTTGTTTATTGACGAGATTCACACGGTCATCGGTGCCGGTGCGGCTTCGGGTGGTGCAATGGACGCATCGAACCTGCTCAAGCCGGTGTTGGCGTCGGGCCGAATGAAATGTATCGGCTCGACCACCTATCAGGAGTACCGCGGAATTTTCGAAAAAGATCGAGCACTATCNCGTCGATTCCAAAGAGTAGATATCGTGGAACCCAGTGTGGACGAGACCGTGGAAATTCTGCGTGGTCTAAAGAAGCAGTTCGAAGAACATCATGAGGTCAGGTATACAGCACCATCGTTACGCACCGCGGCTGAACTGTCGTCACGGTACATCACAGACCGGCAGTTGCCGGATAAAGCGATCGATGTCATAGATGAAGCAGGAGCTCAAACCCGACTGGTTCCTGCAGCTAAACGACGGAAGACGGTAGGCGTGAATGACGTAGAGCGGGTTGTCTCCAAAATGGCCCGAATCCCACCCCGGACGGTGAGTGCTTCCGATAAAGATGTACTCAGGAATCTTGACGCTGACCTGAAACGCGTTGTCTTCGGNCAGGATGACGCGATCTCGGCACTGGTCAGTGCAATAAAGCTTGCAAGGTCTGGNCTCGGCAACCCNGACCAGCCGATTTCATCTTTCCTGTTTTGCGGGCCAACAGGTGTTGGTAAAACGGAGGTGACGCGTCAACTGGCAATGACATTGGGCATCGAACTGGTTCGATTTGATATGTCTGAATATATGGAGCGGCACACCGTGTCACGCCTTATAGGGGCNCCACCGGGTTACGTGGGATTTGATCAAGGCGGTCTGATGACAGAGGCCATCACAAAAAACCCGCATGCAGTACTGCTTCTGGATGAGATCGAAAAGGCCCATCCGGATGTTTTCAACCTGTTGTTGCAGGTGATGGATTATGGGACTCTGACTGACAATAATGGTCGAAAGGCTGATTTTCGAAACGTGATAATAGTGATGACGACCAATGCAGGTGCTGAAAACGTGGCACGAAGTTCAGTTGGTTTCATGGAGCAGGATCACAGTGCTGACGATATGGAGGTTATCAAACGGATGTTCACCCCGGAATTTCGGAACCGGCTTGATTCCGTGATTCGATTCAGCGCCCTTGANGCGGACACGATTTTGCATGTTGTAGACAAATTTATTCTCCAACTAGAAGACCAACTCGCGGACAAGCACGTTACGCTTGAGCTTGACCCGTCAGCCCGTCAGTGGCTAGCTGTTCACGGTCATGATCCGGCGATGGGTGCCAGACCAATGAACCGTCTGATCAGAGAGCGTATCAACCAGGCTTTGGCTGAGGAACTGTTGTTTGGAAAGTTATCGGGCGGCGGTCACGTTCGGGTTTTTAGCGAGGGTGATGCACTTAAGTTCGATCTTGAGCCGTCTGTAAAACACTAATAGAAGGTTCAAAATTTTCTGGGCTCTAGTCAGTCTACGCAGGCTGATTGAATAAGGAACGTCGCGAGCGTCACGCGCAGATGTCGACAGGATGCTCGTCCAGAAGTACGCGATCAGCTTCTATTGATAACCGGCCCTGCGCAAACCAGGTAATGGCCCTGGGGTAGATTCGGTACTCTTCTTGATGAACTCGTTGTGCCAGCGATTCAGGTGTATCTGATGGCAACACGGGCACCCGTCCCTGTATTACGATAGGCCCGGCATCGAGTTCAGGAGTGACGAAGTGGACACTGGCACCGTGTTCAGTTGCGCGACCTGCTATAGCCCGCGCGTGGGTATTCAGACCTGGGTAATTGGGCAGCAAGGACGGATGTATATTCAGCATGCGACCGTAGTATCGCTCCACAAGTTCGGCGTCGAGAATTCGCATAAAGCCGGCCAGTACCACCAGGTCCGGCCGGTAGCAATCGATCTCCTGTCCAAGTCTATGGTCGAAAGACTGGCGGTCATCAAAACAGTGGTGATCAACTACGGTGGTCTGGATTCTGGCGTTCTTGGCGCGCTGTAGACCTTTGGCCTGAGGCTCATCGCTGAGTACACCACACACCTGCGCTGGTATCGTGCCGTTTTCACACTGGTCAATGATGACCTGCAGATTTGTACCACTGCCGCTGATNAGGACCAGCAGATGGCAGTTGTTGGTCTGCGATTTACTCAATGATTGCACCGTGCGGGCCATGCCCCACCTCACCGATGACCGTGACGTTCTCTCCTGTCTTCTCCAGTATATTTTGGGTATTGGCGACATCGTCCCGGGCGACGATTACCACCATACCGATACCACAATTAAAGGTTTTCAGCATTTCAGATTCTTCGATATTGCCGTGGGTCTGGATCCAGTCAAAAATCGCAGGACGTTGCCAGGCGGTTGAATCTATCTGAGCCTGAAGGCCCTGAGGCATGATTCGGCTCACGTTCCCGCCCAATCCACCGCCGGTAATGTGAGCCATACCCTTAACTGGAATATTCTTCAGCAGATGATTGATTGAACTGGCGTAGATCCGGGTTGGCGCCAGCAGTGATTCCCCGAGTGTCTGCTGGCCAAAAGCATCAGCGAGAGTCACCTGGGATCGTTCTCGTACTGCATGGACCAGAGAAAAACCGTTCGAATGAACACCAGAACTTGCGAGTCCCAGGACGTGGTCACCCGCACGAACTTTGCTGCCGTCGATAATCTTCGATTTTTCGACAACACCCACACAGAAACCAGCCAGATCATAGTGTCCTTCGTGGTACATGCCCGGCATTTCTGCGGTTTCACCGCCAATCAGTGCAGCACCCGCGATTTCGCAGCCCCGGGCGATTCCAGAGATGACTGATTCCGCCAGATCTTCTGAAAGAACAGAAGTTGCGAAATAGTCGAGAAAATAAAGTGGTTCGGCACCACAGACGATGACGTCATTGACACACATAGCAACCAGATCGATACCAATGGTATCGTGCCGATCCATTTCGATTGCGAGTTTGAGTTTTGTACCTACCCCGTCGGTTCCTGATACCAGAACGGGTGCTTGATATCGTTCAACAGGAAGTTCAAAAAGCCCACCAAACCCNCCGATGCCTGTTATCCAACCTTCGCGCTGGGTGCGTGACACGAGCGGTTTGAGTCGATTGACCAGGTTGTCCCCAGCATCAATGTTGACACCTGCGTTCCGGTAGCTTAGACGACTTTTTTCTTTGCTCGACATCTGGGGTTTATCCGGAGACACTGTACTGATGAAAGAGGTGTTTATGGTATTGTATCTGAGGCGTGGACCGGCGATTTCCGACCTAGACAGGTTTTTGATGCCTTCTATGATAAGGGTGACAATGCGCAGCTGTCAGAATCTTTCTTACTCCTTCCCATGGTAGCTGCTCTTGCTCACCAAATTACCTAATCTCTTGACCCTGCTTAGAATTGGTGCTGTTCCAGTACTGATTCTGTTCCTGCGGGAACGGGAGTATGCAGTTGCTGTGGCTATCTTTGTGGGTGCAGGCATTACTGATGGACTCGACGGCTGGATTGCCAAGAAATTCAACTGTGTAACGCGGCTGGGATCGATACTGGATCCCATAGCCGACAAGGTTCTGATCGTGAGCACCTACGTGGTACTGGTTCTGCTTGGCGATCTCCCGTTCTGGCTTTTGCTGCTGATTGTGTTCCGCGACCTGGGCATTATTGGTGGTTACCTGATTCTCGATACGCTTCATGACTCCGTGCCCCTACACCCCAGTTTCTTGAGCAAAGTCAATACGCTTCTACAGATCATTCTCGTGGCTGTTGTCCTGATAGACCGTGCTGGCTGGGTCCATTTGCCTTGGCTAAATGAATTTCTGATTGTGCTGGTCGGATTGACGACATTGATCAGTGGCATCCATTACGGTTATTTATGGTTTATCCGGGGTGTTGACTTCGACGATCCTGTAGGCAGCTAGGGGCTATAGCCATGACAGGACAGCTNAACCTGCCCTTGCGATTGAGTGATTCAGCTTCGTTCGACAACTTCTACCCGATCGGAAATGAAGAGGTGGTCGAGGTTGTTCGATCGGTGACGAAACGCGCCAATGATAAGCCATCGCTTTTCATCCATGGTCCGCCAGGCAGCGGAAAGTCACACCTGTTGCAGGCGTTGAGTCGCCTGACAATTGAGGAGCATGGGCTAAATGTGTATGTGCCCGCCGGCGCAAGTGGTGTTAGCCCGGATCTCGTTTCCCAGCTCAATGCCGATACAGTGGTCTGCCTGGATGACTTAGAGCAGATTGTTGGGGACAGGGAGTGGGAAGAGGGTATCCTGGAACTGTATGAACGACTCAATGGTGGTGATGGTGTGCTGATCGTTAGTGCCAAGCAACCGCCGTCACTGGTCGGACTTGATCTAGCCGATCTCGCAACGCGTTTTGCTGCCGGCGGCGTCTACAGCATAAAACCACTGGCGGAACCGGATCTGCCGCCGGCGATGCGTTTCAGGGCTGGAATGCGTGGTCTGGATCTGCCCGATAGCGTTATCCAGTACCTCATTCGGCGGCTACCCAGAAACAGCTCTGTATTGTTCAGNCTGCTCGATCGTATCGACAAAGCCGCTTTTTCCCGTCAGCGGCGAATCACGGTACCTTTCGTCAAGGAACTTGAAAAAGAATTTTTTTCTGAGTACTGACTTGGGAGTTTCAATCAAATATTTGCAGTTCAACCCAGAACATTGNCGTCTAAGGGAAGCTGTCGGCCCAGTGGCTTAGTCGGTACCCGTGGGCGGCGCTGTCAGTCAGAGAATATCGAGNACGGATTCAGGCGGGCGACCTATGGCTGCCCGGTCGCCGGAGACAACGATCGGCCGTTGCAACAGGATCGGGTGTTCGCTGATTGCGGCTACCAGTGCGTCATCATTCGCATTGGTCAGGTTGTTGTCTTTGAATTCCTGCTCTCCCGTACGCACCATGTCAGATAGAGGTAGGCCCAATTTGTTCGCGAGCCTGCGAAGTGTTGAGCTATCCGGGGGTGATTTCAAATACTCTATGATTTCAGGAGAATGCCCATGTTCGTGCAGGAGTGCCAGGGTTGCCCTGGACTTCGAACAGCGAGGGTTGTGATAGATGGTNATTGACATGCTGAATACTCCAAATTTCTTGACACTGGTAAACGCGAGTGTTAGTTTGCGACTGGTGTAAGTACCGTATTACGATTCGTATCCAGAACCCTGATTTTACAAGAAAACTGAACCCCCGAGAGACCTCATGAACAATTCCTTCAGTGCAGTTCGAATCCTCCTGGCGGTGTTCGCTATTGTTTTTGTAGTGAGTGGCTGTACCACCGCAAAGCCGACAGAAGCCGAGGCAGGAACTGCTACGGCTGCAGCACCAGCACCAGCACCAGCACCGTCTACCGACACTGCGGATCTCCTGGCGGCGATCGATGAGCTCTTGGCGGCCCGGTCTTCTGCGCCTGATTCCGACACCACTGCCTCTTCAGGCAGTACCGGACCGGCACCGATCAGTCGTTACATTGTTCAGTCGGGCGATCATCTGTGGGGAATCTCTGGACAGGCACAGGTTTATGGTGACTCCTACCAGTGGCCTTTGCTGTACAAACGAAATCGCGACGACATCTACGATCCCGACTTGATCTATCCGGGCCAGGTTTTGCATATCGACCGAGAGGCCAGCGAGCAGCAGATTCAGCTGGCGATAGACCACGCAAAATCTCGCGGAGCATGGGCTCTAGGCGTGATCGAGAAATCAGATATTGAGTACCTGAACAAGGCTCTCGAATAAGATATTTTAAACGCTGGGTCTTGTGTGCCTGTTAGACGTGAACTGGCGGCTATAGTTCGCGCAAAGCCTCGAGAGCTTGTACGACTTCGTCGAGTGGATAGTTGTCGGTTACACCGGAGCGGCGGTTACGGTATTCAATTGTTCCGGACTTGAGGCCGCGCTCACCGATTACCAGCCGATGCGGAAAACCCATCAGGTCCATCTCTGAAAACATGACGCCGGGACGTTCATTCCGATCGTCGATCAGAACTTCAAATCCACAACTTGTCAGTTCGGTATAAAGCCGCTCAACTGCAGAAGCGACAGTGGTTGACTTGTGCAGGCCAATGGGCACGATGCCCACGTCGAACGGTGTGATGGGGTCAGGCCATATGATGCCGTGTTCATCGTGATTCTGTTCGATCGCCGCTGCCACGATACGAGTGATGCCGATCCCATAACAGCCCATATATATCGGTTGCGCTTTACCCTCTTTATCGAGATAGCTGGCCCCCAGTGCTTCGCTGTACTTGGTGCCCAACTGAAAGACATGCCCTACTTCAATTCCCCGCCGTACATGGATCGTCTTTGACGGATCGGTGGGGCAGGGATCGCCGTCTATAGCCTGTCGGATATCCGTTACTGCGGGTTCCGGAAGGTCGCGCACCCAGTTGACGTTTTTCAGGTGTTTATCGTTCTGGTTTGCGCCGCAAACAAAGTCTGCGAGTACAGCAGCACTGTGGTCAGCAACGACAGGACACGAAAGTCCTACCGGACCGACCGAACCGGGCTCCGAACCGGTTGCCCTGCGGATGTCATCTGCACTGGCCATCCGCAGTGGTTTGGCAATCTCGTTCAGTGTCTCTGCTTTTACGCTATTGAGCTCATGATCGCCGCGGAGAACGAGTGCAACAACACCACCGTCAGCACCTGCGACAATCAGCGTCTTAATCGTTTGATCGGGCTGGATTGCGAGGAACTGACATAGATCGGCAATTGTGTGTTGGCCAGGGGTGTCAATCTCGCCCATCGCTGTACCAGGAGACGGTCTTTCAGCCAGTAGCGGCTCCAGGGTTACTTTTTCGATATTTGCTGAATAGCCGGCGTCGGGACAAAGAGCAATCGCGTCTTCACCTGAATCAGCCAATACATGGAATTCATGGGAAAAGCTTCCGCCAATGCTGCCACTGTCTGCCTCGACAGCACGGGCTTCCAATCCCAGGCGATCAAAAATTCGCTGATAAGTGTCGTACATGGTTTGGTAACTACCGGCCATACCCTTTGCATCGGCATCAAACGTATAGGCGTCTTTCATAATGAATTCGCGCGCGCGCATGACACCAAACCGCGGCCGAATTTCATCTCGAAACTTGGTCTGAATCTGGTACAGGTTGAGAGGTAGCTGGCGATAGCTGCGTATTTCGGACTTGGCTAGGGTAGTGACCACTTCCTCATGGGTGGGGCCGAAACAGAAATCGCGTTGATGCCGATCAGTCAGTCTCAGCAATTCCGGCCCATAGTCCTCCCAGCGCCCCGATGCACGCCACAGTTCAGCTGGTTGGATGGCAGGTAGCAGGACCTCCTGGGCACCACTTCTGTTCATTTCTTCACGCACCACAGTTTCGACTTTGCGAAGCACGCGGTGACCCAGTGGCAGCCAGTTGTAGACACCGGCTGCGACCTGCCTGATCAGTCCGGCTCGGAGCATCAGTTGGTGACTGATAATCTCCGCGTCGGCTGGGGTTTCTCTAAGGGTCGCGATAAGAAACTGGGAAGTTCGCATGGTTGCTGCTTTGCCTGGGTTGACGAGAATCGCTAGTGTAAGCGGTTTGCGCCGATCCCTCTAGGATGGCTGGCTGAAGTCTCGCCCATTAAGATTGTTAGAATATCCAGTTTGGGGGTCGCCAGGTTCTACTGGTTTTATCTTAACGCACTGACCTTAATGGGTCAGTTAACGGTTGGTCTTTGAAGACATGGACTCGGTATCAGAAATTCTGTGGCAGCCTTCTTCTTCTAGAATCGCCAATGCGAACATCACGGCATTTGTTCGTCAAGTTGAGTCAAAAACTGGTCAGTCGTTGCCAGATTTCAATGCAGTACACGCCTGGTCAGTGGCACAACCGGGTGTCTTCTGGGAGTGCCTGTGGGATTTCTGTGGCCTGCCGCCTAGATCACCCGATGAACGCACGGTAGAAAACCGTGATCACATGCCTGGCGCCAGGTGGTTTCCGGACAGCCGGATAAATTTTGCCAGCCACTTGTTGACCAGACGGGACGATTCACCAGCGATGATTTTTCGTTCCGAGAATTTAGTCAGACGGGTGGTCAGCCACGCGGAACTCTATGGGCAGGTGGCTGATATTGCCGCCGCCCTGCGGTCAATAGGCGTTGAGGCCGGAGATCGAGTCTGTGCATTCATGCCGAACATGCCTGAAACCATCTCCGCCATGCTGGCATCTGCATCGCTGGGCGCTATCTGGTCATCCTGTTCACCGGATTTTGGTGTCCAGGGTGTGCTCGACAGGTTTGGTCAAATTGAACCGAAGGTGTTGTTCAGTGCGGATGGCTATTTCTACAACGGCGATTCACATCACTCGCTCGACAAACTGAACGCTATCCGGGCAGGATTACCATCGCTGGAAAAGGTCGTGGTCGTCCCCCTGGTGACCGATCAACCCGACGTCAGACGGATCACGGACGGGGTATTACTGGAGGAGTTTCTGGTTCCAACTGATTCTATCGAATTCAAAAAACTGCCATTTAATCATCCCCTCTATATCATGTACTCCTCGGGTACGACGGGGGTTCCGAAAGCGATCATCCATGGGGCTGGTGGTACGCTGCTCCAGCATCTCAAGGAACACAGGTTGCATGCTGACGTCCACCCGGGTGATCGGTTGTTTTACTTTACGACCTGTGGTTGGATGATGTGGAATTGGCTCGTGTCGGGTCTTGCCAGTGACGCGATTCTCGGGCTGTATGATGGATCACCGTTCTACCCTGACGGAAACGTCCTTTTCGATTTTGTATCCGAGGAAAAGATGAACATCTTCGGCACTTCGGCTAAGTTTATTGACGCGGCAAACAAAGCTGGTATTTATCCGAAAGAAACACACGACCTGACTGACTTGCGCAGCGTACTTTCCACAGGGTCACCACTGATGCCGGAAGGTTTCGATTATGTTTACCAGTCGATCAAAGAAGATGTGTGTCTGTCATCGATTTCAGGGGGTACCGATATCGTGTCCTGCTTTGTTCTTGGGAATCCGACACTGCCCGTACGGCGTGGCGAAATCCAGTGTAAGGGGTTGGGGATGCAGGTGGAGGTTCGGGACGACTCGGGCGAGATTCTGGAGCCGGGTCAGAAAGGTGAATTGACCTGTAGAAATTCGTTCCCCTGTATGCCCATCGGTTTCTGGGGTGACCCGAAAGGTCAGAAGTATCATGCAGCCTACTTCGATAAATTTTCGAACATCTGGTGTCATGGCGATTATGTCGCTGAAACCGAGCATGGCGGAATGATTATCTATGGACGCTCTGATGCAGTCCTTAACCCCGGGGGAGTTCGGATCGGTACAGCCGAGATTTATCGGCAGGCCGAACAGATTGATCAAGTCATTGAAAGCCTGGTGGTCGGCCAGCAATTTGACGGCGATGTCCGAGTTGTACTGTTTGTGCGTTTAAGAGATGGGNCTGTCCTGGATAGTGATCTTGCTGATGCCATTCGTACCAAGATTCGACAAAACACAACACCCCGTCATGTGCCGGCGCGAATCGTNCAAGTATCTGANATCCCACGCACCAAGAGNGGCAAGATCGTTGAACTTGCGGTTCGCAAAGTCATCCATGGCGANCTAGTGAAAAACCGAGAGGCACTCGCAAACCCAGAGGCNCTCGACCTTTTTGNAGATTTGCCGGAGCTAAAACATTGACCCCGAGCGATTTCCCGCAGAGCCTGGCTGATGGTGTTCTATTGAGCTATTCAAAGTCAGTTGATGTGGACTCATAACACTGGGTTGAAGCCACCTGGTTCTTATAGATGTTGACCTACCCCTCAATTGATCCAGTCGTATTTGCTGTTGGGCCGCTAACGGTCTACTGGTACGGCGTTATGTATTTGGTCGGATTCCTTGGCGGTGGTGCGTTGGGTGTACTGCGTGCCCGAGCACCTGGCTCTACTTGGTCCTCACAGCAGGTCTGGGATCTCCTGTTCTATGTGGCAGTGGGCGTGATTGTTGGTGGCCGACTCGGTTACGTTCTTTTCTATAACGTCGGTTATTATCTGGAGCATCCGGTTGCCCTGATGTACATCTGGTCGGGAGGTATGTCGTTTCATGGTGGGTTGATCGGGGCCTGTATTGCGCTCGCTTTGTACGCCAGGCGTTCTGGCCGTAGTTTCCTGGCAGTTTCAGACTTTCTGGCACCGTTGTGTCCCTTGGGACTGGGTGCGGGACGGTTGGGGAACTTTATCAACGAGGAGCTTTGGGGGCGGGTGTCGGATGTGCCCTGGGCGATGATCTTTCCATCTGCAGGCCCTTTAGCAAGACACCCGTCACAGATTTATGAAGCGGGACTTGAAGGGCTGTTACTGTTTCTGATCATCTGGATCCATTCGTCGAAGCCAAGAGTTGCGGGGAGTGTGTCGGGACTTTTCCTTATCTGTTACGCGGTATTGCGGTTCACGGTTGAATTTTTTAGAGAGCCCGATGCCCATCTTGGACTGGTTTTTCTCGATGGACTGTCGATGGGGCAACTGTTGTGTTTGCCAATGCTGGTCGCAGGACTTTGGCTCTTGTTGGCCAGCCGGTCCCGTATGACTTGACAGATGTCGGATTTGTTCGGAACCGGTCGATTGCTGCTGGCGCTGGTTAGTTATGGGACATAGCACGCCGGAGTGCTCAGTAGAAATAAACGTTATTTATCCCGGTTGTGACAAATTCTGATTAGTCTAGCCACAAACAAAGGCGTAGAGTTCGGTCTTTCCACGGGGTTTCAGCAGATCACGCGAACCCCTGATGGGCCACTGCCTAATCTAATACGGGCGCTATACCAGGAAATCATGGAGTGATGTGATGTTCACCAGCAATCCCTTCGCCGAAATTTCGGGCTTTCTGTCACCGGACTTCATGCAGGCGTATGTCATTATCATGGTAGTACTGGTTGCCGGTGGCACGCTCTATGACATTATTCATAAGAAAAGTGCCAAGTACTTCTTTAAGAACTGGCAACAACAAAAAAACAGTGGGGCGCGACAGGTCGGTGGTGGAGAAGTCGTGGCCCTGGCGGTACGATCAGCCGTGGTCGACGGTCTAATGTCTGGTGAATTCTGTAATGTCCGGCGCAGAATTGCCCATCTTTTGACCATGTACGGCTTCCTTGCCCAGGTCATTACCACAGCCATTCTGGTGTTCTGCTACCCAACGTCTGTCACTCCTGCGCCCGCCATCTGGCCCTTAATCTGGTATATCGGAGGTCTACTGGTTTGTGTTGGTGGCTACTGGTTTTGGTTCTTTATTCGAGTGGATGTTGCTGCAGAAGGTCACTCTCCATTTCGTATTGTGCGTGCTGACTTGTTCATCCTTTCGCTCCTCATCAGCGTGACGTTGGGTCTGGTTTGGGGGTGGATGCAGGCAACAGGTACATCAGGGGCAAACTTTATGTTTGCGTTATACCTGATCGCGACCGCAGTGCTTTTTGGATCTGTGCCGTGGTCAAAGTTCTCGCACATGTTTTTCAAGCCAGCCGCTGCTCTGCAGAAACGTATCGCAGAAGCGGACGGTTCACGAAGTAACTTGCCAGCTCCCGCAGATAAACCTGAAATCTTTGGAAGTAACAACAGGCTGCCTCGGCAGTATTGATCGATACATCACTGGATTACGCGATACAGGAGATAACAGAACGTCATGCCAACTTTTGTTTATATGACTCGTTGCGATGGCTGTGGACATTGTGTCGATATATGTCCTTCCGACATTATGCATATCGATGAAACTACCCGTCGTGCCTACAACATCGAACCGAATATGTGCTGGGAGTGTTATTCCTGCGTAAAGGCCTGTCCACAAAATGCGATAGATGCACGCGGTTATGCGGATTTCGCACCACTCGGACACAGTGTGCGAGTACTTCGGGAAGAAGAAAAGGGCACGATTTCTTGGAAGATCAAGTTCCGTGACGGTCGCGAAAAGAATTTCGTCTCGCCGATCCGGACCACCAAATGGGGTTCTATCCAGTCACCAGCTGAACTTCCAGTACCTAGTGCTGAAGATATTCATTCACAAGAACTGGCCCACGAACCGGAGGTGCTGAATGTTCCGGGCGGATTACCAGCTCTTAGAGCTGATCAACTCAAACAGGGGGTGGTCTAGTGGGCCTGTTTTCGAATAGAAAAACTGTATTCGTCGATTCGGATATTCTTGTGGTCGGGGGTGGTATGGCCGGTTGTGGTGCTACCTACGAATCCAGGTATTGGGGTCGAGATCTAAAGGTCGTTTGCGTCGAAAAAGCAAATATTGAGCGCAGTGGTGCTGTTGCACAGGGCCTATATGCAATTAACTGTTACATGGGTATGCAATGGGACGAGAACCAACCGGAAGACCATGTCCGCTACGCCCGCAACGACCTTATGGGTCTTGTTCGTGAAGATCTGGGTTATGACATCGCTCGCCACGTTGACTCTAGTGTGCACAAGTTTGAGGAGTGGGGTCTGCCGATCATGAAGGATCCGGAAACCGGACGATATCTGCGTGAAGGGAAATGGCAGATCATGATACATGGTGAAAGTTATAAGCCGATCGTGGCCGAGGCGGCCAGGAAAGCTGCTTCCGAGGTATACAACCGCATTATGGTGACCCATCTACTGATGGATGAAGCAAAGCCTAATCGAGTTGCCGGTGCGGTCGGTTTCAATGTACGTACGGGAGATTTCTATGTCTTCCGTGCCAAAGCTGTCATTGTTTGCGCTGGCGGTGCTTCACATATCTATAAGCCGCGGGCAGTCGGCGAGGGCATGGGTCGGACGTGGTACGCCCCTTGGAGCAGTGCATCGGCTTATGCTTTGCCGATTCTTGTCGGTGCCAAAATGACGCAGATGGAGAATCGGATAACGCTGACCCGATTTAAGGATGGTTACGGACCGGTTGGTGCCTATTTTCTTCACCTCAAGACGTACACCGAGAATGCCTACGGAGAAGAATACGAATCTAAGTGGTATGACCATACGAAGGAATTAGTCGGAGATTACATCGATCGGCACCCCGTACCTACTTGCCTTCGTAACCATGCTTTCCTAGAAGAAACGAAAGCTGGCAGAGGCCCTATTCGCATGGTGACCAAAGAAGCCTTCCAGGATCCACACAAGGAGCAGGTTGGTTGGGAGAACTTCTTGGGAATGACGATTGGGCAGGCCATCGTCTGGGCATCACAGAACATCGACCCTAAGCATGTTAATCCCGAACTGACCACCTCGGAGCCTTATGTCATGGGATCTCACGCGACCTGTTCGGGCGCCTGGGCGAGCGGACCTTCAGATTACGCACCGTCGGATTACCAGTGGGGGTATAACCGAATGATGACCGTCGACGGGCTTTTCGGCGCTGGCGATACCATCGGTGGTACCGCGCACAAGTTCTCCTCGGGGTCGTATACGGAAGGCCGGATTGCCGCAAAGGCGGCGGTAAACTATGTGAATGATATGAAGAACGACAAGTTTCAGGTCAGTGAAAAACAGTACCAAGACCTAAAGAAAACGATCTTCCAGCCTTTGGAAAATTACCAGGTCGGTCGAAATGAGATTGTCGCGGGAACCGTGTCGCCGAGTTACCTCCTGCCGCTTAGTGGGTTACAGCGACTCGAGAAGATCATGGATGAGTATTGCGGCGGTATCAGTGCCAACTATATAACCAACGAGCCAATGCTTACTCGTGGATTAGAGTTGCTGGATATGCTGAAAGAAGACCTTGACCATCTCGCGGCGGAAGATCTTCACCAACTGCAACGGGCCTGGGAGCTACAGCACCGGGTTCTGGCATCTGAATCAGTGACCCACCACACAATGTTCCGCACTGAGACCCGTTGGCCCGGGTATTACTATCGCGCCGATCATCCAAAACTGGATGATACCGATTGGCACTGCTTTACCTTATCCCATTACGACCAAGAGTCCGGAGAGTGGACTATGGAAAAAGCCCCCGTGTATCACATTGTTGATTGAGCGGGGTCCATCTTTCAAAACAGTTTTCTGCGATGACGTGACGGTTGTAACCCAACCGGGTGTACGAATAATGAGTCTTTCGCCCAGGGACGACGTTAGACAACACGCCGATACAGATGATCCTGATGTCGTAGTGGTGAAATGAAGGTTCTGCTGCTCGGTGACACCCATGGCTGGATTGATGACTCAATCGTGGAACTGGCCGTCGGTATGGAACTGGTAGTTCACACGGGTGACATCGGCAGTGCTTCGGTGCTGGCAGCGCTCAAATCCAGGTGTGGGAATGTGCTAGCGGTGGCAGGCAACAACGATGTCCCTAAGAAGTGGCCAGATGATGAACATCGTGCCTTATCCAAACTGCCGGAAAGCCTGCAGATCGATCTACCGGGCGGTGTTCTTGCCATCGAACACGGCCACCAGATCTGGGACACCACCAATTACCATAGCCGCTTACGCCACAAGTATCCTGACACCCAAGCGATCGCTTACGGTCATACCCACATCCGGCGAATAGATACAACGATTCATCCGTGGGTTATGAACCCTGGTGCCGCCGGACGGGTCAGAACTAAAGGAGGCGCATCATGTCTTGTGCTAACTGCAAAATCTACTCGATGGAGCGTCCGGGAATTCATCGTGGCATAAATGCAATCGAATTGACCGAGACAATTCTGTAAATCACGTGTGAAATACCACTACTTTATTTGTGACGTGTTTACCAAACAGCGGTTCGGTGGAAACCAGCTGGCTGTGTTACCAGATGCTCAGAAACTATCAGATTGGCAGATGCAGCAGGTTGCGCGGGAGTTCAATTTTTCAGAGACAGCATTTGTATTGCCCGCTGAAACTGGCCACACACGAAAGGTGCGAATTTTTACCCCCACAACAGAAATCCCTTTCGCCGGCCACCCAAATATTGGGACTGCATTTGTTCTAGCCGAAACCGGGGCGCTGGGTAAAGAGATTCCCGATACCGTCTTATTTGAAGAGAAGGCAGGTCTTGTGTCGATCGAGATTCAGGCTAATCTAGACTCTCCAACCTCGTTTGAGCTCAAGGCACCACAGGTCCTGACACTGCAAGAATTCCCAGCGATCAGGTCGGTGGCTAAAGCTTTGTCCTTGCGAGAAAACGAAATCGTTGTCACCACACATGCTCCAACGGTCGCATCGGTGGGGCTTCCTTTTCTTTTTGTGGAAGTCTTGGACTTGTCCGTCCTGTCCCAGGTACGAATAGATATGGCTGGGTTCGACCGTCTTCTTGTTGAGGGCGCAGTGCCTTATGTACATGTTTATACACCCAAGACAGGTAGTACTGATATTCAGGCCCGCGTATTTTCTCCTCTTGATGGTGTTGCCGAGGATCCGGCAACGGGTAGTGCAAACTGCGCACTGGCCGCTCTTTTGTCACATTATCGATCGGAGCGTGACGGTGAATTCAGCTGGTGCGTATTTCAAGGAATAGAACTGGGTCGGCCGAGTGCTCTACGGATTCGNGCACGGAAAGAAAACGGTTGTGTTGTTGCCAGCTGGGTTGGCGGTACTTGTGTGATGATCAGTGAGGGCTGGATCGACGTTGGCTGTAGCTGACAAAACTGTGTCAGGATTGTTCACCGCTGAGAAATAACCAGGTTTCAATGACGCTGTCAGGATTTAAAGACACGGTGTCGATGCCTTGTTCCATCAGCCAGCGCGCCAGATCAGGGTGGTCAGAGGGGCCCTGGCCACAGATCCCAACGTACTTACCCTGTTTTTGACAGGCTGAAATCGCTAGTTTCAGTAGCGTTTTGACAGCTGCATCGCGTTCATCGAACAGATGAGCAATGTCAGCCGAGTCGCGGTCCAGCCCCAAAGTGAGTTGGGTCATGTCATTCGAACCGATCGAAAAACCGTCAAAATGCTGTAGAAACGATTCTGCCAGGAGTGCATTTGATGGCAGCTCGCACATCATGATGATCTTAAGATCATTCTGACCTCGGTTAAGACCATTTTCTGCCAGCAAGGCGATCACTTGTTCTGCCTCCACCACCGTGCGAACGAATGGCACCATGATCCAGAGGTTTGTTAGCCCCATGTCCTCACGAACATATTTGAGGGCGCGGCATTCTAGCTCAAAGCATTCACGAAACCCNGCGTCTAGGTATCGAGATGCGCCTCTCAGACCGAGCATTGGNTTCTCCTCATGGGGTTCAAAGGCACTACCACCGATGAGATTTGCGTATTCATTGGATTTGAAGTCGGACAACCGAACAATCACGGGATGTGGAGAAAAGGCGGCTGTAATTGTAGAGATGCCCTCGGCAAGCTTGCGTACAAAAAAGTCTGTGGGGTCGGCATAACCAGCCGATGCGGTATTAATTTGATCCCTGACGTTCTGAGGGATCTGGTTACTGTGGAGCAGAGCCTTGGGATGAATACCAATAGTGTTGTTGATAATAAACTCTAAACGCGCCAGGCCCACACCTGCATGCGGTAGTTTCTGAAAATCAAAAGCTCGGTCGGGGTTGCCAACGTTCATAGTAATTTTGAACGGTAGTTTCGGCATATCGCCGAGCTGGACAGTTTCGATCTCGAAATCCAGTTTTCCCTGATAAACATAGCCGGTATCTCCTTGAGCACAACTGACGGTGGCGGTGCTGATTTTAGAGAGTTGTCGTGTGGCATCTCCACAGCCAACAACGGCCGGAATACCGAGCTCCCGGGCAATGATCGCAGCGTGGCAGGTGCGACCACCCCGATTGGTCACAATTGCTGCTGCTCGTTTCATGACCGGCTCCCAGTCTGGGTCGGTCATATCAGTCACCAGAATATCACCCGTTTTAACTGAATCTAGTTCACTGATGGAGTTCACTACGCGGACAGTACCGCTGCCGATTTTCTGACCAACGCTGCGACCTTCTGTCAGCACTAGTGCAGTTTCTTGAAGATGATATCGCTCAAGCGACTGTTGTGTGACACGGCTTTTTACCGTTTCCGGTCGCGCCTGGAGGATCCAGAGTTCTTCCGTTTCGCCATCGAGGCCCCACTCGATGTCCATAGGGCGGCCATAGTGCTGTTCTATTCGGATCGCCTGCTGTGCCAGTTCTTCGATCTGCGCATCGGACAGCGAAAAGTGCTGTCGTTCGGCTGCGGTTGTTTCGATTACCCGAGTGGTCTCGGTTGCGGAGTCGTCCGCATAGATCATCTTGCTGGCTTTACTGCCGATTTTACGGCGAAGGATAGCTGGTTTCTGGGCACGCAGTGTAGGTTTGTGCACATAGAACTCATCCGGGTTCACAGCGCCTTGCACGATGGTCTCGCCAAGCCCCCATGAGGCGGTGATGAACACGACATCGTCGTAACCAGATTCAGTATCAAGTGTAAACATCACACCACTTGATCCAAGATCGCTGCGAACCATTTGCTGTATGCCAACTGATAAAGCCACGTCACTGTGGTCGTAGCCCTGGTGGACCCGATAAGCAATCGCCCGATCATTAAAAAGCGATGCAAATACTTCGCGGACGGCTGTCAGTACGTGGGCTATGCCTCGCACATTGAGAAAAGTTTCCTGCTGGCCAGCAAAAGATGCGTCGGGGAGATCCTCGGCAGTGGCAGACGACCGCACTGCGACAGGTGTTTCGGCTGAATTCCCCAGTTTCAGGTACGCGGCTTCAATCGCATCTTCCAGATCGCCTGTCAGTGGCGCGTTGACAAGCCATTCTCTGATTGTAGCTCCCACCTCGGCCAGTTGTTTCACATCACTGACGTCCAGTTGAGCCAGGGCAGCTTCAATCCGATCTTTCAATCCGGAGGTCACCAGATGATCCCGGTAGGCATGGGCAGTGGTCGCAAATCCTCCAGGAACATGAATTCCGGCAGAAGAAAAACGGGAAATCATCTCGCCCAATGATGCGTTTTTGCCGCCAACGCGGCTTACGTCATTCAGGTTTATCTGATTGAACCAGACAATATATTCTTTCACTTGCCCACCATATGTTAGACAATATTAGTGGCCGGACCGCTGCGATCTTATGCCCCGGCTGTCTCGAGCAGAACCAAACACTTGCCGGCCAGGGCCTATTTTGCTTGACGAACCCATTGCGAGGCTAGACCAAATTGTCAAAAAGAACCGTATTTGTTGTGTCCGATCGAACCGGGATCACTGCAGAGATCCTGAGTCACAGCCTGTTGACTCAGTTCCCGAACGTAATATTTCACACAAGGGCTCTGCCATTTGTTGACACCCCCGAAAAGGTGGTAGACGCTGTTCGTGAGATCAACGAAGCAGCTGATAATGACAAGGCGAGGCCCTTGATCTTCGCCACTTTTGTCAGTCCACAGCTTTTTGACGGTGTTCGGCGTGCCCGCGGGTTTTTCGTTGATTTATTTGGAACGTTTCTGAAGCCGTTAGAGATGGAGCTGCAGTCGGCATCGAGCCACGAAATCGGCCATAGCCATGGTGTAGTCGACCGCGACCGCTACACTTCCCGTATCAGTGCAGTCCACTATGCGATGGACTGTGACGATGGTGTCAGTATCGATGACTATAGTAAGGCAGATCTCATCATCTTGGGTGTGTCGAGAACTGGTAAAACCCCGGTCTGTTTGTACCTGGCCATTCATTTCGGCCTGTTTTGCGCCAATTATCCACTGACCGAAGAAGATTTTAATGACGGTGCATTGCCCGCCATTTTGCAGCCGTTTCGCGGGCGCTTGTTTGGTCTTACCATAAATTCTGAGCGACTTTGCCAAATTCGTACGGAGCGCAGACCGGACAGCCGTTATTCATCCCGACAACAGTGCGAATATGAGTTGGCCCAAGGCCAGGCTACTTTTCGGCGCCACGCAATTTCATTTGCGGATACAACTCAAATGTCGATAGAAGAAATAGGTACGACTATTCTTCAGAAGATGAAGATACGACGCGAACTGCTCGGCTGAGCCTCGCCTCGAACGAGTGTTGAATAAATGAAGAGCCCCCGGGTTGGATTTGTCAGCCTTGGTTGCCCCAAGGCCTTGGTTGATTCTGAGCGGATACTGACCCAACTGCGTGCTGAAGGTTATGTTATTTCGGAAAGCTATTCAGATGCGAGCATAGTGGTGGTTAATACGTGTGGCTTTATCCAGGCTGCCGTTGAAGAATCCCTGGAGGCAATAACCGAAGCATTGGATGAGAATGGGAGAGTCATTGTTACTGGATGTTTGGGGACTCGAAACCAGGAGATTCTGAGACGCTTCCCTGAATTGGTTGCTGTAACTGGGCCCGATTCTGCCGAGTCCGTTATGGAGGCAGTTCGAGCGGAGTTGCCCCCTGGCCATGCCCCGTTTCACGATTTGTTGCCGCCCGGNGGAGTAAAATTAACGCCGCGCCATTACGCGTATCTTAAGATCGCTGAAGGGTGTAATAACTCTTGTACATTCTGTGTAATTCCAGGAATGCGTGGCCGTCTGGTCAGTCGGCCNATCCACGACATTGTTGATGAAGCCAGCACACTGGTCGGTGCAGGTGTCAAGGAGTTGTTGGTGGTCTCTCAAGATACTGCTGCGTATGGTGCGGACGTGAAGTACCGTACGGAACTGACCCGCGGGCGTCCGTTGCGTTCGCATATTACTGATCTGACCCGGGCGCTCGGTGAACTGGGTATCTGGGTACGACTTCACTATGTGTATCCTTATCCCCATATCGACGAATTGATACCGCTTATGAGTGAAGGACTTGTCGTGCCATATCTGGATGTGCCGTTCCAACACTGTGTACCGCGTATTCTCAAGCGTATGAAACGTCCGGCAAATGCTGAAAACAATCTGGCACGTATTCGTATGTGGCGAAGAATTTGTCCGGAACTCACTATCCGCAGTACTTTCATAGTTGGGTTCCCTGGCGAGACGGAGGATGAATTCAATTTGTTGCTTGATTTTCTGACCGAGGCACAACTCGACAGGGTGGGCTGTTTTGCCTATTCACCGATACAGGGCGCTGCTGCCAATGATCTAGACAATGCGGTTCCTGAGGAGGTTAGGGAGGAACGTTTGGCCCGTTTCATGGCTGTACAGGAAGAAGTCTCTGCCGAAAGATTGCGTCGTAGAATTGGCCAGACATGTGCGGTTCTAGTCGATGCTCACTCCGAGTCAGGCGTGCTCGCCCGCAGCACTGGAGAATCACCCGAGATCGACGGTGTTGTCATCATCCACGATGGTGTTGATATTGAACCGGGACAGTTTGTTGATGTCCGCATTACGGGAAGCGACAACCATGATCTGTATGCCCAAAAAGTCTGATAGTACTCATTGGGCGGCTGTAAGGTCCTGAATGACTTGCGTAAAAAGCGCTGGCTAGAATCACTATGGGAGACTCCGATGGCTCGTTATTGGCTATAATTCGCGCTTTTTTCACGCCCTTGCTGGCTTGAGTTATGAATGAACACGTGAACCAAGTTAATCGTCGGCGGACTTTCGCCATCATCTCGCATCCCGATGCGGGGAAGACGACCCTGACGGAGAAATTTCTTCACTACGGTGGCGCCATTCAGGCGGCGGGCACGGTGCGGGCCCGTAAGACAGGACGTTATGCGACTTCAGACTGGATGAAGATGGAGAAGGAAAGAGGGATATCCGTAACGTCTTCAATCATGCAGTTTGAGTATCGTGAATATGTTATTAATCTGCTAGATACGCCGGGGCATGCTGATTTCTCGGAGGATACCTATCGGACTTTGACGGCGGTGGATTCCGCACTGATGGTGATCGACGCAGCAAAGGGCGTAGAAGATAGAACCATCAAGCTGATGGAGGTGTGCAGGCTGCGCGATACACCGATTATGACATTTATCAATAAGCTCGATCGGGAAGGTCGGGATCCAGTAGAACTGCTGGACGAGGTGGAGTCGGTGTTAGGAATTCGGTGTGCACCCATGACATGGCCTGTGGGGACTGGTCGCCATTTTTGTGGAGTCTACCGACTTTACGATGACAACATTCACCTGTTTGAAAGAAAATCAGGAAATTCAGTATCGGGTGAAAGAACAATCTGTGGCCTTTCAAATCATGATCTGGACGACGCGATTGGTGCGGATGCTGATCGCCTGCGGGAGGAGATCGAACTGCTGACTGGAGCCAGCTACACTTTCGATCTACAGGCCTATCTGCAGGCGCAGTTAACGCCTGTTTTTTTTGGTTCAGCACTTGCCAGTGAAGGTACTGACGAGTTGATTGACAGTTTTGTAGACTACGCGCCCTGTCCGGGGCCTCGGGATGCCGGCTCCCGAGAAGTCGATAGCGGCGAGCAAAAATTCACCGGGTTTGTCTTCAAGATTCAGGCCAACATGGACCCATCACATCATGATCGGGTGGCATTTCTGCGTATTAATTCCGGTGTTTATCGGCCGGGTATCAAGCTTCATCAAGTTCGGACAGATCGGACCACACCGATTCACAGGGCCATCACTTTTCTGGCTTCAAAGCGTGAGTCGGCGGAGTCGGCATACGCAGGTGACATCATCGGTTTGCACAATCACGGTACTATCCAGATCGGAGACACGTTTACCGAGGGCGAGGATCTAAAGTTTGCAGGCGTACCCAATTTTGCCCCGGAACTTTTTCGACGGGTACGCCTCGACGACCCATTGCGGGCAAAGGCGCTGCACAAAGGGCTAGACCAGTTGAGCGAAGAAGGTGCGACTCAGGTGTTCAGGCCACTGATGTCGAACGATGTGATACTGGGCGCGATCGGAATTCTGCAGTTTGACGTGGTTGTACACCGCCTGCGGCATGAATATGGTGTGGACTGCAGCTTTGAATCGGTGCAGATAGCGACTGCTCGCTGGGTTGTCTGCGATAAAAAGTCTGATTTTGAAGCATTTCAAAGAAAAGCTCGACAGAATCTGGCACTTGATGCGGGTGGAGATCTGACCTATATCGCACCGAATCTGGCTAATTTAAGCCTGGCGATGGAGCGCTGGCCGGATGTTCAGTTCAGAAATACCAAGGAATTATAGTAATATAATTATTTAATAAACTAATAAATAATTAAAGTATAAAACTTTAATCGATCACTAATAAAGGAGTAGCGACGGTTGAATATCTGTCGGCCTTAGTCGTTGTTCCGTTGATTAATACCACTGATGGCGGGCACCAGGGCAACCGGATGTCGGTGTCGCGGCCAGGGTCTGACGGTTTTGGATTAGAAAAACCTGATCGAAATCAAAGTACCGACGCTATCTTGGGTTACGACCCTTGCAGCATTCGCGATACACTTCCCTGCGAGAGATAAACCCCTGGAGAGCTTAGATGAGATTTACCAAAGTACTGGTGCTGGCCTCAGTGATGATGGGCTCAGCTGTATGGACAAGTGTTAGCGCCGATGGAGAGGCAGTCTACAACAGTGGCTGTCTGGCTTGTCATATGCCCGGTGTCGCCGGCGCGCCTAAACTGGGCGACAAAGATGCTTGGGCCGCCCGTATCGCACAAGGCATCGAGGTGATGTATGAGAACGCTATTCAGGGATTTCAAGGACAGACCGGCATGATGCCCGCCAAGGGTGGTTTCGTTCATCTGAGCGACGACGATGTCAAAGCGGCTGTCGACTACATGGTGAGTCAGTCCCAGTAAATTGTTGAGCTGATGTACATCAGCGCCACAGGGACGTTTGATCAAGGAAGCCCTTGAGCGCGCGGTAGAGTAGTGCTGGATCGTTGCGCCCGGTGAGCTCACGCACGGAGTGCATGGCAAGCTGCGGGGACCCGATATCTACAGTTGCGACGCCCAGTTCGGCTGCCGTTATTGGTCCGATGGTACTGCCACACGCCATATCATTTCGCATGGCAATCTGTTGAACGGGTATATCAAGGGTTTGGCATAAATTGCGAAACAGCGCCGCAGTTTCACTGTTTGTTGCGTATCTCTGGTTAGCGTTGTATTTGATGACCGGACCACCGTTGAGGCAAGGCCGGTGCTGTGGGTCATGTTTGTCTTCGTAATTAGGATGCACCGCATGCGCATTATCAACGGAAAGCAACTACGGACGAGTCCATGGCCCTATCCATCGTCTCTCCAGTCCCACATAGACGTTCGAGTGTAGAACGTAGAAATGGCCCTTGGGCACCGCTGGCCGACAGGCTGCCAACCTCCTCGTGATCATTACAGACCATCACGGCAGGGGTATCTCCAGAGGCGTCGATTATGCTTCGGCAAGCGGCATAACAACTCAAAAGGTTGTCCAGCCTTGAGGCGGCAATGAAATCATCATTTAGTCCGATCACTGCAGGTGGTTGCACGTCGTAACAGCTGATTTCATAGTCCAGGACCTCGGCAACGGGTATGTTGGCGTGCTCATGCTGGATCTGGTCAAGAAGCAGTTGTCGGAAACTTCTGCGGTCGCCGTCACCTGAACTCACCAGTAAAACCACTTCTTTTTGTGGGTTGATGGTCCTGTTTTTATGCACATCTCGATTTAAATGAATTGCGAGACTGGGCACTGTCGCCACAGGGCGCCGAAAGTCGATGAGCACACTGTTGATCTCTTTGTTTTCCATACGGCAAGTGACTTTGCCGGCCAGAGACAGGTCTCGGTCAAACCAGGGCGAGAGCAAGACTCCACCGTAAATTTCTACACCCAGCTGCAAAAAGCCCTGACGCCTGATCTCCGGTGCGGGTTTGATCTTGAGACAAGGGCTGTCGGTGTGGGTGCCGATCAGCCTCAGCCCCTCATCAACTGGATGAACAGAGCCTGTTCTGATTGCCACGATTGAAGAGCCATTGCGAACGACAAAGTAACGTCCTCCGGGTTTAAGCGACCAGCTGCTGTGTTCTGCAAGTTGTTCAAACCCCTCTGCTGTCAACAGTTGCTTTAGTTGTTTCACTGCATGAAAAGGAGTGGGTGAGCCAGCTAGAAACTCGAGCAGCCCGTTATTGAAATCTGATTCATTCATAGCCTGGCGTTCTCTATGTCAATTGTGCTGCCTTCGGGTAGCCATGTTGCGGGCTCGTGATGAGCCCCGAGTCTGGCAAAGTCGAAAAGACTTGGGTCGGCGAGTTGGCTGGGTGAGATGCTCGTGACGCTTCGGAATATGGTCGCTGACCGGCCGGGGTATTTCTGTTCCCACTCAGCGAGCATTCGTTTGACAGTTTGGCGTTGGAGGTTCGGCTGTGAGCCACAAAGATTGCACGGAATAATCGGAAACTTTTTCAGCTGGGCGTATTGCGCGATGTCTTTTTCGCTGCAATAGGATAGTGGGCGTATGACCACATTGTTTCCGTCATCACTCAACAGTTTTGGTGGCATTGCTTTGAGTCGACCACCAAAAAACATATTAAGGAAAAGTGTTTCAACGATATCGTCTCGATGATGGCCTAATGCGATTTTTGTCATCCCCTGGCTTTTTGCAAAGCTGTACAGTATTCCCCGCCGAAGTCGTGAACAAAGGCCACACATTGTTTTGCCATCAGGGATGATATTCTTGACGACACTGTAGGTATCCTGATCGATAATTCGGTAATCAACCCCGAGCCCCTGCAGGTAAACTTTGAGTCGTTCAGTTGGAAATCCAGGCTGATTCTGGTCAACATTGACGGCGGTTAACTGGAAGTCAATCGGTGCTCTGATTTTCAATCGACACAGAATATCCAGCAGGGAGAAAGAATCCTTACCACCGGAAATGCAGACCATAACGCGATCGCCTTCTTCGATCATGTTGTAGTCCTGTATGGCTCGTCCGACTTCGCGACGAAGTCGTTTTTCAAGTTTCCGTGATGTATGGCTAGGGTGTAAAGTTGTCATTGTCATGTGGTAACCGGATATATCTGTCAGATGTTCTTTCCAAACCCACAATAGTGCGCTTTGTGTTAGGGTCGCGCAATGCGTTCTCCGAAAGGCGAATCATACACAGGGAACAGACTTCTTGCGGCTCACTAAAGTAATTGGCTGGATGGTTGTCTGTTTCTGTGGCCTCATTCTGTTTCTGGCGTCCATTATTCAGTGGGTTGACTGGAATCGCTATCGCGATGCCGTGGCACAGCAGATAGGCAAGGCAATCGATCGACCAGTGTCGATTGACCAGGGCTTGTCAGCCCGTCTTTTCCCCTCAGTTCGGCTAGAGGTCAAGGGGNTGGCTGTGGGTAATCCGGCTGGCAATTATCAGGAACATTTCCTGGCAGTAGAGAACGTCCGATTTGAACTGGATATGGGGGCTCTTGCACAAGGGCAATTGCGCATTCGCGAGATTTCTCTGGAGCGGCCGACCCTNCAGTTGGAAGTCGACCCCAACGGCAGTCCTAATTGGGAGTCTGATCGGGGACTGACAGTGCCGGTTCTACCGCTTCCGGTCAGTCGAGTTTCGGTGGTAGACGGTACCCTCACTTTTGGGTCTGGCGCTGAGGCAGACCGGTGGGAAATTCGGGCCGATACGCTGGCCTATGTTTTGCCACGTAAGGGTCAGAATCAAAAGGGTCGGATCANCGGGCAACTGAGCTATGCCGGAGACGCCATTGAAGTGAGTGGCGTACTGGGGTCTCTTAACGGTCTGGTTTCTGATCAGCTGGCACCGGTCAATCTGACGTTCATGGGTAACGGTGTAAGTGGTAGTGTCTCTGGCGTGGTCAGCAATCTACAGAAAGCACCTAACGCTGATTTGCATCTCGACGTATCGACAGGACGNCTCGAAAGAAAACTGACTGATCTATTGCCCAGCCTGCCGTGGCGCGACGACGCGATTTTCAGTGGCACAGTGAATGCAACNGGTCACCTCGTCGGAAACCCGGGACGGGACCTCCGACTGGAATCGGTTCGGTTGTCCACAACAGCACAGCCGTTTAATTTCACAGCGCAGGGTGATCTCGATCTGGTGCCAGCCAACGTCAGACTAAACCGTTCAATGGGTGAGTTGCGTCTACAGGTGAAGCATCAGAGCCTTCAGAATTTCACGTCGCTCATGAGCCTTGATGTACCGACAGATGTCCGTGTCTCGGGCCAGGGTATATTGTCTGGGCAGCCGGGTAATTTCCGTTTGGACCAGATTATGTTGATCGGAGAGAGCCCACATCTGGGTATCCAGTTAACAGGCAGTGCGAGTCAATTGGGCTCAGCTGACGGCCCCAATCTTGCACTCAATATCGAAGCGACCTCAGACAAGCTGACAGAACTGTTGAGGCAATTCAAACTTGAGATGCACTTAAACGGTAGCGCTCAGGTNACGGGTGCTTTGCACGGTAGCGACAAANGTTACCGGTTGAGTGATCTTTCCGCTTCTTTTGAAGCTGCAGATCTGACGCTCGACGGCACAGGTCAGTTCGACCTGTTGCAGAAAAGTTTGGAAGGACAATTCGAGTTCACCGCTAGAACTGGAAGTGTCCAGAGCCTTGCAGGCAGTTTGGGTACACAGCTCCCCGTCGATGCTACCGCCAGCACAAATGGCGTTCTCACCTGCGCCAATAGCAGCTGTGGCATAGAGCTCGTGAATGTCAGGATCAGCTCCCCTCAACTGGAAGTCAGTGGCCGTGGGCAGGTTGACAGGCTGGACGAGCAGCCGCAGTTGGCACTGAATTTCGAAGGCCACACTGAAGATATTGCTGTGCTTGCCCAAGCCTGGGGCAGACAATGGCTGATACCCCCCCATCTGGAGGCCAGCGTCACAGGCTGGCTTGATTTACACGGCAATGAGGCTCGACTGTCCGGGTTGGTGGGTCAGATTTCCGGTGCTGGGCTTAGTGGCCGGTTTACCGGTAGCTTGATCGATTTAATGCATGTTCCACGCCCGACGTGGGATCTCAATCTCGATGTAGCTGAACTGGGCCAGCTGATTGAATACTATGGCGGGCCAGGGGATTATCACGAATCCGCCCAGATTCAGTTACAGGTACGCCCGTCCGATAAGCAAGCGGTACCGCTGATGGTACACGGCGAGTTGCTGACTAATTCTCTGGCTACTGAGTTCGCTGGTGAGTTTGAAGCATTTGATAACAAGTCCGGATTCAGTGCCAGTTTTGTGCTGACTGCGGAAGATTCTCACGAATTGCGTCTGATCACGGGTGTTGACTTACCGCCTATGGGCCGGTTGCAGGTGACAGGCGAGGTCAGTCGTGCAACGGATACACACGAATCAATTACAGGATCAGTTAACCTCGAGTCGGAGAAACTCGGTCAGTTTTCGGCAAAGGGGGTTTTGGGGGAACAGTGGAAGATAGGCACGAAGCTAGAGTTGAAGCACCAGGTGGATCGTCTGTCCAGGGTGGCAGCTGTGCTTGCAATTCCATTACAGGGAGACNTGCCTTTACAGGCGCAGGCGATTGTCAGTACGGATGGTGAGAAGCTACAGGTGACAGAACTTAGGGTGACGGCGGGCCGCAACGATATCAGTGGAGAAATATCCTATCCGTTGAATGGGACTGATAATCATCGACAGAAAATTGACGGGAGACTGGCATCGGAATATTTCAATTTAAACGATCTTTTCCCGAAGAAAGAAAAGAAGTATCTGTTTGGAAATGAAGACATGCCGTTAGCATGGGCGGATAGCTATGATGTTGATCTGGAATATTCTGCAGGACACCTGATACGTCGTAACTACGAAATTACTGATGCTACAGCAGTGCTGGCCTCGCTGGACGGCCAGGTCAACATCCGACTGCGGGGAATTTCAGCTGGCGGTGACCTGGAAGTGCGACTCGACCTGGATACCCAGGTGGATCCACATCCAGCGAATTACGCCTATGACTGGAAACACCTGGATCTTGACTTGTTGCCTGTTGCACTGAAGGGTAAATGGGACATATCAGGATCTTTAAGTACGCGCGGCTATATATCAGGATCGGGGATATCCCTTCACAAGATTGCACAAAGTGGCAATGGTTATCTATTTACCGAGCTTGAAGGTATAAAGTTTCCCCGCGGTCGCGAAGAACTTTTGACAACGACACCGTTCAGTATCACAGAACAGATTCTGCGTGGTGTTAGCCCATGGGCAGAGCGAAAAAAATATTATGATATCAAGTGTGGTGTTATCGGTATGCTAATCACAGATGGCGTGGGGCATAGTCCAGCACCACCCAATCACACCATCGCCTTGAAAGCTGAGGAGTTTGAATTATTGGCCTTTGGTAAACTCGAGCTTTCCACGGAGAGTCCGAGGCTACACGTTCACTCCAAGCCACGCCGGGAAGGCATATCGCCCGCCAGCCTTTTAGAAGAATCTGGTTTATCCTTGTTGTATCCGCCCTATTTTGTAATCGAAGGCTCACTACGGAGACCTGTTGTAGTGCCCGATCCTGGCGGAAAAAATCTCATGGAACTATTAAAGCTTGAAGACAATGATATTCTGAAAAGTTTAAAGATGGGTGCGGCCTGGGCCACCGGTGGTACGTCGGCTGTGGTTCTTAGCTTGTTGAATAAGTTGGGTGATGAGGATGGCGGATGCCAAGGAGCCCAGCAACGTTCGGAACTATTGTGGAAACAATAACAGTATCAATGAGAGAATTCAGGCGTTAACGTGCAGGGTTGCACGGATGAGAACCCAACCTAAATCGTACAAGCGCGTGGGTTCCCCTCGCTTGTGGGGCGGACTACAATCCCATACCACGTTCCAGTGTTTGGTAACAACTGATCGGCAATTACTAATGCTTAAAGGTAATCGCGATGACGGACAGTAGGCGGCATTCCTCCGCATCGGGGCGAATGGGGGGACGGGCCGCAAGGCAAGCGCTGCGCGCCGCACCGATACCAGAGGACGAACGCGCTGTTCAGCCCGGTCAGGAATCAGGGCGATATCAGCCGCTCACAGAATCTGAAGTAATTCGTATTCACCAGGCAGCACTGGAAGCATTGGAGCAGATCGGTATTGCAAATGCTATACCGTCCTGTCAGGAACTCGTGACCGANGCCGGCGGCTCGATGACCCAAGACGGCCGTCTGCTGTTTCCTCGAGCACTGGTCGAGGATATCGTCGCCTCGGCAGCACGGGATATCATCCTTCCCGGGCAGGACCCTCGTTACGATATGCACCTCACTGGCAACAGGACATATTTCGGTACTGCGGGTGCTGCTGTCCATATTGTTGATACTCAGAAGCGCGAATATCGAGAATCGATGCTGCAGGATCTTTACGATGCCGCGCGCATCGTGGATGCCATGGAGCATATTCATTTCTTTCAACGCTCAATGGTGCCACGAGATGTTGAAGATCCA
>JGI24815J26687_1000004_pt1 | contig 40962 bp, 26 predicted proteins | sample METZYME_3_150m_FD_26687 | JGI IMG/M metagenome (IMG submission 26687) | reverse complement strand
ATTTCTACAATCCCACCTTTGTGAGTCCTCTGGTGTCCAGGCATATCAATTCAGGTCTCTCAGGCCACCTCGTCTCCCCGCAGGGCGGGGCGGCCTCAACCTCTTATCCTGATACCTAATAGTACCAAGACGCACTAAATGCAGGTGGGCGACCTACCTTTGGTATTTGAACTAAGCGGGGTGCACACGCCCCCTATAGGGGGCGGTGATAGACACATACGAATCACTATTCTGACTCATCCGGCATATGCTCTAGACCGAATGCTAGAGAATCAGGGAGGGGGGCCTCTGGAATTCCCTCAAGGCCAAGTGCTAGGGGGGGTGCAGAAACCTCGTTAGACACNTCCTCCAAGCCAAAGGGCAAATCGGATGAAGGGACTGGAGGGGCTTGACCTTCTAGGCCGAAAGGAAGATCGAGGTTTTCGTTAGTCTGCGTAGACTTGAGAGAACTCTCCTCTTCACCCTCCTTGGCAGGTTCTTCGTCACTACCACATGTGGGACACGACGAAGAACCTGATGAGACCAATCCGCAAATTGGGCACTCGTACACAATGCTCGCTGTAGGAGTTCACGCTTCACGCTGTCGGAAGGGCAGATGGTACTCGTCAAAGTGACGAGTACAGAGTGCCATGGAATGCTATGATGAAGAAGGTAGCGACGATACAAGTGATTACCATCACTGGAAGGCCGACTCTAATCCACTCTCTTGTGGTGATTGGCCGTGGTCCACGCTCACTGATGGCAACTGTCATGACATTCGCACTCGAGCCTATCGGTGTGGCATTGCCACCGAACCCTGCGCCCATGGCCAAAGCCCAGAACAGCGGCTCTATTTCGATTGACGGGTCGGCCTCTCCAATGCTCACTATCACGGGAATCATAGCAGCAGTGAATGGGATATTGTCGACTATTGCACTGGCAATTGCCGAAACCCAGACGATGGCCACCGCCAACATCACTTCATCACTGCCGAAGTTGTTGTATATCCAGTAGGCAAGATCAGACAGATATCCGACATTACCCACTGCCCCGACTAAGATGAACAGACCAGCGAAGAACAACAAGGCTGCCCATTCAACCTTCTCTGTCACCCTGTGCATCAGACCACCACGGAGCTCGTTGTCCTCCGGCTTGGCTGCAACAAGAGCCAGTCCTGCTCCAGCGAGTGCAATGGCATGTATCTCGATATCGAGATGGAGAAACTCCTTCGCAGAGAACATCATTACGGTCAGCGACAATATTGCCAGAGTCGTATACATTAATTTCCGGTCATCAACTGCATCCCATTCATCTTCTGCTAGAAGGGATTCTACACTATGTGGCTTTGATTCAATCCAATCCCGGTAGTACCATCGCATGTAGCCCAAAGTAGCTATCCAAGCAATCAGAGTTAGTACCCCTAGTCTAATTAGAAATCCATTGAATCCGAAGTGATCCATGTCTCGACTAGCTGCCTCGGCGGCAATCATAACATTGGGTGGATCTCCTACCATAGAGGCGACTCCACCTGTGTCTGACAGAATAGCTTCAGCTAGGAGAGGAGGTACTGGATTTATCTCCATCCGATTACAAATTCTCAGAGTCACAGGGGCAATGATAATTATTGCAGTGACGTTGTCAATAACCAGTGAAATTAGAGTAGTGAAGGTACCGAGAAGGACGATTAGTTTCCATGGGTCACCACCACTCATCTTTGCTGCTTTTACAGCGATGAACTCAAAGAATCCACAGAGTTCGAGGATTGCAGCGAATACCATCATTCCAAGCAGGAGTCCGATGACCTCGAACTCAATCCATCCCAACATGGTGTGCTCAAGAGAATCGCCATGAGTGTCGAAGACCCCAGACCAATGCCCATACAGAAGTATGACAACCGAACCAAACCAAGCAGCAATGGTTCGGTGGAGGTACTCAGACAGGATGAGTATGAATGATACTACGAAAATGGCTAGGACTACCTGCGGCTCNGTCACCATGGCTCGGCGAGCCTTAACGCCTCTAAATAGGTGAGCATGGCGACCTATCCTNAGAGAGGATAGTTTTCTCGAACTAACTCCTACCAGACCAGAAAACTGCGGTGTTCCCTCTACTGTGAACTAATCTGGAGCCAGTGGCGTCGGCGAGACCTTCGAACGCCTGTGTCCTTTCGGTGGAGCCATTTAGCAAACCTCGGTTGGCCTTCGCCTTGACTAGACTCCTCTTGCTGAGTTGGTCACTCAACTCTGATACCACTGAGTCAGTGATTCCTTCCTTACCTATCCTGATAGTTACGGGAGTGGATTTATCCTTTGCCTGACGAAGGATTGATTGAGGGATTTTTTCACTAATCTTAATCGCCCCCTAGAAATCAGGTCCCGAGCGTTCTACCCTGCCACAGTCCTCGCAAGTGATAATCAGCATGCTGACTGAAATTCTAAATCTCGCGTTGCGGCCAGGAATCAGTGCCCCTTCACAACCCCTGCAGATTAGTCTGGCGATTTGTGATTCCGGGCGCTCACCGTGTCGCTTACCAATTCTGAGTATATCTCTCGCTGCAGCGTCCACAGTTTCGGGATCCGCAGTACCATAGGAAAGCAGAACTGTAGATAGTTCCTCAATTGCCTTTGAGGCTCTCTTCTTCCTCCTCGAGTCCTTATTGCGCCGCCGGTTAGTCATCTCAATTCCCCCGTGATGTAATTGCAGCCTCGATAGCGCTTCCTACTTCCTCAATAGAACGGTTTCCATCGATTCTTATGAGCACCCCTCTCTCCTCATACCAACCCGCGAGAGGTGCGGTCTGCTCGTGATAAGCGGACAATCTGTTCCGCACCGTTTCCTCGGTGTCGTCCTTTCGTTGAACAACTCGTNAGGAAACTTCAGAAGGAGGGGGGTTGAATCTTATGTGGTAAATCATCCCAGTCTCTGGGTCCATTCTCCTTCCTACTATCCGCTCAACGATGGCCTCGTCAGGAACTTCGATAGAAATCACGGCAGAGACGCCTTCTACCTTGGCCAGTGCCTCGGCCTGGGCGATTGTCCTTGGGTACCCGTCCAACAGTAGGCCGGACATGGCATCAGGTTCCTGTAGCCTCTCCGAGATTAATCCAATGATCACTTCATCAGGGACCAATAGACCAGCTTCCATGTAACTCTGGGCCTCAGACCCCATTTCAGAGCCTGAAGCTACAGCGGCACGAAGCATATCTCCGGTCGACACCTGAGGCTTGCCAGTGAGGGATGAAATCCTACTGGCCTGAGTACCTTTGCCGGCACCAGGGGGGCCGAACAGCACAATCGAGCCACTCATGGTACTTCGAGAGTGGTCCGAGTGATAAGCAAAGCGCAGACTAAGGCTTGTTCTGCTCCCACCACAGGTGACCGTACGAAGTCCATTGTTCCATTGACCAGCCATCGGGTAGACCGCCAAGGGGCAAGGGAGGGGCTCCCTCATTGCTAGAAGGTGGTTTGAGCATCGGAGAGGATTGGGCTATGGCAGCTTGAATCTCATCGTCGCTAACTCCACCAGTCAGAACCTCTCCTGAGGCTGAAGTCTCCAAGGCGGCTGCCTTTCGCTCGGATTGAGTTCCGGCCAGTAGTGCCGAGCCCTCGGGAATCAGTTCCTCCTCGGGGCTTAGTGAAGTCGNCGAGGATTTACGCATCCTCACTCCCGAGATTACGATGGATCCCAACAGGACAAGGAAGGTCAGTGCTAGGGTCCAATCAGGAAGTCCNAGGCTGTCAAGTATGCCNCCGAGTCCGCCTCTGTGGGAATCCCTAGCCTTGCTTATACCCANTTCCAGNGTGCCTTCAGTAATGGTAGGGAGTCCACCNCCTGAGTAGGTCGAGTTGGTAGTGAATTGAATGTAAGTTAGACCATTCGAAGCCCCTTCACTGGGGGTTGCGGTAACTGCTACTGCGGAGGATTCGCCTGCCTCCAGAATCATTGGTTGGGCCTGAATAATTTGCACCCCCCAGCCCCCTAGGTCGTCAGACTGGATGGTTACCTCAGCCAGAGAGTTTCCCAGATTGGTTACTATGACTTCGAATGTCCGCCCATTGGCCCCGATATCCTCAAACGACGGTGAATCACAAGACACGCCGATCCATATCGAGGACAGTACCTCGATTTCCATCTCCACTGTGTAGATGTATACATCTTCACCAGAAGGAGGTGTGGCTTCTATGATGATTGAAACCGTTTGACCTGCGGGCCCAACAGGAAGGCTACCGGGAAGATCGATGCCGACAGCTATAGTGGCCTCTTGGTTCATCTCCATTGAGAAATCCCTGCCCGAGAGGAACCCTCCTGACCAGCCGTCGGGAAGGGTGCCCATTGTCAGACTGATATCGAGTTCGACATTACCTGTGTTGTGGGCGTATATGTTAGCCGTCCCAGGAATTCCCAGAGCGATGGTCATGATGGGGTTCCACGAGAGGTCCAATGTAGCAATCTCCTGCACCACTAGACGTGTGGCGTTGGTGACAGTAGGGCCACCGTCAAGGGTCGTGCGTACNGTGATGGTATTGGATGCCCCCATGTCTGCAGCAGGAGGAACTATGGTGACGATAGTGACAATGGAGGATGCCCCAGCAGGAATATCGAGTGCGATTTCTTCTGATTGCACGTCCGAGCCCTCTGAAATCTGGATTGGCCATGTGTTTAGGGATGAGAAAGCCTGTACTACAAACTGCATCGGAACGTTGCCGTCATTGGAGACGACAAGTTCAGTTGTTACTACGTCGTTATTCAAGACTGGTCTCGGTTCAGCTATCGCCAGAGGTCCAAGAGCGACTCCTTCGGAATCGAACAGTTCGGAAGAGAAATCGAGACTCTCTAACACGGTGATAACTGCCTCTTCAATGGTCTCCAGCGTCGGATCATTGACCGAAGTTGTGACACACTCGATGTCTTGAGTGAAGCCTGCGGAAGGCTGTCCATTTCCAGCGTCAGAGACTCTGACTTTGATGGGAAGAGGGAGGAACTGGAGTCTGCTCAACGGTTCAAGAGTTATCTCGGATGACTGACTGTTACCGATGTGTATGGTCCAACGGTCGGTAGTCTCACAACTGACTGTGTACTGAGTCGGACCGTTGCCAGTATTCTTGATGGAGAGTGAAAAGACCGCAAACTCGCCGGGCTCCGCCCCCAGCCCCTCTGTCCCTGCGACTATGGTGTAAAGTCCCTCAACCCTCTCCACGAATGCTGTCAGCCTGATACTGTGAGAAACTGTGGGCGCGTTGGTGTCGAATAGAGTCAGGTCTGAGACGAAGGTCCCTGGTAGAGCGTAGATGACATCCGAGGGGTTGGACAGGTCGGTATCCATGTCAGACATGTTCAGCGTGACTACGACTCTATCGCCTTCCTCGCCAAATGGAGCCAGTGTCCACGGTCCGGACTCGTTGATTAGTTTCCACCACTCGTCCTGCGGAGAGTAAAGAACCCCGTCATTACCCAATAGTTGTACAGGCGAAACACTCAGGCCTACTGAAATCTCCGAAGTTCCTTCATTGCGCATCTCAAGCTCGAAAAGAACCCAGCTAGCTGTCCTTGGGTCTAACGTTCTCGTCATGGCCTGAGAGAGTTCAGCAGGGTTGCTAGGTGTACTGCCGTCCTCCATAAGAGGAGTGAGTCTGACTCCTATTTGAGAGACAATGACATGCAGTAGAATACGGTTGTTGTCAGTTCCAATGGACTCGTCATTGAGCTCGTCAACCTCTGAGTTCGAATCGAGTCTTAACTCAAGGACATGCAGGCCAGTAGTTGAGAAAGAATGAGGGAATGACAACGAATCGAGCATACCTCCGCCCAGAGAGGAGCGCTGTGAAGTATGAATCATCGTTCCTGCAGTAAGGTCCTCGACCTCGATTGAATAGGTACCTGTATCAGCCGTAGCCTGATTCTTCCAAGCAGCTTCAACTAGGAAGGTGTCGCCCTGTAGGGGGCTCTCCACGGAACTTGAGAGAGAGCCGTCAAATACGGAAAGATCTGCCTGTTCCAGCTCGGTAGCTACTCCACTGAGTACGATGGCGTAATCCTGTAACGTCCCTCCTGCATGGCCGACCTCGACTGTCCATATGCCCGAGGTGCTGGAAGGCAATCGTACCCTCTCTACGTTGTTCAGCCGATCCTCACTGCCACCCGAGATGCTGAATCCGTTAGAGAACTGATTGGCGATGTACACTATCCCATCGGGTGAGGTCGCCCTCAAGTCAAGGTCGTTTACTAAACGGACTGCACTCTGGTCTGCTACTGCCGACCCTTCTCTATCGTTCCACACCAGCGTGATGTCCATGCCTTGGCTCGCATCGATATCGAAGGTGTAGAGGAAGGCGTGGCCAGGCAGTAACTCGCGCGAGTAATCGTACAGAACTGACTGACTCTGCCCTCCGGAAGACGGGTAGAGACTGTTCTGTAGGTCAACCTGCCCCCATCCCTCGGCCGGATTGGGGATGTCAGGAGTGTCAAGGTCCTCCGCACCGTTAATCAGAATGGCACGAATCAAGTCCGAACGGGGCTCACTTATGCCCTCCGACTCCCTGAGGTACTGCCTGACCATCGCTGCAGCGCCAGCGGCGACGGGGGTGGCCATCGACGAGCCGTTGAGTGTCATGTATAGGGGAGTGCTCCCGTCGCCATGGGTGGTGCTTGAACACGAGTCCCCGCTGGCAAACTGCGCTTCTTCGGCCANGGCCGAGCATATCATCACACCAGGGGCGACTAGGTCTGGTTTGATGCGGCCGTCAAGGGTCGCCCCNCTCGAAGAGAATCCGGCGACCGTTCCCTCAGCAGTGCTACCGTACGATCCGGTNGTTGAGGCTCCGACCGTTAGGACATTCTTGGCAGTCCCCGGTGGAGTAACGCNGCTGGCTCCGCTCGAACCTAAATCGCCAGCTGAGAAAAGTACCAGGAAGCGTGGGAAATCCACTAGAAACGAGTCGGCGGATCTGGAGTCAGAACTGTATTCGCCGACGAGGTTCTCGTTCCCCCAACTATTGGTCTGTATACGCGCGCTATTCTGCCACGAGTGGGTGAACATTTCGTACAGCGAACCCCAACGAGCGAGNGCCCCGGAATTGTCTGCCTCAAGCTGATAGAAGTGGAAGGTAGCAGCAGGCACCATGCCCATAGCCGTCGAGTCACCAGAACCGTCCCCAAGTAGTGTGGCTGTCACATGAGTACCGTGTCCGCTGTTCATGTCGGCGTTTGAGTTGTCGGGCCCAAACTGATCATAGATTCCTCTGATTCGATTCGTGAAGTCACCGTGGTCACCGTCTAGGCCAGTGTCAGATATGGCAAGGACCTCGCCGCTCCCATTCAGTGTCCCACCTGAATTAATTAACGCACCGTTGATGCCACTGATTGAGCTAGCATTGGTATTGTGAATGACTATTTGCGAAGCCGAGCCAATGTGCAGAATCCTGCCATCCATAGCAAGAATTGGAATCCATTTTGCATCAACAGATCGAGGCTGGCACAGATAAGCGTCACAAACTCCTCTGGGCCCTATTTCTCCGGAGACCAACTGCAGATCCAACGAGAGCTCTGTCAATTCATAGAAATCGAGATCCGGAGCCGGTGTCACGTCCAAATCGACTAGTACCCCATTCCTCCCTGATAGAGGGATTAACTCGGNAGCTACCCGCCATGCCACAGGCAGTGCACCAGTCCATCTGACGCTTGGCAGCCTGTTGATTGATTCGACTACATCGGCATCACTCAGCGGATCCACACGAACCACTACGGCGTCATCAGGAATCACATCTAGGACATCGACCTCCATGATGGAGAAGGCGTTCATCATGGCCGTCATGTCAGAACTGTCAGATTGAACCAGNAGCATCCCTGTGCGCCTCAGGGCCTGCGGATCATACAGGTTCTCAGGGCCGAGAAGAATGGGGGCATCCAGCGGATCGAACGAACCGAACGGAGAGTGCAGGAGACCTGATGACTCACGCAGAGGATAGGAGGTTATTGAGGCATCAATCTGCGACCATTGAGAGTTTGGAGTCGTAGACGTACTCGCCCCTNCATCACCACTCGTAGAGAGGTCCTCTGAAGCGCTCGCGAGCACTCCGGTCCACGTAGACAATAGCAGTGTTGTGAGAACCATTATGACAGAGCGAGCCCTGAGCATACAACAGCCGACCGGAGGGGGCTTTTTGACCATTCATACTAGGTGTACCACGAAGCTCGCCAACATGAAGGCACTTTCATAGCCCGTAGTAATCCGAAATTGCACTGTCGGTTTTAGCCACGGAAGCGCGCCAATTGGATTCAGTTCCCATCAGAGCGCGAATACAGTCGATGTTTTCGGGAATCACGTCGCTCTCCTGATGTATTGCTTGGAAGTAGTACAGCCTGTCACCCACCAACTTCACTCCGTCCTCCCAAACGAATATCTCGTGTAGGTCACCCCACTTACGACCTAAGTCGCGCGCCATCTCCATAACTTCAGCGGTGGTTGTCAGCCGATCCCCCTCTCCATGCATCACAATGACCCTTGGAGTCTGTCTCCATAAGTCTAGAATCGATTCGGTCGTCTGACCGTGTCCCAGGGGGAGATCTGCGATGATGGCATGAACATGCATTAGAGTGGTTGGGACTGCAACGGCCAGTGAGTTGATTTCGATTTCCGGCTTCACCGTCATGACGTCTGGGCCGTGATGGCTGGGAACCTTCAACACAGGTTTGATGGCATTGATGGGCCCCTTCTTTGAGTCGCCTGGATCGGCTGCCCTACGAATCATGGTGCATTCAACCTTGAGAGAGTCGCCGAGTTCGTACAACGGCACGAGAGTACGCGATAGTCCAGTGGTGTTGCAGGAGACAACTCTCGTGCCATCGGCATTCAGGTTCGCTGCGTGGTTGGCGCTAGAGCTGTAAGACAGCCCGGTGAGTTCGTGCTTCTCGCCGCCTTGGAACATGTGCTTGATACCAGCTGCCTTGTACTTGGCGAGGTTTGCCGCCCCCATCTTACCCGGGGCGCAGTCTACTACCACGTCGGCTGAAGCCAGTAGTTCTGAGAGCCCTCCATGGCACTCGTATCCGCCGGATGAGAAGGAAGCTATGCGCTCTGAATCGTCAGTGGTGCAGTACAGAGGATATTTCTTCTTCGCTGCTAGTTCGCACCCGAAACTGGGTCCTGTCTTGGTCACTCCCACGACTTCCATGTCATCCTGAGCGTCGACTGCATCGGCAACTCTCTTGCCGATTGTTCCATATCCGTTGATGGCGACCCTGATCACGCCTTGACCTCACATGACCCCTTGAGGGCGTTTTGATGCCCTTGCCAGCCCTCTATCAACATACCCTTCCCTTCGCACCTCGAATTTCCCCTCAATAGCAGCGACTTGGGGGCGTGCTGCCCGTCAGAATGAAGACCACTAGCGTCATGTCCGCGCAGGGAGAGCCATGCGCGAGGTCACTGCGAAGAGCATGAAACTTGGTCGAGACCTTGATGGAATGCTGTCTGAGGCCCTAGAGAGGGACCTGTTGGTCAGGATAGGGTGGGGTCGCGGAGGCGATGAGAAGCCCAAGAGTGGAGAGATTGGGGCCATTTCCCATCTACCCTCAAAATCAAGGGTGCTGCTGCTTGGCAATCTCGGCGAGTGCGCCGGGATTATGAACAACGGAGGAACCTTCACACTACAAGGCTCCAGTAAATCGATGCTAGGGGCTTTTCAGCGAGACGGTCGAATAGTCGTTGAGAAGGACGTCGGAGACCGTCTCGGACGTCGTATGACTGGAGGTTTCATCACAGTGCAGGGCTCTGCCGGAGACGAAGTTGGTGCCTGTATGTCCGGTGGCACGGTAATCGTCCGGGGTCATGCCGGGAAGAGGTGTGGGGCCGGCATGAGTGACGGGACCGTTGTTATCCTTGGCTCAGTTGGCTCCGAGCCCGGAGTCGGTATGACAGGGGGGCGCGTGGTCATAGCGGGTAGTTGCCCCCCTCCAGGAGAAGGTGCGACGATGAGAGGGATAGAAACCGCAGAGATAACCCAGTTGGCTGAGTATCTAGAACCGCTAGGACTGACTCTGGAAGAAGATGCGTTGGTCCTAGTGCCATCTGACTCATCTTCGGGAGTCACAGAGATACCCGATTCATCCGTCGCAGAGGGCTTTGAGAGCATCGCACTGGTGCCCTCGACCTCGGACAGACTTCCTGAGCACTCTCCTCTCGACCCGTACACTCTCCTGATGCCGCTCGGCTCTAAAGAGGGCGGCCTATTATTCCCAATCCCTTGGTTGGTCGAATCTGACTCCGCCGGCACCTGGCAGGGAGTGGCTTCGACTCAGCCAGCCCTGGTTAGAACTTCGCCCAGAGGATGTGATTTGATTCTCGTAGGCGAGAGTAATCTCGTCGACTGTGCGGACTGGCTTGGGAATTGTGCAGGAGTAGTACTTGATTTGGCTGACATGCCACCGCTCAACGATGCCGAGATTGAGGCCATTCTAGTTTCCATCACCTGCAAGATGGACGATGAATCGATGATTCTCCTGCGTGATCGTGTCGATAGGGCCGATCACCTGTTCAGACTGGTTGTGGATCTTGATTTGGATGGCGCTGTAATCGACGCGGCAGCCCCTGGTGGCAGTCGCGCAGCGTCTGCACTGCCTCGAATAGGTCTCGCTGCTCGGGCAATGAATCTGACCGAGCAAGGGCGCCATCTGCTTATCGAGATGGATGAGACACCGAGTGCGGAGGACATGTTGATTGCAGTCGCGGCAGGATGCCCAATCTTAGTGGCTCCACCTCCTGAGGACAGTCTCGAGGAGACCTTGGTTTGGCTCGACTCGACTGTTCGAGGTTGGATGCGCGAGTTGGGCCTTGACGGGTTAGAGAAACTCAGCAGAAGGAATCTCAGGGCTCTTGATTACGACACAGCATCCATCAGTGGCCTGAGGCTGATTGGTTACGATCGTCCGCTGCCCATGTGGCTTGGTAATTGAGGTGGGAAATGCCTACTCTAAACCTTCAGCACTCTATCTTGCAGTACATTCAACGAATCAACGGAGTTGAGCACTCTGGCAGAGACTGGTCAGATTGGCTTCCAGCCATGGGGTGCCCAGTAGAGGGTAATGATGACAAAATCATCGAGGTCGAAGTCTTTCCCGACCGTCCCGATCTACTCAGCCACGAATCGTTGGCTCGGGCCTCCAGGAGCTTCGTAGGCGGGGCTTTCGAGGATCCATCTGTTGAGGTTTCTGAAAGCGGAGTGGAAATGGTGGTTGACCCATCTCTAGAACGAGTCAGGCCGATTATCATGGCAGCGATAGTAAGAGGCGTTAACACTGGAAACACCGACTCCGAAAAGAGTGAGTTCATCCAGTCTCTGATGGACCATCAGGAGAAGCTTCATCTGACACTGGGGCGCAAGCGGAAATTTGCCTCCATAGGTGTGCACGACCTATCCACAATCTCTGAGCCGTTCAAGGTCGTCACAGTCCCTGAATCACATTCCTTCGTGCCTTTGATGATGAATGAGGAGATGACAATTAAGCAGATATTGGAAGAACACCCTAAGGGCGTTGAGTACGCACACCTGATGGATAGTTTGGATTCATTTCCAGTGATTCTCGATTCCAACGATGACATCCTGTCATTCCCTCCGATAATCAATGGCGACCACACCACAGTCACAGAGTCCACTACGGATTTCTTCATCGATGTGACCGGATGGGACAAGCGAGCTTGTGAAGCATGCCTGATACTGGTGTGCCTGTCACTGCACGAGAGAGGCGGGGCGATTGAAAGTGTCAGTGTCACCGGATACGATAGCGATGTTTCCAGCACTCCACGCGGGGATGCGGTGAGGCATCGAGTTCCTGACCAATTAATCGAGAAAGTTCTGGGCCTGGATTTGGGTTCAGACGAAATTGCAGCTGCTTTGATTAAGATGGGTGGACGGCTGATTGAATCGAGAACAGTCACAGACGGCGTGAACAGGGCGGAGCGGTGGGCAGACTGTGCAGTGGGAGANCGAGAGCATGTGGTGGAGATGCCACGATGGCGCAGCGACATCATGCACCCGATAGATATCGTCGAGGACATAGCCATNGGGTACGGCTACGACAATATGCCTGAGAAGCTCTCCGATGTCTACTTAGACGCTGTTCCGCTGAGTTCATCACACCTTGAACGCAGAATCAGGGCAAGCCTGAGGTCACTGGGGATTCAAGAGACACAAGGACTCACTTTGTCGAATGAGAGAGACCAGTTCAAGCGAGTCAGATGGCCTGCCCGAGGGGGGCTGTCGGTAATCTCCAATCCCATCACCAAGGATCATACCATGCTACGTCAGTACCTCCTGCCCTCCCTACTGAAGCTGCTTGCGTCCAATCGGCATCACGAGTTGCCGCAGAAGGTGTATGAATTGGGAGAGGTCGTTAGTGACTCTGCAAACTCGACGAGGGTCGCTTGGGCGTGTGCCGAAATCGGAGGGGGTTTCACTGCAGCAAAAGGCATTGTACAGGCCCTGTTGAGAGATCTCGGTGCAGATATGGACGAAGTCGTGTTCGAAGCGACAGAGGAAGCACAGGGACCCTGGATATCAGGCCGGGGGGCGAGGGTACTCATCTCAGGAGAAGAAATTGGGCAGTTTGGAGAGATTGATCCAGCAGTCGGCTACGAATTCGGACTGAAATCGCCCCTTCATGCGGGCGAGTTCGACATCGAAACCTCAGGACGGATGATTCCGAGTCCTGTCCTATAGAAGGAGTTCATTGCTTCTTGGAGTCGTTCCCGAGAAGCGCCATTGCATCCTTGAAAGATACGTCTTCAAGATGGCTTCGGTCAGTCACCTTCTCCTCAGAGGGCTCATTCGGCTTCCTTTCGTACTCAACGATCTTACGCTTTTTGGGCTGTTTAACCTGACGCGGTTCGGCCGGTTTTTTCCCGAATGGCCATATCTTCATCGTATTCATGCAACAACACCCTAGGCCATCAATACTTCGCTGNGCTCGATAACAAAGGGGAGCAGGGATAAAAGAGTGAGAACGANGACAGTCGGCCGTGAACGAGCGTCAGTTCGCCTTGATTCTCATTTTCTTACTGATTACATCCAGCCATCCACCAAGCACCTTAGATTCGCCTAGGGAGGATGCTGAATCATATCCTAAAACGAGTGGCCTTGACGTACTGATGCTCGGCAATTCGTATACTAATCAGAACAATCTCGCTTCAAAACTCGATAATATCCTATCCGAGGTAGAAGGGGATGCTGAAGTCTCAGCGCTGACTAGTGGGGGGTTGAAACTCTACGAACACGAAGATAGAGCTAGAGAAAGTGGCAATCAATGGAACATTGCACTCAATCAACCGAACGATTTCGTGATTCTCCAAGACCAGAGTCAGGTCCCATCTTTTCCAACCAACTCTCAAAACTGGCAGGACAGCAGAGACGCTGCGATTTATCTCAATCAGCGTGTCTTGGACTCAGGAGGGAGCACTATTCTATTCATGACATGGGGATACAAGGATGGAGATTTGAACAATCAATGGAGGAACCCGGATTACCTCTCGATGCAACTGCATTTGCAGCAGGGGTATGAGATGTATCTCGAAAACATAACAACGCAAACTGAGCCAGTCTTCATCGCACCGGTGGGCTTAGCCTACAAGCACCTGTACGACGCAGTGGCAGATACTGGAGTTGATCCAAGCGTTGGCTCGACTGCATTCTCAACTCTGTATTCTAGCGATGGTTCACATCCTTCGATAGACGGTACATATCTCTCAGCTTGCGTCTTCACAGCTGTAATCACCGGTGAATCTCCTGTTGGGCACACCTATCCTGGACAAATCTCTCCTGCGAGAGCGCTAGAGTTGCAAGAAGCCGCTGCTGCGACTGTTTTCAATATCACAAACTACCTCTACCCATTCGAAATTCAACCACTTGGTATCGAATTCGGTCCGGATTCTGGATCAATCTTCGACATCGACCCGGGGGCTACAATTGGACTGAATTTCAACTTCACCAACCACGCAGGAGTTGACGATGATGCGATTGTGAGTATCGGCGGCCCGGGGGGCTGGTCAATCGAGTGGCTGAACTTCGAACCCCCCGAGGTCGGGCATACTTACGACGCCCCCTCCGACATCCCTCAGTGGGTGCAGTTCTCAATCACCGCCCCACAGGTTTCTGACGGATACCCATTAGCTGGCTCGTTGCACCCGTTCAGTATGCAGCTCACCAGTGAATCGGACGGTTCGAAGGACTGGTACAATTTCTCGCTGGAGTACGGCTTCTTCCACGCTGCCACTATAGATGAGGGCGGTGGAAACGCTTCCCTATCTCCTGGTGATGTAATCGATTTGTTCGTGACTGCAAGAAACCTAGGCAACTCGGTGCGTGACCTCGTAGTGGAAATCGCAGAAGTGGATTCAGGCGGCCTGTTAATCGGTGAGTCAGCGATGTCGCTCTCCAGTGATGGCTGGGCTGCTATCGTTCTCAGCAGAGTTCAACTAGACTCCATGGCCCCCAATGAATCTGGCCAGATACACCTTCAGGTTCAGGCTCCCGATAGGTACCCGGGTGCTTTGTTCTTCGATGTCATGGTATGGAGCAGTGCATCTCCGAATCAGGTCTCTATGGTTAATCAGAGAGTTAGCATAGTCCCTCGGACTGGGGGGGTGCTGACGCTACAGGAGGACGGTTGCACCGGAGACACTAGCCCAGGAGAGACTTGTCATGGATCCCTCCGAATAGAAAATACGGGAGATGTTTCCTCTACCTTCGAATTGATAGTAGTAAATACCCCAGAATGGCTAACTGTGGAATTCGACCAGAGTAGTGTCACCCTAGGTCCGGGTCAGTCGATGAACAGCATTCAGATTTCCTGCACGGTTTCACAAGGAACAGTAGCAGACCTGACTGCAGAGTTCTTGGTCCAGTTGTGGCTGGAAGATTGGTCCCCCTATGAACTACAATTGACAATAACTGTCGGAGAGTACTATGATTGGCTGCTTGAGAGGGTCTCATCGAACCTGTCAGAGACCAATGCCCTGACTTCACTGTGGACCCTTACCAACGCGGGTAATGAGCCGGACGGCCTAGTAGTCAATCTCGATGTCAACATGGTCATGGAATTCGGTCTAGTGCCCCCTTTGGGTGCTTCCACCGGAACTGAAAGTAGTAATCCCCGTTCTTTTGAGATTATGAATGTCGAACCGGGCGATTCAGTGGAATTCAGCGCATGGATGGCAGTACCAACAGAAGCCCCCATAGAGACCACAGCAACCCTGACTGTCGAGGTCCGATCGATTCGAGATCCGTCTATCATATTCTCCGCAGAGGACTCGGTCATTGTGCCAGCTGCATTTGATCCCGGAGGAGATGCGGACGGGAGTGAGTTCTTACAGAACATCATCAACTGGCTGGAGGTCTGGCACGAACTATTCCTGATAGCCATCGTTGTAATCGCGGGGAGCATAGGAGTAGTTGTGGCTGTCAAAACTAGGAAGCAGCGTGAACTGGCGCTCATAGGTCCTGCCCCTCTTGCTGAGGAGAAGGCGGAAGAGTGGATGGCTAGGTTCGAAGAGAGGGGTGAACAGGTGCCCGAACTCGTGGAAAGCCCTCAGATAGGGGTACGAGATTTCGCTGCTGAGTTCATTGAAAAGTCCGGTGGATTATCGGAGAAACCACGAGAAGGGCCTAGTAAGGAAGTTGTGGAAACGGCCAGTGATGTACTAGATATGTATCAAACCGAACATGACATCAAGTCAGCCACTGAGATGGCAGACAGGATGACACAAGGGGAGGTGTCGCACCCTGACAATGTGATGCTTGACCCGGCCGAGCAGGAGACTCGCAAGGTCGTGCCCAAGAAAAGCAGAGATGATGATAGCCCGGCAGATTACGACTTGGAGCTGTGAGTGGGCTGAAGATAGGCGTCGACGAAGCTGGCAGAGGGCCAGTGATAGGACCCCTAGTGGTATGTGCGCTATGCATACCGGATGAAGACGAGAGAGTGTTGCAGGAATTTGGTGCTAGAGATTCTAAGGAGTTGTCCCCAGCAAAGCGACGCGATATCTCTGAGAAGATCCTATCAGAGGCTGAGTCCAGTGGATGGGGTGTTGGAATAGTAATCTGTGAAGCCGAGAGGATAGATTCAAACAGCCAATATTCTGATCTCAACAGACTCGAAATCGAGTTGTTCGCGGAAGCCATCGAGGCTGCAGCGGAAAGCGGCTCTGGCGGAACAGTGATGGCTGACGCCTGCGATGTGAATGAGGAACGTTTTACGAACAGATTGGTATCTCACTTAGGCAGTGATTGGTCCAAGTGGAAGGTGTTTTCACGGCATGGGATGGACTCACAGAATGTGGTGGCCGGAGCAGCGAGCATCCTAGCAAAGGTGAGACGGGACGATGCGATATCGGTTATCGAATCACAGTTAGGAATCACAATCGGATCGGGCTACCCTTCCGACCCACTAACTAAGGGAGCCGTTAAGCAACTAGTCTCAGGAGAACTACCGCACGAGTGCCTCCGGTGGAGTTGGTCGACCGTATCTGATGCCTGGATGGAAGTTCATGGCGGGCCTGTCCCCCTTAGAACCGTGGACGGCCCTACAACCCTCCAATCATCACTCGACGAGTGGTGAGCACGCGAAGCGTGAAATGCTGCTTTTGGGCGGTATCGACCGGTATCATGGCTGATTCAGACGATTGGGGTCCCGATATCGTCGCTGCTGTCCGTAAGTATGCGCTACAGAACGCCGTTGAGTACACCGGACAGGGGCAGGCAGGAAGCGTGCTCGGTAGATTGCTATCTGAACGTGAAGACCTTCGTGGCATGGCTAAGCAACTCCGAGAGTTAGTCGAGACCGAGGTGTCCGCTGCCAACTCGCTAGCAGAGAGTAATGGAATCGAATACATCAGAAAAGAATTGGCGAGGACGGCGCCCGAGGCCCTAGAACGTGAGAAGCACCGTAAGGCAGATGGGCTGCGAGAACTGCCTGGCGACACCTCTCAAGTGGTTTTGAGATTCGCCCCGAACCCTAACGGCCCCCTGACATTGGGGCATTCGAGAGGAGTTGTGATAAACTCAGAATATGCGAAAATGTATGACGGGAAAGTGGTTCTGCGCTTCGATGATACGGATACCAGAGTGAAACCCCCTCTGCCTGATGCATACGGATGGATAGAGGATGAGTATGAATGGCTGGCTGGAAGGCCTGCCGACGTGATTGTCAGAGCCAGTGAGAGGATGCCAATCTACCTAGAGCACGCAGAGCAAATGATTACCGAAGGATTCGGCTATGTCTGCCGGTGTAGCGCTGACGAGTTCAGGGGATTTAGAGAGGACAAGCAGAATTGCCCGTGCAGAGGTAGAAGTGTGACAGAGAGCCTATCTGACTGGAAGTCAATGAACGACGGTAAGATGCAGGATGGCGAGGGAGTAGTCAGAGTCAAGACCGACATGACTCTGCCCAATCCGGCTCTTCGAGATTGGCCAGCACTGAGGATCCAGCATACACCTCACCCCTTGGCAGGAGATCGTTACAAAGTGTGGCCATTGCTTGACTTCCAAAGTGCCATAGAAGATCATGAGCAGGGNGTCACTCACATAGTCCGTGGAAAGGATTTGATGGACAGTACCCGCAAGCAGACACTGCTGTACGAGCACTTCAGATGGGAATATCCGGAGCCACTCTACTGGGGCAGAGTAAAGGTCCACGAATTCGGCAGTTTCTCTACCTCAGGAATGCGCACGACAATAGAATCAGGTAGCCATGAGGGGTGGGGTGACCTCCGACTCCCCACTCTCAAAGCGCTTCGCCGACGGGGTTTCAGTGCTCAAGCGCTGCGTGACTTCTGGATAGACCTCGGGCTGTCACAGAAGGATATCTCAATCTCCATGCAGACAATAGAGGCATTCAACTCCAGCCTAATCGACTCGTCGGTCGAGCGGCGTAGCTTCGTGGCTTCTCCCATCACTCTTGAATTACGAGGAGCAAATGAGCAGAGGGTGAATGTTCCTAGACATCCTAACGGGACGATTCCAGGGTCTCGAGAATGGGAGTTAACAGGCTCGATATTGATACAGGCCTCCGATGCGGGTCAAAGAAAGGTCCGGCTGAAGGAGTTCGCTGACATCGAGACCTCAGGAGATGTCGCGACAATTGAATCATTCGACAGGTCAGATGAGAGGCCTATCATCCACTGGATACCCACTGGAATCGCTCGCAAAGCTGAGTTGGTGACCCCTGCAGGAGAAGGTCTAGTCACGCAGACCGGAGTGCTAGAGGACTTTGAGTTGGTTGTTGGCGAAACCTATCAGCTCGAGAGAGTGGGTTTCGCAAGATTGGAAGAGTTATCGAAAGACGGTCTAGCGAAACTTGTCTGGTTGCATGGATAATCGGTTTCGGCGCCTATGGCGCCGCCCGCGCAACCACGCACACGAGGTTTTCGAGAGGCGGCGCATTCAAGGGATGCTAGCCAGCCACAGGGTCTAATGCCCCCTAAGCGAGTCCCCAGCGCTTTGGCTCTGGTCACACTGCTTCTTGTCATGAGCATGTCTCCCTATGCAGCCTCAGGACAGGAAGAAGTGACCTGCTGTACCTCGACGGATTTCAACCTCTACCTGATGGGAGAGGCTGGTGATGGTACACTAACTCCTTTCAATGATGATCTCGAAAACGACGAGTCGGATTCCCAATCCACCCTCGCCACCCCATCCTTCAGCGAGACTAACATCGGGACATGGGGAGTGGTATGGGGGACTGAGGGAGACTACCAGAACTCGACATGGGAATTCAGCATCCCTTACGAGGTAGAGGGTGCAGTAGGAGTCACCATCAACTCAACTTTGGAGATCAGGATTGGGGGTTCGTTCTACGATGGAGATGGAGGCATTGACCCTTATCTGACCGGTTCGGGGATGCTACAGATTAGCGTCGAAGTCGGCTCCGGGAATGTCAACGACGGCGACCTGCTGGAACTGACCCTTACTGTGCGCAGTCTCCTCTTCGCCCAACCAGGGGATGATGCTGGAATACGATTCCTTTGGGGGTCCGAGGCCAATGACGCCCATATCTCGGTGCGCTTCCCCTTAGTCGACATCGAGATGAAGGACGCCAGCGTTCTCGGTAGACTGGTCTACTTCCCGATAGTCCTCAAATCGGGCTTCGATGACCGGATGTGGACTGGCTCCACTGGAGGCATCTCGGTGCAGAGCGCCGAAGTCAGTCAGATGCCGATTGCCACCGGAGTCGATGGGGGTGTCGAAGTCACCTTCGTCTGGGAGATTCCGGATAGCTCCGAGGGCGGCAACATCAGAGTGGATTTTCAATTGAAGCCGCAGAGTGGACTTCAGATCGATACCACTCGTACTCATGACATCATCATTGGCGAAGATACAGGAGGGACGGGGTGGTATCCAGCTAACGAGCCATTGAGGACGGGTGGATCGTCCTTAGATTTGGAAATCGATGCGAAATGGAACGGATACGTAGTAGATCGAGAAGTAATGATCAAGTTCGATGGTTCAATGTCTCAATGGATGCGATGGGGGTTGGACAATATAGGCAACCAGAGTCTTAGTTCCAACAGTTGGTGGCGCAATCTGAATTCATACGCGGACTCGGTCCCATCCGCCGACAAGCATAACGGCAGAGTAGATGATTCCGAATTACTCGCACTGCAGGGGCACCTTACAGGATCGGCAACCAATCTACGTTCGTTCATGGCAAACGGGCTATCACTTGAGATAGAGGCCATCCTCGGTGTCAACCCGATAGAGCTCGGACCGACTGAGATCACAATCGATATGGGAGGGACTAGAGCCTTTAGCGCCGATGCGGTAACCATCTTCATCGACACATCGTACAGTTATGATTCGGAGGAGGCAGAGAGACAGGTCCTAGTGGAGACCTTCGTACGTTCATCTACTGACGACTACTGGACAGGAATCGAATTGACTGCCGAGTTGAGGTCTACTTTGTTAGAAGACCTAGGGGCAGTAGCAGCTGATGACATGGAGTACAAACACAGGCGCTGGATTGTCCTCGAGATGCTGACTGTAGACGAGCCAGAACTAGACCCTGAACTCGACTTCAGAGTGGAGTTTCAACCCTCTGGCTTCGCCTTGTACAGCGTACTCTACGGTGCGATGATGTCAGTTCTATTCCTTTCCGTAGGAATCGGAATGGCAATGGCGCTAACCAAGCGCAGGTCCAGCGTTCCGGCAGTGGTGACTGTGGTAGCTCTCGGATGTCTTGCACTGGTGATATACGTCCTAGGGATGCCGATGCCTATCGTATTCGGAGTCTCTATCTCCTCGATTCTGCTGGTGTTACCAGTGGCCCTAGTATCTCCTAAAACAGAGACCATTCAGAAAATCGGTAGACGCAGCACTGGCCCTCACATCGACTGTCCGGCGTGCTCGACTAGAGTTCCTATCGAATCCGATGTCCGTCCGCTCAGAGTGGAGTGCCCCAGTTGCAAAAGTATGCTCAGAGTTGAGGAATGACCCCTCGTCTCAGCAACGAGTCGGTTACTCTCCCTGCGGCGACTGCTGCAGAATTCTCCTTCCAAAGGCCAGCTGCCGTAGTGATTTGTCCGGCAAGGTCAGTCGACCATCCCGGGCCCAAAACACAGTGCCATCCTATCTCCTCCAGTCTAGCTGTTGAAGGGGTTGAACGAGACAGAGCAGGTCGCATAAGGTGTGAGAGAGCGCGTGCGCGGCCCTCCATATCCAAACTGGGCCAGCGAGAGGTTACAGCGTCGAGCGCCGCTGGGTCGATCCAGGTGCTTGCCGAGATGTTGGGTTCGGGAACCTCAGGTAGAGGAACCACCTTGATTGAACCATCCTGTACCAGTGCATCGCGCAGGGCCGTAAAGACAGGGTCGTAGGTTGTGTCCAGAGCCGAGTGAAGCCAGTTTCCTGAAATCGCCCACGGCCTGAGTCGGCGTATGCGGGCTCCGTCGGGACAAATTGCCTGCGCTAAGGCATGGGACTGCGCCACAGCGGTTAAGGGGCCCTTGCGAGAATCACCCTGATGCCCTGTGAGGCCGTCGACCACAGTTCCTGCCAGAGACAATTGGAGAGGGTTTGAGGACAGTTTTGGGCCACTTTCATCTGCTGGCCCGAGGATATGCACCCATGATCCCTCTGAAGGAGCCTCTAATCTGAATCGACGGCGGTAAGGCACACCAGCATCGACCAAGGCCGCCTCTAGGGGGGCGATGGCCAGAGCTCCCTGTAGAGAGGGGGCTGCGAGCAGTAGTATGGTCGTATTTGAGCTGCGCAGTTGGTCGGCTGCCTGTGACAAGATCTCCGATACAGGAGCCAATGGTTCGGCCTCCAGCAGCGTGCGCATGCTTGTGCTGTGGTGTCGGGGTTCAAATCCCCTACGCAAGAATCACTCGACCATTAGTCGCAGTTGATCCTGCTTGTAGACCCAGTCCTTATCGAGCCTACCAGTGTCCCTGTAGTACCTAGCGAGACGACGAATCTTGGACTCGCAGAGCTCTAGTTGCCGGCGGTTGTGCAGGTCTTTTGAGTTGCCAGATAAATGATCAATTAGGTTCAGAGCCTTGCGCATGAGATTCATCATGTCCTCCGGGTACTTGTTCATTATACCGTTCCTAGAGAGGGTCTGGGAGATTCTCTCGCCGGTGACGAGTCGCGCATCGGGCACAGCATGCTGATCACGTAGGATAGTACCAATCATCGCGGTGGAGTGGCCTTCTCCTGCTAGGCTCACAATCAGTTCTTCGACATCCTTCTTATCGGTATCTGACCATGCAGGTGCGTCGCTGACACTGGGCTTGCTGGAGCCGCTGCTGCCCTTACCTCCGCTGTGCATACGTGACATATGTGTTACCTCAGGCGTCCGGGCGACCTGCTCCCCCTCTTTAATCGCTGCGCAGGTACCCGGAAGGAGGATTACAGCCTATGCTTGGAACGAGCCAGTCTACCGGGGCCATCTGGCCACTCCCAGCCTGCGGCTTCAGCGCGTGCGGAGCCAACGAGTTGGCCTTCCTGCATCACAAGGATTTCGTCGCCCGCCCTTATCCCGGACTCTGCGGATTCAACATTGGTTGAGAACAGATCGCCCCTCCACTCCAATCCCGGCTTCAGGTTAGCCCGCGGTAGAGCATCACAAGCGTCGAGCAATGGCAGGGAAGCCTTGGCGAAGGCAAACCTGCCGCTTCTAGGATTCCACTGAGCGGTCTGCTCGCCGTCCTTCATGAAGGTGAANATAGGAGGGCGGCCCTGTACTTTCGANTCTTTTAACCAAGCATCAGTACCGTGCTGGAATCGCGAGAGCGCGCGCATCTGAGCCATCCTATGATCNGGCCTCCTCGGACTCTTAAGACTGAGTTCTGAGCTCGCTCGCTCGACTTCCTCCTGCAATCTCGATAGTGCTTCTGTCGAACCTGCAGAATCGCCTTGACGGGTATCTACCGACTCCACTTTGTCGAACTCGATGTCAATACCTGAGTGGTTAATCACCCTAGAGTATCCGACTCTAGTGACGAAGCTGGTTGTCATATCACGGATTACTGCTAGTTCGTCGATATCCCATTCGCCCGTCACTGGAATGTCGTAATTTGCTGCAGGCCAAATCTCTTCCAACTCCCGAGGAACGAGTCCAAGAGGAGCAGTTACTATCACCTGATGCACCGCATCAGAGCCTATTACTCTCAGGAATCTTCTGTGACTCTGAGAAGTGCGGTATGGTTTCACCGCCGAACATGGCAACAGTAGCAGTACCTGCCTCTGGTGCTCTGGTGGCAGGTGCTGGTCAGCTACTCTGCTGCGCCAGTCATGAATTAGTGCATCATTTCGGCTCGAATACGTATGGCACCTCAACCTGCGTTCATGCCCGACCACCCTAGCTAGACCTGAGCGATCTCCTCCATATCCTCTCATCAAGGAGTCATGCCTGCGGAGACGCTCCACCGAACGTGGGCTCGATGCGACTTGGCGCTCCACCAGTTCGCGTAAAGAGCCATTCCGAATTGCGGACCGAGTGGCTGCGATAGCGCGTGACCATGCAGCGCATTGAGTCTCTATATCGGCGTCTTCACCAAGGGTGCCCTCAGGAAGCCTCGGTCCGTCTTCAGTGAGAATCACTCCCAGAGAAGCGGCTCTTCTCGAACGTGTAGTATCAAACAGGTCAACCCCCATCCATGAGAGTAAGGCGCAGTTGTCGGGGCCTGCTATACCAGGAGTCCAAATTAGAGATGTTGGAAAGTGCACCCTGAGTGCATCGAGCGCCTCAACAAGCATCCCGGGTCGCTCGGCTAGTTGCACTGCGTCGACTAGAGTAATGACTGAAGGTTCCAAACCAAGGTCGTTGAGACTCTGATCGTGGTGTAAGGACTGCCAAGAAACGGGGAGAAGTTGGGAGCCGCGACCGGCCTCCCCCGAATCAGCCTCAGCAAGGCTCGGAGGTAGTGAAAGACCCTCTGATGCCTGCCACGTATCAGTAGAATCGAACGGGTAGCACATCTCCCCTCTAGTGGACATCGAAATGGATGCTGGTACGGTACCTTGGCTCCTCGTGCACGAGAACGGCGCCAGAGATGGTTCGATTTCTGGGTCCTGTGGGCCCAAAACTAGGCCCGGAGTCCATCCGATAGGTTGGTTCCTATCGCCCAAGGGCATCAGCCTCGCGAAGCGCTGTCTTGCAGCCACACCGCGAGCCAGTGGACGTTCTGCCATACCCCTTCGCACGACGCGGTTCGCTTGAAGGATTCTAAGGTGCAGCGGGTTCGGCCCCACGTGCGAGGCGTGAGAGCGGGGCTGTTGGCTGTGTTGTTGACGCTGGCTGCGTTCAGTGCTTCCGCAAGCGCCGATGAGGACTCTAAGATAGTTATTTACGACGAGATATTCAGCACTAGTGGACCAGTATGGATTAGTGTTTCGTGCCTGAAGGTCGGGTGCCCGGGAATGGAGCTCGTCATCTGGTCTGACGGTGTCGAGGAGAGTCATGAGGACCCTCATCTTGTGCAATGGTCGGGCCAGGTCGAGGGTAACGTTTCTTGGCAGCTCCTTGTTGATTCGGGAACCGAGGCCAATGATTTGAGTACAGAAGTGATACTCAGTAGAATGGATGAATGGACGGAACACGCCGATCTACCAAACATAGTTCCCCCTCCTGGGAGCCAAGGTGAATACCCCCTGATTAACACGACTTCGCCCTGCCAGCTGCACTTCTGTGGTGCGATTGATCTTCTTTCCGAGGGTGTGCTCTACGTCGGGGCACTGGAGAACCAGAGTGACAAAGACGCCGTTATGGTGGTAGGCGATCCTGGAGACGTGATACTACTCAACAGCCTGAGAGGACCAAGTGAGATTCGTATCGAGATTTGGCAAAGGGGCGATGAGTCAAAGTCGCTTGTAGATACCATCGAGAGAACAGAAATGGAGCACTACTTCGAATACCCAACTCAAGGTGAGTTGTGGGTTCGCCTAGTTCACTCGGCGGAGGAAGATTACTCGCCCTATGAATTTGAGATTATTCGTTACGACGATGCCTCTGAGGCACCCGATGGAGGTGAATTGACTAACCCTTGGAGTCACGGGGAGGCTTTACCATTCTACGGCGATTCCTCACTGCTATACCACGGGCACCTCGCTGCTTCAGATTCACAAGGAGATTCCCTACTCATTGCTTCGGGAGCCAAGATGGTGTTGGAGCCGTTCTGTTCGTTCACAGACATCGTCAGTGTTGAGATTGTGCTTCATCAGATGGACGGCTCGAGCCTAGCCGTCGGAAGTGGTTGCGCGGAAGAGTTTGAGACCACGGAACAGACCGTATCGGTCGAGTTCGGATTGACCACGCAGGGCAGAACCGCAGCATGGTCCATCATGTTGAGATCGCTTGAACCGGGTGACGGCTCCCTTATCGGGGATGCTCCGGATGCAGTATGGGAACTGGAAGGACTGGATTCCAGATGGCAAGTCCTGAGTCTTGGAGCAGCTACAATCGAGGGCAGTCTCGATGCTTTCGACACTACCGATGTGTTCGCCTTCTCAGTAATCGAGGAGAACGGGTCTTACGTCCGCGTCCAAAGAATAGGTGACTCCTCCGTCATATTCACGCTGATGACACTGGATCAGGAGACTGGAGAAGTGGTTAACTCCACCGACGGCTCGATGATGATTGTCCAACCAGGAGTACATGCCCTAAGAATCGATTGGGGGCAGGACATGATTCAGGGAGAGGGTACGGAGGAATACGAGTTCTCACTACCTTACAATGGACCCTACGAACCAATCGAGGACGAGTTCGTCGACCTGTCAGACAGGGCCAGAGGGTTCTACATGTTCGCCGGCTTCATGCTGCTGACTCCTCTGATGGTGGTGCTGTGGTGGAATAGAGCAGCAATCTTCAGCGGGGCTCCTCTGGCCAGTGATATAGAGGAGCACGAGCGACGCAGATTGCGTCGCCTGCGAGAGAGACTCTCCGTGGCCCTGTCTGCAGAAAGCATCGATGAGGGAGAGATTGAGTATTCCTTGAAACAACTCGGAGACAGTCCGTGGCGGGCCGTGGCACAAGATTGGGGAGAGCCGTTGTTGAGGCACATGACCGAACAGGTGGAGATTTGTGTGTGGAAAATCAGCGAGGGAGATGCCGTCCTGCTGATAGGAATACGGGTATCTGAGGTCCCGTGGGAGATGGCTGCGATGAGGATTCATGCCCCCGAAGGGGCCAGAGTCGGAATCTCGTCGATTTCTCCCCGCCGGCTCTTCCAAGAAGACGAAATCTTCCTCGACACCTTGTCGGCCGGAAGTAGGGTGTTCCTCAGCTTGGCACTGGAGGGCAGCCCAACCAGCTTAGGATTCCAACTTTCTGGACTAGTCGCGGGCGAGCCACTCGCTGCTACCCCCAACAGGGCACTGGATTGGGGCGAGTCCGAGTAATCAGGGCCTTCTCCTATTGTTGGCCTCGGAGATTATCAAGTCCTGTATAGAATCTATATCGGTGCCAATCTCCTCACGCATCCCCTCTAGGGTTTTCTTCAGCGAGCGCGGTACTTTTCTCGGCATGTCCAACTTGAGTAGTACGGTCACAGAGCCTCTACCGCGGCGTCCTCTGCCCCCCGGAAGTCCACGACCAGGGATGTTCAGAGTCTCGCCCGGATTCGAGCCTGCTGGAACCTTGATTGAAAGGTCGCTTCCATCGATATGCGGGATCTCAATCTGTGTCCCTAGGACCAAATCGACAAATCCNACNGGCAGTGCCATCAGGAGNTCTGGGCCATCTCTCTCAAACCAAGGGTGTTCCTCAACCTCTATCTGGATGTACAAATCACCGCTCTCCCCNCTGTTGCCCCTAGCTGCCTCACCGTGACCTCTCATTCTGAGTCTAGTCCCTGTAGTGACACCCGGGGGCACCGTGAACTGGACCTGTTTAGCTTGTCTGGCTCGACCCTGTCCCTCACATGAGGAGCAGGGGTCGCTCACTATCCGTCCCTCCCCTCCACATGAAGAGCAGTCGGTGACAACCTGTTTGGTGAAGAAGCCAGCCTTCTCTATCCTCTGGATTCTTCCTCGGCCGTCACAGGTCGGGCACTCCCTCACTCCGTCAGCACTCTCGGAACCACTCCCATAGCACTTTTCGCAGGACTTCAGAACATCTATCTCGATATCGTCCTCGTAGCCGTCCATTACGGCTTGAAATGGCACTTCTTGATTCAAAAGCAGATCCCTGCCCTTACTCCTACGTGTACTCCTCCCTCCGCTAAAAATCTGGCTGAAGATACTCTCGAAACCGCCTCCGAACAGATCGTCTATACTGATATTGACTCCCTGGAACCCGCTTGGACCGAACGGTGAGCCGCCCGGTTGTTCGTGACCGAAGGTGTCGTACTTCCTCCGCTCTTCGGGGTTAGTCAACACCGCATAGGCCTCCTGAACCTCCTTGAATCTCTTCTCCGATTCGGGGTCGTCTGGGTTCTTGTCAGGGTGATGCTTACGAGCGAGTGACCTGAATGCTCGCTTGATTTCCGAACCCGTGGCGCCTCTAGTCACACCGAGGACTTCGTAGTAGTCCCTCTTACCTGCCATGGCCCCCACCTGTGTGGGGCTCTTGACCGACTGTTTTCAACCCCACCCTTAAGTCAGGAACTCGCCACATGAAGTGCAGTACGGAGTTCCTGAGTTGTTCAGAGCACCACAGGCTCCACAGGAGATGACTGAACGAGCCAGAGAAGATGCCACTGGGGTATCCCATTGGTCATCCGATGAGGCTTTCTTGCTGGCTTTAGAGGCTCTGCGCTCCATTCTCCGCTCGGCCGATGCATCGAGACGTCTGTTGATTGCCCCTGAAATCCTAGAGAATGTCCCCGGGCCCCTCGACACAGCTATTGTCTCCTCATCTACCATGGTGCTGATGCCCGTAGTNGGCGGCTGAGGAGAATCTATGTCTTCACCAATGTCCTCCTCAGAGCGTTCGGTGTTCAGAGAACCTACAGTCCCTGACTTCAGAGCTTGGGCCTTCAGAGCTTTGCGGCCAGTTGACGGGACACTAGCTTTGGCCTCCATACGCTCAATCGCAGCTTCGCCCTTATCCCACAACCCCCTGTCTTCGCTTGAGTAAGTCTTGGACAGTTTGCGAATCGCTCTCGACCTGTGGAACTCNTGATCCTCTACCTTACGGAACCTCATGAACATAACAACTCCAACCAAAAGAGCGANGGCGTGAATCGAGTACCTCAGAGTGCTATCCTGTGAGATGACTTCCTCAAGAGCGTCAGAGCCGTAGCGTAGAGCTACGACGCACATAGTTGGGGCGAGAAGGAGGGCCCCTCCTAGCATCTGTGATCGCTGAGCCATGCCTCAGGCCCAATCCCACATCGTTTGAATCATTCGCGTTCACGGGAGCGTTTGGATGCAGAGAACTCATGGCCAAAGGCACACACGAAGGCTCGTGCCCCCTCTGATTAGTGTCTCCACGGTCGTGCAGCCGCACGAGGAACCACAGCGAGTGGTGGACGCTGTCAGAGAGATGTTTCCCGATTGGAGTCCAGACAGAATACNAGAGAACTCTGCCTTCCCTAACGAGAGGGTGGCGGGTATGATGACTGGTTCGTCTGACTCCCTAGATACTCTACTCAAGGCAATTAGGAATCAAAGAATCCTAGATACTGCCCTAGATGCAATGACTCTGGAGCTAGATGGGGACTCAACGGGTTTCTCCCTGTCCCGTCAGGCTGCTCTCGCAGGCAAGGCATCATTCGTAATAGGGGACAGGAGTATTGGTGGAGAGATGAGGATTGGTCTGACTGGAGATGACCTTGCAGACTGGCTGGAGCAACAGACTTGGCATGCGGGTCGCGATTCCATTCCGCGCAGTGTCGGTGACGAATTATCCATGGATGACGGCGGCGAACCTGTAGAATGGTTTGACCGAAAGGGGAGACGAACGATTGGTGAGGACTAGGTCCGGGGGATGCCCTCGCGCTTCCACCTCTCGATTATTGGAAGGTCGGCTGGCAACCACTTGACATCCAGCAGTTCGTCTGCCGAAAGCCATCTGGCCTCATCGTGCTCAACCAGCCTTATCGAATCGGGATCTATTTCACCACAGTCCCAGATCTGTAGTTTCACTAATCTATCATCGTATTCGTGGCTAATATGCTCGACCATGAATTTTGGTTGCGTGGAGACTCCAATCTCCTCAATGAGTTCCCTGATTAGCGCCGACTCTGGGCCCTCTCCTGCTTCGATTTTTCCCCCTGGAAACTCCCACCAACCCGCCCAAGCGTCGCCCTGNGGGCGTCTGCAAGCCAGTATCCTGTCATCAGCATCGAACAGCAAACCGCCGACGACCTCGTAGNTTGGCCTACATACAAGACAGGTCGCAATCCTCCTGACTGCTTCGACTTGGACATCCAGAGGGATCTCGTCTTCGGGTGGCAAGTGAACAAACAACGCCGGCAGAGGGCTTTTTTCTATATCTTGCATCGCATACAGTGTTCGATATATTGTCTCGTTGCAGACATATCCTCCTGCGTCTTCGCTCCAGTAAATATGCTCGTCGTGCTCAAATTCCTCATCCAAGACATGGATTGGAGCAGTAGTTGAGATTGTTTCGGGGGCGCCTCTGATTATCTCTCCTGAATCGAGCAGCCGACCAGAGTTGTCAGGCTCGTTCATCGAAAATTTGTTCCGAGCTATTCTCTCTAGGGTGATTGAATTCCTTCTGGCCGCTAGACCTAGGTGCAGTATGCCATCTACCTGTATATCTTTGTGAATCTGGTCGGCGACCGCGCGTGAACCCTCCTCGTCGACGCTAAGGAGCCATGTCACGACATCGAGGCCCTGCACTCCTTCGGATTCGAGTCTATTGAGCACACCCTGAGAGACATTGCTGTCGAATTCAGAGAATGGAGGGAATGCCGTGACTAGGACTCTAGGTTCGCTCACGTGCAATGGCCGACGTCTCTACTGTTCGCCTTTTCGCCGTCCCGGTTGGCGTCAGATTCATGCATCGGGAGTTCCGGTGGGTCAGTATGGCGGAGGAGTATGTGGTCAGCATAGCCTCCGAAAAGGAGCCAGAGGAAGGGAGTACTCTAGGTGTGATAGGGGTGATATGGTACGAGTTGAGCGGTGGCATTGGCCCTTGGGGAACTCTACGCCCCCTCGTGGCTCTTGCTATTTCCCTCGTCCCGTTCCTCTACCTAGGACAGCACTTCAATCGCCAACATCGCAAAGCACTCGGATACTTCGTCATACAGCTCCCTCTGATATTCTCAGTAGTGCTGTGGCCAGTGCTGTTCATCTGGTCAATCGTCGATTCATGGTGGGTCTCCAGTGGAATAGTCGCCAAGGCCGAGAATGAATAATCAGAAGTTCTCTGGCAGATTGATTGGGCTGAACAACTGTCCGGGGCCGCTGGCATTGGCTAACTGAGTCCTAACCAATGCCTCCCACTCCCTTAGTAGAGTGAGAGCAGGTGTGAAGGGGAGTTGGCTCTCGTTCAAGATGGACCTAATCAGAGTATCCAGAATGTCCATTCTATCTTCGTCGAGACTGCCAAGCAGAGTATCTAAAGGGAATGAGTCGATTCTTGGTACCTCGTCCTGTGCTTCGATATGCCACGGATCGGTTAGCCTCGATGGCAAGACTTCACCATTACTCTGCGCGGNTTTCTGCAGAGACTCGAGGAGGATGCGAATATACTTCGATAGGACCAGTGCCACCTCGATGACTGGCATATTGAACTGATTGACGAAGCTAACCGTGTTCTCCTGTAGAAATAGCAGCCTCTCCTCGACTGGTGCGTCTGGCGAAGGTACCCTCGCATCATCGTCCATGACAGAGCGTGAGGGGGGTCGCTCAAGAAATCAACTAGTGGTGCCCGTCGTCGTGCTGTCCGCTGTCGGTTGTGCGATCGTCGTACCTGATGGGGGAGCCGCTGTTGCCCCGCACCCCATCGAGCATGTCATCCTCGATCTCAAAGAAGTCGTTGAGCCAGTCGCCATCGGTGTCCCAGTTCGTTGGATCGGTCCCGTCGGCAATCTGGTCTCCGTCGATGTCGATTAGCCACCAGCCGTAGACGTACTCGCCTAAGCCAGTGTTTGGTAGATGATACTGGTCGCCTGCGAACCTCTGATACTCGTCTGTCCATGCACCGTTGACGAGGATCTCGTCATCGCTGGTGTCAATGTCCTCGTAGTCTACGTCGTTGTCGTCAATGATGAGGGCGTATAGCAGGTCGTCGTTGTTAATCCGGTACATGCGGAAGTAGTTCGAACTGAGGGCGGCGCTGCCAGAGCAGGTCCCCAGAAGAGACTCGCGCAGTTGCCACCACTCCTGCACGATGTTGCCAGAACAGTCGTACAGTCCGGCTTGTCTTACGAGAGAAGGGGAGGCCAGAGAGGCATTAACCAGCCCGTAATATTCCTGGAAGTTGTTGTACGGGATATAGAGGCAGCTGCCACTGGAGCAATCCCAACTGCCGTCGTTGTCTGCGTCCTGTCCAGCGTCTGATGGATTAGTGGCGTCATGAGTGAACCACGTCCATGCAAGTTCGGGCCTCGCGATGCTCGTCCCGGTGATGTTGACTGGCTTCCAATTGGTTGCCGTGATTTGTTGCCAAACCACTGATATCTTCAGGTATGAAGACCAGTTGTCATTGGCCTCATTCCAACCACGATAGTACTCATAGAAATCTGGCATCATGTCGCCGTCGGTATCGTTGTCAAGAGGATTGGTTCCGTATTTGAACACCTCCCTTCCATCTGAAAGGTTGGTGTCCCGAACATAGTCGATGACGATTCCATTCTGCATTATTGGCTTCATCACCATTGAGTCATCATCGGAGTCGGCATCGAGAGGATGAGTGCCGTTCTCATACTCCATCAAGTTGCTGAAGTACAGGCCGAGGAAGCCTTGTTCAATCTGCTGTTCTNCAGGTGCGAGCGTGAACTCCCGGTCCTCCCATGTGCCCTGAGGGGCCGGGATATCAGTCCACGATCTATCATACCAACCATCGGCATCCGGGTCGTAGTCTATGTCCAACGGGTTGATTGGATTCATTGACCACCTGTACGAGTTCANTGGTAGGAATTCGCCGTAGATAGAGTAGCAGAACTCCCAGCCGTCGGGCATCCCGTCTCGGTCCGAGTCGGCGTCAGTGGGGTCGCTGACTCCAGCGATACTGTAGTTGAAAGTGTCTGGGTCGATGTCATTAATCAGTCCAGCGCGTTCGGCTGACACCAGACTCTTGGTCGAGAACATGACGTATAGTTGAGCGAAAGCGGCATCATATGCCAGACCATTCTCATCAATCTGTGCAGTCACGGCGTCGGCGCCGTATGAGATTAGTCCCGTTCCATTAGGGATTGTATCGATAGCTGAGCGTTTGCCGTAAACCCTAGCGTCGTACTCAGCGAGGTTGTCGAAGGACTCTGAGTCCGAGATGTGCCCGTCACCGTTGCAGTCGAACGAGTCGTCATCGGAATCAGCATGGATGTCACTGTCGGTGAGGAGGTTCATCTCCCAAGTGTTCTGCTCAAGATTCCACTCAGTGAACCAGTACTCGTAACCGTCGCTCATGCCATCTCGATCGGTGTCCTCCGCGTTCGGGTCGGAAGCGCCCAGTAATGCGGAAACCACCGGTTGAGCGGCAAATCCATCCTGCCACGACTGGAACTGGGCGATTGCTAGTTCTGCCCTGCCCTCTTTGTTGAATAGAATACGATAGACTCGGTTGACTGCCTCATCGGGATCTAGCTGCTCCGCCTCCTCCCACATCCGTGGTGCATCCGGAGGAGAAAGTCCACCGTTTGCAGGATTGTTGAGTGTGAGATTCAGCTCTACGAGATCGGTGATGCCATCGCGATCGGAGTCATAGTTACCGTCACCAGCGACCAGCGGATTCAGGGTCCAAACCTCATCGGTCGAGTTCCACCTAGTGAATATCAGCTCGATACCGTCAAGCANCCCATCATCGTCTGTATCGGGATCATTCGGGTCAGCGGTACGACCGCTCTTGTTGATCTGATCGTCCGTGAGGAAAGTTCCGAACGAAGCAGCTGATTCTGCCGACAACCAAGGTGAAGCGAGTAGTTCGCCGCCGACGCTTAGAAGGTAAAACTGGGGGACTGTAATCAGATCGTCGGTCTCACTGAGATTGCTGTCGATGACGTTGTACTCCTCCCAATTATTCATCCCATCTCCATCAGGGTCGCCCGTCCGATCCCTCTCATCAACAGGGTTGAGTGTCCATTTCCCATCGAACAGACTCCATCTAGCGTAGTAGAATTCCCATCCATCCGGCATGCCGTCTCTATCCGAATCAGATGAAAGAGGATTGGCCGAGCCGACATCCCGAGGAGTGGTACCGTTAACGAGACTGCTGTAGGCGGGACTGGTGAAGTCACCAAACGAGTCATCAGCGAAATCCAACCAAGTCTCATTCCACAGCAGAGTGGTGAAGTTCTCGGGGTACTCCATACCGGAAGCGGACTGATCGCCATACAGAATCTCCGACTTGAGGTGGTACTCTAGCCAGTTGACTAAGCTCTCCTCGAGATCAAGTACTCCATCGTGGTTGATGTCGTAACCGTCTCCATCAGGGTTGTTCAACGGGTCGGAGCCGTTCAATGGATTGATTCCGGCATTATCCTTCTTCCAAGAGCAGGCGTAGCGAGCCTCCCAACCGTCAGGCAGTGTATCGCCATCTGAGTCAATGTCATTGGGGTCGGTAGCAGTCCAGTTGGCTGCTGCCTCAGAGGTCTCNCCGTGAGTCGCTAGGCCCTCGCGAAGAACGGTCTCCAACAAATTTCCCCACATGTACTCACAGAGATTACTCAAGCCATCGCCGTCGGCGTCCTGATCCTTGTCTGTCGGATCACGCGGATCGAGTGTCCATAGGTTGCCGCCATTGTAGACGTCACCAATCCACCTCCTGTGCTCCATCTCCCAGCCGTCTGGCATCCCATCGCCATCGGTATCTGCATTGGTGGGGTCAGTAGGCCCGTCGGTGCCACCTCCTGCTCCTGAACCAAGCCAGCCCTCTAAGTGAACCTGCTCTGCTAGTTCACCAGTCTCCTCATCGCAGAGATACTCTTCGTTAAGATAGTGGCAATCGAAGTTGGTCGACTCGGCGAACCAACCCCAATACTCCTCGCCATCGGTCAATCCGTCTCCGTCAGTGTCCTTTTCGCGCGGATCGGTGCCGTTGAACCCGTTCTCGGTGTTTGAGACGAACCTATACTCGTCGAGGTTGGTCCAGTCCCGGTCGAACTCAAAGCCGTCGGAAGTTGAGAAGTGTACTCCATCGGCGTCGGCGTCCCGGTACCTGTCGTAAGGGTCAGTGGGATCGAGGCCGTAGATGAACTCCCAACCGTCTGGCATACCGTCTAGGTCTGAATCCTTGGAAGTAGGGTCGATTGGCATGATATTCATGTATCGTCCAGGAGATATCCCGGCGAAGATCCACAGGCTGGTGCCGTGCTCTAGGGTGATGAGTGACGTGGCCACCCCAGGAATCCTCGTCTGATTGAGATAGAGGCCCAATACGCCGGAGTGGCCGCCCTCAAGGCACCATGTGCCATCGCGAGACCCAATCAAAATCTTTCCATCCAAAGGAAGAATGGAGTGGATGTCATTGGCTCCTTCGGCCCACCTTTCGATATTGTACATCCTGTCTGAGTCGAAGGCCGTGCGAGGCATCTGAACCAGAAGTTGAAGATTGAGCAGATGCAGTCCGCCAGCGGTCCCCACCCACACTCCTGTGACCTCCTCAACGTTGCCTAGGGCATCGAGTGGACCAGCTGTGACCAATGCGTTGACCACTGCGGATTTGGACACGTTAAGCAAGTCAGCCCTCTGGACAAAGTCCTCGGCGTTCTCACGATCGAAGACCCACCAGGGGTCGCCAACCGAAGTGGATCCATCTGTAGTGTTCCACGCAATCAGTCCGGCATCAGTGCCAATCAGCAGGAGTGGCCCCCTTCCAAACATGGGGACATGTAGCGCGGTGAGGACTTCGGTCTCAGAGGAAGTCAGCATTTCTGTCATCGCTTCGTTGAATACCGGCTCGATCACCGTGGCTTCGGCGGCGCCCTCCTGCTCGCTGACAGTGGCTGTCCAAGCGGAGTCGTTGCCGAACAGAATGAGATCTAGATTACCACTCCCCGTATCCAAAGAGTAGATGCCCTCAACCGGCCCTATTCTTGCCTCAGACATCGAATCCATCAAAGGAAGTCCGGTTTCGAGGATAATTGAGTGCAGACCTAGGTTGGAGCCTATGATGAGGAAGTCCGAGTCCCCTGGAGACCACCTAATCATCGTGTGCATCACCATCCCGGAAGGAAGCTCGTAGAGAGTAGTGATGCCCTCAAACGGATCGATTATGGAAATGCCATATTTCGAGCCTACCAGCAGTCTATCTCTCGCTGAATCAGCCAGTACAGTGTGTACAGCCCCATCAACTAATCCGGGACTGGTACTCTGGTCAAAGGAGACTACAACTGAGTCGCTTTCGGAAGATGAGGTTCCTCGGAGCCCTGGAGTCACCCACGCACCGTCATCATGGTGTATCATGTACTCCTCGTAATTGCTGAATGCCTCACCCCAGTGCGCTGTGGAGGTTGAGATATCGGGTATGATGAAGCCATCCCTGTCAAGGTCCCAACCATCGAGATCGGTGTCCTCGATGGCATCGCTGGAATTACGAGGGTCCAAGCCGTAGTGAACCTCCCAACCATCTGGGATGCCGTCCCCAGGGACTGCCAGACCTATCGCTATCACCTCTGACCAGGTGTAGTAATCGGAGTCGGACTCAGTTGGATCACTGCCGAGCCAGCCGTTGTCACCAGTGGCTCTAGCAACCTCAGTCTGACAGGAATCGTCAGTCAGCCCGGGGATTTCACCCGCACACCATAGGCCATCCCGTTCGGTAAGCCAATCGTCTGGTGTACCATACAGGTACTCTTCGGAGTTCGTATAGCGCTCACCGATGTCTATGTAGCCATCCCTGTCTACATCGAAACCGTCGCCGCAGCCAAAACTGTAGTCATCGCACTTGTCAATATCTTCAATTGAGTCTGAGGGGTCAAGTGGGTCGAACCAGAGGCACTGCCAGGCGTTAGTGGCATTCTGATAGCCAAGTCCTCCTTCAGTGCACATATAGATCTCGTACCCATCAGGAAGTCCATCACCATCCGTATCTGCTACCCTAGGGTCGAGGTACTCCCTCAATCCAGATTCTGTGAACTGTGGGGGCTTACCTGTCAACGATAGTCTATCGAAGCAGGTGTCCAGAGTATATGGCCAGCAAAACTCGAGTAGAGCGCTAGCCCCATCATTGTCGTGATCAGACATATTGTCGGTGGCATTCATAGGATCGAGTCCGTTAACCGAGACTATTCCAATGCTATCTTCGATTAGTCTGACATCCCCAAATATTGACTCGTGCAAATCGGGAATTCGGTCGCCGTCCTCGTCAGTTACTGGAGGGCCTCCTCTGTCGGCTGTGATTGGGTCAGTCGAAGAGACCGAAGACTGGGGGCGAGTCTGTGAGACGAAGGCCAGACTGCTGAGAAGAAGCAGTGTAATCAGTAGCGCTGTCTGCTTGCGGCGCATGGTATGACCTCTGTACGAAATTTTTAGCGCCGTTCGTTGACTTATGATGATGATGGAGCGTCGTTCGGACGCGTCGGGGTGCTTCGTTGGCGACGGCGTAGCCGTCGGATGGAAGAAACCGGTCTAATGATCTGAGTCGGATGGATTCATTCAAGGGGGATGCTGGGCCGAATGACTCCGATTACGATGGGCATGGAGATAACTCATCTCGGTTCGGGCAGCAGGGGCAATTCAACGCTGCTTAGTTCAGGCGGGACCCGGGCCCTAGTAGATTGTGGATTCTCACTGCGGCAGATGGAGAGCAGATTGCTACTTGCTGGTGTTGAACCGCAGTCGATAGACGCGATTCTGGTGACCCATCATCACTCCGATCACTCAAATTCTGCCAAGCGCGCTTCAGATAAGTGGGAGGCTGTGCTGCATGCTAATCTTAGTACTGCTAACAAGATGGGTTGGCAGCCAATATCGGAGTGCCGGACCTTCGGCCATCTAGAAAGAATAGGTATCTCCGAAGACCTAAGCCTACTTTCGATACCAGTCCCTCACGATGATGCCGACAATGTCGCAGTCATCGCAACCAACGGCGACGGCCGCAGAGCTGCAATCGTCACCGACCTCGGAGAACCCACAGTCGAACTGAAGAAGCATCTCTCAGGATGTAGCCACATCTCTATCGAAGCGAACTACGACCACAAGCGTCTGATGAGAGGCCCGTATCCCGAGTCCCTCAAGAGGCGAATTTCGGGCAGAGGCGGGCACCTTTCTAACACACAGACTGGAGAAGTCCTTGCGGAGGTGCTCAGTGAAACCCTAGACAGTATCGTACTATGTCACCTATCTGAGAAGAACAATGCCCCGCATATCGCTGAAAGCGAGGTGTTGATGCATATCGGCGAGTACTATTCAGGCAGTCTCTCAATCTCCAAGCAGCAAGGGCCGGAGTTCAGCAACTGGCTCGGTCAGGCTAAGTCGGAGAAGATTAGTGGTCTGACTTAGTTGCCCATCACTGCCAAATGCACCGATGCCTGAACCTCTCGCATCCTGTCCACTGCACCGAGATCCCTGAACACTGTCAGCGAACGTTGTAGGTAATCCATCTTCTGTGAGCGGTCACTCTCGACCTCTCCCAGACGTGCCAACAACTCTCCCTGCAGCATCCTGAAATCATTGGCTTCGGCCAACACCATAGCATCGATGTAGTGCTCGGCCGCCTCTTCCTTGCGTCCGGCGTCACTCAGGACCTGTCCGAGCAACATCGCAACCTCGACGGCGCTGTGAGGATCGGTCTGGTCTGACAGTATTTCTAGAGCCCCAGAGTAATACTGCATGGCGAGTTCGTTCTCCTTGGCTTTGGCATAATATCTCCCTATTACCGCTCTTGCTCTGGCGTGGACAATGTCCATCTGGCCCTCGGTCTCCTCAAAGGCAGTCATAGCGTGATCTCTGGCTCGATCCATCTCGCCCATCTCGAGGAAGGCTGAAGCCAGACGGATTCTAGCGTCGCAAAGCTCCGGATTGTCCTCTTGTTCGAGTAGTTCTTCGACGTTGCCATAGACCTCTAAGGCGCGGCGATTGTCCTTCCTGCGTCTGTATATGTAGCCCATGTTGTTGTATGAACGAGCTGCGCCCACGGCATCCCTCAAGGAGACTTGAATTTCTAGTGACTTTCGGTGCATCTCAAGGGCGTCGTCCATGGCACCGCGCTTGACTGCGATATCCGCCCTAGCAGACAGCAGTCTGGCGAGTTCTTGTGGCATTTTGTGCTTGCGGGCTAGCGGTATAGCCGCCTCGTACTCGGCTTCAGCCTCGTCCCAGCGACCTTGGATCGACAGGATGTCTCCCCGCAACTCCCTGATGATGCACCAGCTCTGGGGGTCGAAACTCTGACCCTCGAGTGGCCTGAGGATGCCTAGCAGTTCAGTATGTCCCGCTCTGACTAGACTATGGCCTTCGGTGGAGAGTACTTCGGCCAGCCCTTCGGTGTCACCCGACTCGTTTAGATGGTGGATGTACTCTATCCGCTCTGCTGCTATTCCGTGACGGGTCCGATACCACAACTTCGCATTGGAGTGTAGTTCCTGACGCAGCGACTCATCCATAGACCGAGTCAGAAACTCACGAACCAGATCGTGGACGTCGTAGTTTTCACTNTCGGCTTGGCGGGCGAGTCCCTTCTCTACTAATCCATCNAGCAGATCGGTCTCTGCGTCGATGTCACTGATAGCCTCTAATGGCATCGGCTCGCGGAACACAGCTATAGCACCTAGGAGACGCTTCTCCGGTCCAGACAGTCGGCTGAATATCTCCTGTTCAACGAAGGCTTCCAGGGTAGCATGGAATGTCTCTCCAACACTTCCTCTGTTAATTAGCTCAAGGACCAGAGGGTGCCCCCTAGATAGGGTGTAGATGTGCAAGAATTGAGGCATCTCGAGGTTAGGCATAGCAGTTAGAATCTGACGGCTGGACTCCTGATCAAGTCCCTCGAGAGGCATTACTAAAGTGACAATCCTACCCGAGGAGTCTGCCTCGGGCACCACCATCCTGAATGAGCGTGAGAACATCACTAAGCCCGCGCTATCGAGTTCAGGAATCCTGAGAGCTAGGGCTCTCAGAGCCGAAATTAGGGTCTCATCACCGACCTTGTGAAGGTCATCAATGACGATTAGGGCAGGGGAGTCCTGCAATCCTTCGACAATCAAGTTCACCGCCATTGAAGCCTGAGGTACCGGAGTGACTGCGAGGTAGTCTGACAGGTCGTTGTGGCCAAGTGCCGACAGCCACTCTGAGGTCGCCTCAAAGAAGGCTCGCGAACCCTCCCAGTCCTGGCATCTGTGATACAATAAGTTCCTCTGATGAGTGAAGCGTTCCAGCAGCTTCCCCGCCAAAGCAGTCTTTCCTATNCCAGCAATACCGGGAATCAAAATGGAGCTGGAGTGNTCCTCCAGCAGAGCGACCATACTGTCAATTTCTGCCTCTCGACCGAAGAAGCGTCGTATCCTCGGTAAGTCGTTGAGTGAAGTCACTAGCTGCTTCTCGATGTGCTTTGACAGGTCCCTCTCTATCAGTTCGGCCGAAAGAGTCGATAGATCGACGGTCCCGGTATCATCGAGGTACCTGAGGAAATCGACGTGCCTCAGAGGGAGTTCAGTAGACTCCAGTGCCTGAGCGAGTTCGAGTGTCTCTGAGCGCCCGTCGGGGTGAACGAGACGGACTGGTTGAGTGCTGACTTTAGCCCAGATGTCGTTAGCAATGTTGGCGCCCTCCTCGGTCAAGAAGTAGGCTTTCCTCTTNCGCGACACTCCCGTGACATGGGCCTGTCTCTCAATCAGGTGTCCCTGCTCCCTCATCCCTGCAATCGCTCGCGGCACGTTGGAGCGAGCAATAGCAACAGCGTTTGCAATTCCCATCTGTGAGAGAGCAAATGGGACTTCGACTTTGTCAGCGTGGTCGACATAGTCCCTCAGATGCAGTAAAATGCGTTCCTGAACCCCAGGACGGGGCACTGCCATAGTAGTCACATTCGCTGAGCGTAATCGTCCACTCAAGAATGTTAGTGAGTGACGAGTGGGGTTGATTCACGCGTCAGAGTGGTCAGGGTCGGGCACCCATTCCTCATTATCGAGGTCCCACAACCACCCTGGGTGGTCATCGTGCTTCTGTAGACGCGACTCGGAGCTCGGTGTTTCCGTTTCAGGTTGCTCTCTGATTCCAGCCTCCTTAGCCCAGGCATAGGTATCATCCTCTTCCNCCTCACTACCATGCTTGGCCTCAGAAGTTCCGTCTAACTGCTCGTCTTCTTCTTCCTCAATCTCGACGAAGAAGTAAACCAGACCAGCAATGACCGCAAGCAGGACAAGAACGATGATGATGATCGAACCCATTCCCATACCTTCTCCANCGGATCCAGAGATGGTGATACTGGCACCGGTGTACTCACCTCCTCCGTATTTGAACACAGGAGTCGCGGTCCCATCTATCCTTGAGGCAGGGATTCCAAGCGACCAAGTCGAGTCCTCACCGACCACGGTGTTGTTCACGTTATTGCCGGCGATAGTGACGGTGACAGTCTTGCCCGGCAGGCCGATGCCAGTGAAGATTACCCTACCGTCCTCAGAGATGGTGGTTTCCTCGGGTGGCGTAATCGAGAACTGGAGTCCAACCACCGTGAAAGTAACGGGATTGGAGTTAATCTTCGAGCCATGTGTATCAGTTGCGACGAATACCACATTTTCTAGAGTCCAAGTGTCCATGTCAGTATCATAGAAGAACATCGACACTGGGTTGTAGGTCGCTACGCCATCTATTCCGACGTTGATGACGATACCGAAATGGTCGTCACTGGTGCGTGATTCGTCATCGTACACAGATAGAATGAGTTCCTGACCGGGGTCGACGTCGTCGAAATACTCCAACAAATCTATCTCAGCCTTGGTGCAGCGGTCTTGAGACTGCGAGTCGATCTCACAGTACAGGGAGATAGAACTGAACCAATCGGCGGAGTCAAAGGTCGGTTGGTTATTGCCTGCGTCAGGGGGGTTGTCAGCGACTATGAGCATCTCTACCCAGTCACTGTAATCGTAACCGTCGTACGAGCGGAATCGGACGAGGTATTGCATGTCGTGCATCAGATTCGTCGAATCCCACTCAAGGGACCAAGCTCCGCTGGGGGCGAATTCGGTGATTGAGTCGGTGAGCACTAACAGGTAGTTGTTAGCGACGTCCATAATCTCAAAGTCTACTCTTGAGACGGAGCCGTCATTATCACGAGCGACGCCTTCGAAGATAGTTTCCGTGGAGACTGATAGCCTCTGACCATCATAAGGAGCGATGACGCTGATGAACGGATAGCTGTTCGAGTTGTCAATCGTGAGGGTCAGTACCACGGGTTCGCACTCGTCCACGAAGCCCTGGCAGAAGTCGGTG
>JGI24815J26687_1000003_pt1 | contig 43274 bp, 44 predicted proteins | sample METZYME_3_150m_FD_26687 | JGI IMG/M metagenome (IMG submission 26687) | reverse complement strand
GGACCAGTAAACAGCGGGGGTAACTATGACCCTCTTAAGGTAGCGTAATACCTTGTCGCTTAATTGGCGACTTGCATGAATGGCACAACGAGAGTCCTACTGTCTCCGCGGTACGTCCGGCGAAATTGACTTTACTGGCGCACAGTCCAGTAACCTCAACCTGCAAGCGAAGACCCCGTAGAGCTTTACTGCAACCTGGCGTTGTACAGTCGCACATTACGTGCTGAGTAGACGGGAGACGCTGATCCTCGGGACGCCAGTTCCGAGAGTAGTCAACCATAGAGACACCGTCCTTAGTGTGTAACTGTACTAACTCTTCATGAGAACACCGCTTGGTGGGCAGTTTGGGTGGGGCGCCACGCGCTCGAAAAAATAACAAGCGTGCCCAAAGGTCAGCTTAGGTGGTTCAGTCTCCACCGTGAAATGTAAGGGTAAAAGCTGGCTTGACGTGGATCGGCAAAATAACGATCGACGATGCGAAAGCAGGGCCTATCGAACCAATGTACCTCATTTCTGGGGGTCATTGATAACAGAAAAGTTACCTCGGGGATAATTGAGTTGTCACCAGCAAGAGCACATATCGACCTGGTGGCTTGCTACTTCGATGTCGTCTCTTCCCAACCTCCTGGTGCAGCAGCTGGGAAGGGTGGGGTTGTTCGCCCATTAAAGGGGATCGTGAGATGGGTTTAGACCGTCGTGAGACAGGTTTGTTGCTTTGTGGTTGAGGCGTATCAGGTGCCTGATCGGAAGGGCCCTTTAGTACGAGAGGAACGAGGGCTCGGAGCCACTAGTTTACCAGTTGTCCGGCAGGGCAATGCTGGGTAGCCACGCTCCAGCGGATAAGAGCTGAAAGCATCTAAGCTCGAAGTCGCCCGAAAGACGAGGCACCTCAGGGGACTCGTAAAAGACGAGTTTGATAGACAGCGGGTGTAAGGACCGAGGTTCGCCGAGGTCTTCAGCCCAGCTGCACTAACCCCCCGAGCATCCAAAAAAATATCTACAACACCAAGGCCCTTGTGGGCCTCTGTCCAACAGAGCATATCAATTCACATTCGAAGGAAGAGTTGTGCACGGCCACAGCGGAGGGGTNCTACCCGGTCCCATATCGAACCCGGAAGTCAAGCCCTCCTGCGTCGATTCCTGTACTGTGGCGCGAGAGCCCACGGGAAAGTTCGTCGTTGTGCCACTCTCCTTCATCCCCGCAACAACTTACAAATCACTGGCGGAGCCATAGACGATACAACTGGGTGGAACAATGTCAATCAGTACCGGAGATGTCCTCGGCCACACTCAAGTCGGTGTCTATCTGTCAGTTGTCGACAAGATCCTGTTTTACCCACGGTCTCTCGATGATGCAGCCACCGAGGAACTGAAATCAGCATTCGATCTTGAGATGCACCCCTTCCTTGTTGGTGGATCCTCACTGCTCGGAAGTTTGCTCAGTGGCAATGCTAAGGGGATTGCCGTAGCCGATATAGCTACTGAGGAGGACCTCGATGAACTGACAAGCTTCAGTGATGTGGTCGTGATGGAGAGCGGAGTAAACGCCGCGGGCAATTTGATTGAGTGCAATGCCCATGGTGCCGTGGTCAGTCCTGTAGTGCCTCAGAATGGCGTAGACATGATTGGCGAGGTCCTAGGGGTGAATGCTATCCGCAGTAAGGTGGCGGGACACGACACCGTCGGTAGCATGCTGGTGGCNAATGGTAACGGAGTACTAGCTCACCCCGACGTATCGAGGTCAGAGGCTGAATCTATTGAGTCTGTGATGAAGGTCCCGGTGATGGTGGGAACAGTCACATTCGGCTCGCCTTATGTCGGAGCTGGATGCGCTGCCAGCGATTCCCACGCTCTTGTTGGTTCGGGTTCTACGGGACCGGAATTGAATCGTATCGAAGATGCTCTCGGCTTAATCTAGCCAAACATTTGGTAGTCTATCTCGACTCCCTTGTCGATTGACGAGGTCACCTCTGGCAGAGGGTACTTCAGACCAGTAGCGGTGTTGAACAGGACGACAGTGTCATCCACTCCAATCAATCCTCTATCTAGCGCGGTTTTACATGCAGCAGCAGTTGCAGCCCCCTCAGGGCACATCAGTAATCCATCTTCTTGCCCTATTCCTTCCACCATACTGTGTATCTCCTCATCACTTACAGCGATGGCAAAGCCACCCGACTCACGCACAGCCTTCAGAATCAGGAAATCTCCGAGGGCCGCAGGCACCCTGATCCCTGATGCATCTGTCTCTGCGTTCTCCCAGAAATCAGCGAACTCTGCACCTTCGTCCCAGGCCTTGACTATGGGTGCGCATCCGGTCGATTGAACAGCTACCATCCGGGGTAATTCACAGTCTATCCACCCCAATTCAATCAGTTCTGCGAACGCCTTCCACATTCCAATAAGTCCAGTTCCACCCCCGGTGGGGTAGAAAATGACATCAGGTAATTCCCACCTCATCTGCTCAGCCAATTCAATCCCCATGGTCTTCTTCCCCTCGATGCGGTAAGGTTCTTTCAGAGTTGAAACTGCGAACCAACCAACATCATCGGAACCCTCTGCGATTATCTTACCGCAGTCTCCAATCAGGCCGTTGACAAGATGTGTATCTCCTCCTTGTGCCTCGGTTTCACGAGTGTTGATTTCGGGCGTATTGTCGGGGCACAGAACCGTGGCTTTGATGCCAGCCCTGCTAGCATATGCTGCAAGCGCGGAGCCGGCATTACCGTTTGTCGGAACAGCGAGGTGCTTGACTCCTAGTTGCTTGGCCATAGAAACCGCTAGTGCCAGCCCTCTAGCTTTGAATGAGCCAGTGGGTAGTCTCGACTCGTCCTTGACAATCACCTTCCCCTGTGCAGCACCAATCAGGTGAGCAGACCTCTCTAATTTGACCAAGGGAGTGATGACCTCACCCAGTGAGACACGGTCTTCGAGCTTCGCTACAGGGAGTAGGGGGGAGTATCTCCAGAAACCTGGTTCGGAGGAGCTCTCAATATCGGATCTGCTGATTTCTCTGCCCAGTCTTCTAAGGTCGTACTTGACAATAAGCGGTTTGCCAACATCGGAGATGGAATGGAGGCCGTCGGCAGAGTAGTGCTGACCAGTGTAAGCGCATTCGAGATGACTGACGTAAGAATCCACGGACTTACTGCAGGTGTCGATTCGATGAACCTACCGCTCATATCGCTGTGGGGGCGACATGATCGTCGCCTTTGTCCTCCGAATCTCTGACGCGGTTCCACACAGAAGTCATGAGCTCGTCGTGATGCTCTTTGCAGTAGTGGAATCGCCTATAGGCCTCTCTGAATGAGTATGCCTTGCTCCCAGTGGCCACTAGGAATCCCTCGGGCGATAGGCGACTAATTTGCTCACCCTGATTCGCACACTTCGGATAATCGCACTTCGGCACAAACAACCCTGTCAATCACCACTCTTGAACTCTGTGAATCATCACACAGATTCGTCAAAAGGCTCGATAATGACGAGCGGCATATTTGCCTCGACACTATCTCCCGATTCACAATTAACTTCGCTGACAGTACCTGGAATAGGAGCCTGAATCTCATTCTGCATCTTCATGGCCTCTAGGATGAGTAGAACCTCTCCTTCTTTGACTTGGTCACCAACTACTGCGTGTAGAGAAACGACCTTCCCCGGGATGGAGGATGAGATGGTCCCAGAGCGATTCTTTCTTCGGCCCCGACCTGCCGAACGTCTTGTTGACTCGCTCGGTAATCCACCGTCAACTTGAATCGAGAATTCTCGACCATCGACTCGTACTTTCCAAGTTTCACCATCTTTCTCAACATCGACCTCAAACTCCTCTCCGTCTACGGTGACTTTTCTCTTCTCGCTCATCGGTTCACCTCGGAGTNCTCCGTCGCGTGCGTGCGCGGAACAGGTTACGTCTACCAATCAGNACCCGACGGTGATCGCGGGACCAAGGNTCTCCTGACTTCCTCTGCCCAGTAGGCCCTAAGGCCTCACCTTCCTCGNCAACCAGCAAGACAGCAGCCATGGCTGCAGCCAGTAACTTGGCTTCTCTGTCTGCGCGTTTCCCCATTCTCGCTCCTCACAGTGGGATGTTGCCGTGCTTTCTGGCAGGACGAATCTCCTCTTTCTCCAATAATGCCCCTAGGGCCCGAATCAAGACAGTCCTGCTCTGATGTGGTTGGATAACATCGTCGAGGTATCCCAGCGCAGCAGCCCTGTAGGGATTGGCAAATGTCTCCACATAATCATCAACTAACCTTTCCCTCTCCTGCTCTGGATTTCCGGCAGTCTGGATTCTCTGGCGATGAATTATCTGGACTGCACCGTCAGCCCCCATTACTGCCAGTTGTGCTGTCGGCCAGGCTATGTTGTAGTCACCTCTGATGTGCTTGGAAGACATCACGTCGTAAGCTCCTCCGTACGCTTTTCGAGTAATGACGGTGAGCTTCGGCACTGTGGCTTCGGCATATGCATAGAGCAGCTTGGCCCCATGCCTGATGATGCCACCCCATTCCTGGCTTGCTCCAGGGAGGAACCCGGGTACATCAACGAACGTCAGGAGCGGCACATTGAACGCATCACAGAATCGGACAAACCTAGCACTCTTGATTGAAGCGTCGATGTCGAGGCACCCTGCTAGCACTTTGGGTTGATTTGCGACCACTCCAACTGTATGCCCTCCAAGGCGCCCGAATCCGACGACTATGTTACTCGCGTAATCAGCTTGGACCTCTAGGAAGCCTCCATCGTCTAGTACAGATTCGACAGCAGTAACGATGTCGTATGGCTGACTGGGATCATCGGGAACAAGTGTGTCCAACTCGTTGCATACTCTGTCATGAGGGTCTGCCGTTGCAACGACAGGTGAATTTTCAAGATTGTTTGATGGAATCAGCCCCACGAGCTCTCTCACTATATTCAGCGCTTCTTCGTCGCCATCTGCTGTGAAATGAGTCACTCCCGACCTAGTGGCGTGGGTCGAAGCNCCCCCTAAGTCCTCAAAAGAGACCTCCTCGTTTGTCACCGTTTTGATTACCTCTGGCCCAGTGATGAACATGTGGGATGTCTGGTCTACCATAATTACGAAGTCAGTAATTGCTGGGGAATATACCGCTCCTCCAGCGCAAGGCCCCATAATCACCGAAATCTGAGGAATGACTCCACTAGCCCTGACATTCCTGAAGAAAATCTCAGCATATGAACCCAAACTGGCAACCCCTTCTTGGATTCTAGCTCCTCCNCTGTCATTCAGTCCTATGACTGGAGCCCCCGTCTTGAGGGCCATGTCCAGAATCTTGCATATCTTCAGACCATGCATCTCGCCGAGAGATCCTCCATAGACCGTGAAGTCTTGAGCGAAACAGTACACCGTCCTACCTCCAATCGTACCGTGTCCACAGACCACTCCATCTCCTGGTATCACATTACGGTCCATTTCGAAATCCCTGCATCTATGCTCCACGAGTGTGTCAACCTCCATGAACGAGTCTTCGTCGAGCAGCAACTCAATTCTCTCTCTAGCAGTCATCTTGCCCTTGGCGTGTTGCGCCGAGACGCGAGCCTGCCCACCACCGCCTTCGGCATGCGCTTTCCTGCGGCGGAGTTCCTCAACGCGCTCATCAGACTCAGCCATGGTGCCTGAAGGTAGGAAAACCACGCCAATGAGCATTCCCGTCGAGAATGCTGCCAGTCTCACGCGTCATCGGTTGCTTGAAGNCTGTCTCCCAACTCCCAGTTTCGTCGAAATGCGTATCGTGATTGCTAAACCCGGGCTCGATGGTCACGACAGAGGGGCGAAAGTCATCGCTCGAGCTCTTAGAGACGGGGGNCACGAGGTTGTTTACACTGGACTTCGGAAGACACCAGAGGAAATTGTTCGAATTGTGATGGATGAGGACGCCACAGCCCTCGGCCTTTCAACACTTTCAGGAGCTCACGAGGTACTTGTTCCTGCAGTCTGCAACGGGCTCAGGGACGAAGGACTCTCCGAGGTAGTAGTCTTCGCTGGTGGAATCATCCCATCAGGTGATCACACTTCGCTTCATGACCAAGGTGTCCGGGCCATATTCGGACCGGGCGCACGCACCTCTGATATCCTAGATTTCCTTGAGGCTATATCCCTGCGAATTGAGTCGGGAGAGCCGGTGGGGATAGGGGAGAACTCTGGATGGCGATGGGGTTGAATGACTTCGAGTTGCTGAATTCAGCACTTTCGGGGAATCGCAGAGATTTATCCAAGATTCTCACTGCCATCGAGGACGGTGACAGTTTTGAGATTGGACCACAACACCCCTGGACACTCGGAGTCACTGGGCCCCCCGGAGTTGGCAAGTCCTCATTGATAGGCAGGCTGATTTCGAAGTGGACCAATAGGGGGGAGAAAGTTGCCGTTCTGGCTGTCGATCCATCCTCACCGAACAGCGGCGGCGCTCTGCTCGCAGATAGAATGCGGATGGGGTCTACCGATTCAAGCGATGCTGTCTTCGTCAGATCACTGGCCACTAGGAACCATCCCGGAGGGATGGCTTCCCGCCTCTCTCTGATGATCGAATGCCTAGCTGCATGCGGCTGGAGCAGGATAGTCATCGAGACAGTCGGCGCTGGCCAATCGGAGATTCGAATTGTCGCCTTCGCTGACCGGGTGCTTCTGGTGGACGGACCGGACAGAGGAGACATAGTGCAGGCTGAGAAGGCCGGTATCATGGAGTTGGCAGACGTCATCGCGATAAACAAATCAGATATGCCAAATTCTCAACAAGCCGCAGATTCAGTGCGCTCTGCTCTCGCTTTGAGCCAGGGTTCTCAGCCCCAAGTCCACTTAGTTTCGGCACATGACGGGTCCGGTGTGGACGAGTTACTAGAGGAAATTGAGGCATGCTCAGTATCTAATCTCGGGGGACATCTTAGGACTAAGGAGAGACTACTCTCGTTGTGGGATTCCCGACTCCTTGATCACCCTAGGATAAATGAGGTTCTGCATGATGTTGAAACCGGAAGTATAACGCTCGATGAGGCCGTGGAATCGCTCAGATAGTAAGTAAGGAGGGGTTCTGGAATGGGCGAATCAGAGACTAATTTCGACATCGATCACGTGGAACATTCAATTGGAGGGTTTGGTGGCCACGCGTTCAGGCGCCTGACACATGTATCGATGGCAGCTATTCCGTTAGTATACTATACCCGGGGGGATGATCTCGCGGGCTATTTCTCAGTCGGACTCGATGAATTGGTTAGTTACATCTTCCTCACGATTCTCGTCCTCGAAGCCGTCAGACTGCGGTTTGGAATCGTCATTGTCGGTCAGAGGGAGTATGAATCTAAGCAGATTTCGGCCCTCGCATGGGGTGCTTTCGCAGTCTGCNTAACTCTTCTGATTACAGACATGGANCCGTTCTCGAANGGTACTGGAATTGAATCCGGAATTTACGGTATCCCGTTGATTTTTGGCCTTACTTTCGTCGACCCCTTGATGGGTGAAATAAAACGTCAGAAGCAAGATATGAGGCTAGCAATAACCACAGGTCTGGCAGCCTCTTTTGTCATATGGGTCGGATGCAGTTTTTGGCTTGGTACACCACTTTGGATATGCGTCCTCCTAGCTCCTCTCACAGTTCTTGGTGAACTTCCAAGGGTCAAGTACATCGATGACAATGCGACGATGATCCTCTTCCCTCTCGCTGCTCTACTGCTGCTCAGCCCTTTCCTGTGAGTCTCAACCCGTCATCTTTACAATCCGGTTTCATTTGGCTAGGGTGTTAGCATGTCAGACGAGGGTCCGAGCGGAGACATCGTAGATTCTCCTATATCTCAAAACGCGTATGTTCTGATATGGACCCTAGCTTCACTGATTTCATTCACTATCTTCGTGGTGTACTTCTGATTCCTTCTGCATAGTATAATGACGAGATTGTTTCTCGAGCACACATGTGCGGCATTACTGGCATGCTCGGAAATGCAGATCAGGAAACCGCTCTGGCTATGGCCACCTGTCTTAGCCATAGAGGGCCCGATGGCGGTGGTGGATTCTACGACGAACTCAAACACGGAGCCGTGGCGTTTGGTCACGCTAGACTGTCGATAGTCGATATCGAGGGTTCTTCGCAGCCCATNGGATCGGATCACGGGGCAGTATTGGTGCAGAATGGAGAGATATACAACCATTCGGAACTTCGATCTCGATGCAATACCTATCCATGGCGCACTTCGGGAGACAGCGAGGCTGTTCTAGCTGTACACAGGAATGCTATGATTGCTGCAGGTTCATCCAGTCACGACTCACCTGTAAATCACGCTCGATGGGTTTCTCTGCTGGATGGGATATGGGGTTTCGCTCTCTGGGACCCAGTGAGAAGAGAACTGCTTCTGAGCAGAGATACATTGGGCGTCAAACCACTGCTCAGAACACTACTGCCCGATGGCACACTCTTGTTCGCTTCGGAAGTCAAGGCGTTCCATGCTCATCCTGAATTCATAGCTCAGCCAGATATCAACGCTCTCGCAGTCAGGCTCGCGTATGAGTATCCGATGGATATGACGACACTCTTCCTAGATGTTACACAAGTAGCTCCGGGGACAATCGAGTCTTGGTCCTTGGACGATGATGGTAGAGCAGTTCTGAATAGAGTCTCTAGGTACTCTAGGGACATCGTCTCACCTGCAGAGCACTGGGACCCGTCAGTCGAAGCCCGAATTCTTCTTGACAGTTTTCGAGATGGCCTTGAGAACCGGATGATGTCCGACGTCCCAATAGGAATCATACTATCAGGAGGTTTAGATTCAGGCTTGGTGGCCGCACTCGCTCATCAGGTTTCTCAGAGTTCAGGAAAATCGGTTCCTGAATGCTGGACTGTAGCCAGCAGTGAGGACAATCCAGATTTTGTTGCCTCTAAGATGATTACTCAGCATCTCGATCTTGGGCATCACACCAAGATAATCGAAGAGGACGCATTTTGGAAAGGCCTCCCTCGCTTCGTTGCCAGTGGGGAGGATCTCGACATCACTGTACTGTTCTGGCAGACTCTGTTTGAGGATATGTCAAAACAAGTGACTGTGGGACTTTGTGGACAGGGAGCCGACGAACTTCATGCGGGCTATGCGCGATACCGCGATTTGAATGAACACTCGCGGCTGGTATCGAACAGACTCTCTCTAGCCGGAGGTTTCGATATCTCTGGTATTGAGCATGGTCCAGGGCGACCCTGGCTCAATACCAAGATAGATCCTGAACACCATTACAAAGACTTGAGCACCACTCTGCAATTCGAACTTGAAAGGGGCCAGTTATCGAACTTCCAATTGCGTCTAGCCGACAGGCACAGCATGGCCCAGGGTATGGAAGTAAGGGTCCCTTTCCTGAGTTCGCAGCACAGGACTGTGTCCAACCGGCTACCCCTAGGATGGAGACTTGCTGCGGATACGGAAAAACTTGCGCTGCGTGAGGCGGCTTCCTTGACCGACCTTCCGGATTTTATCGTGAGGCGTCCAAAACTCCCAGCTGGAACAGCAACGGCCCCAGATTTGGTGTCCTCGTTGATACAGGAACTGACGCCCCACGCTACCGAGTGGGCCAAGGGATATGGCCGACTGAGCGGGCAACTAGCCGACCAGCCAGAGATGGCCATAGGGATGAGGATGTTCCACTCGATTCACCTGACAGGGAACCCTCAGCAACGGGCTAACAAGCCAATGATGGAACTTCTTGAGGATGTCAGTGACTGGCCCGAGTAACTATCTTACCAATCGTAGTCCGGGTTCCAACTCCCTGCCTTCGTGCTTGAGCAACCATGCCTTGGCCTCTGGGCCGTTGCAGCCGCTGTAATTCCCCAAAGCACCATCTCTGCGAATCACTCTGTGGCAGGGAATCAACAGAGCCCACGGATTGCCAGCCATGACAGAGCCAACAGCTCTACTAGAGTTCTCGTGGCCCGCTGCTAGAGCTAGATCNCCGTAACTAATCACTTCGCCGAAGGGTGCAACTTTCGGGAGAACNCCTAGAATCTTCCTCTGGAACATAGTAAGATCTCCTATGTCAAGATCGGGAACGGGAGCTTCGCGCTTCTGGAAGAAAGCTCTCACCCATTCTCTGGCTGTTTCCACGTGTTGTCTACCTACCGCAGACTCATTCTCCGACTCTTCACTCCATTCGAGCCTGCAGACTCCTTCTTCACTGGCCACGACGACCATTCTACCTAGGGGGGTGGAAATTGCCNTGATCGCTACTTCCATTGAACTACTCAGCCTCTTCTTCAGACTCGCCATCTTTGTCTCCGATATCGATTTCATCCATTCCCAAAATCTCGTAGTTCGAGGGGAACAGTGCGATTATTATCCCAGCCACTATACAACCGAGGCCGAAGTAGAATGACTGCATTACCACCATCAGTTCAAGGCCAATCACGAACAAAACTAAGCCACCTAGGTTGGACACCCATACTAGCGTCTTGAAGGTTGAAAGGGAGACGCCGCTGGAGCGATTACTCCTCTTAGGGCCGAACTCGGCCCCGAATCTCAAAGGCTCTTTGTCTTCCACAACTATTCCTACCTGTCAATCATGATTATCGCATCGGTTGGGCAACCTAGTACACACAACTTGCATCCAGTACACTCATCTCGCAGGATTCTGGCTTTACGATTCACTTCTACTTCCATAATCGGACTTGCGAGCGGGGTGTCGTAAAGCTCAATGGCATCATCATCNCAGACTATAGTGCACTGATCGCAACCTATGCAAAGTTCCTTTTTGACCCATGCGACAGCGTCCTCTCCTCCCTTGATCTTAGCTTCCTCCTCTGCCCTCATTGAATCAAGCATCATCCGAATACGTCTCTGCTCGGCGGCTCGCCGGGTCAGCAGGTCTGGTATCTCTGTCACGTCCGGCAACTAGAGCCACACATTCTGAATGTATGCTTCTCTCCACCACCTTGATGTTATGCCGGAAGGCGTTAGACTCAGTAGCAATCTGGTACTATTCTCTAGAGTTTACCTGGCGGGCGAGGAAACTGACAACGTCGAGAATTTCGAAGTCATGACGCGGATCGCCTTCAAACTTGAGGCATTCGAAATGCGCCACACACTTAGGACAGGTCGTAAGCATCACTTCTGCTCCAGTCGCCTTCACCTCGTCGAAGCGCTGTAGACGCAGAGTCCTACTGTTTTCATTGCAGGCCATCATGCTGGAAACACCGCAGCATAATGCATCTTCGCCGTGATGCTCCATTTCTACAAGATTTACTCCCTCAACTGACTCGACCAAATCACGAGGCTTGTCGTAGAGGTCCATTTGACGCCCGAGGCGGCATGGGTCGTGATAGGTTACGGTGACGTCGTCGTCTACGGTCAAGTCCATGTCGAACCCCTTCTCGACTAGGTACTCGGTAGTGTGCATGACCTTCATCTCATCCAACTCGTAATCTAGGGCGAAAGTTCGGAAGCACTCAGCACACGAGGTGACCAGAGTGTCAATACCGCTTTCACCCAGTTTCTTCTGGTTGTATGCCTTCAGTTTCTCAAAGACCTCTGATAGGCCCTGCCACTTCTGGTCGTGACCGCAGCACTTCAGGAAGTCACGGCCTAGGTAGGTGACATCCTCGCCCATCTCCTCAAAGAGGGTGAAGGCGGCAGTGGTAGTCTCTCCGAGGTTCATCTCTCCCTCGTTTACATGGCTGAAGACCATCTCCTGGTCGATGTAGTCTACGCACCCTGGGTAGTAGCCGACGTTGGAGTCTATCGGGTAGTCCTCAATTGAGACAAAGGCCTCATCAGCATCTTCCTCGGCTTCTGCAGCCAGCACAGCCTGAAGCAGTGTGTGCGGAATCTCTGTGGCCGGTGGGCCGCCGACGATGAGGTTCCTTCGAATGTCGACGTAGGAGTCATAGTCCACCAACTGTGGGCAGGCATTGGTGCAGGCTGTGCAAGTTAGGCACGAATACAGCGGGACACCATCATCTTCGTTGTTCCAGGTGTTGTAGATGATGTTCAGTTTGTCACCGGCGTTGAATAGTCTAACTGGGCAGGCGTCGTCGCATAGGTCGCAGCCGTAGCACTTGTTCATTTCCCACTCGTATCCTCGGGCCATGCTACGCATGACCATGAACACAATCGCACCTACACCGAGACAGGGGATGGACAGGCTGTAGATTAACTTGGCATCGAGTCCCTTTGGATTTTTGTGGTAAGTCGGGTTGTCGAGNGAGAGTGCGGTAAGCTCATCAAGGCTTAGNGATGATTCAGACCTAACCACGGCCGTACCATCATCGCTGAGTAGGAGAGGCTGATGGGCCACTGCCGAGAAGTCTGTGGCCATAGAAATAGATTCGTTGACACCTTCTGAATTGAATGAGAAACTAACTGTGTAACTCGCTCCNGCCAGCAGGTAGATTGTAGTCGACTCGCACACACCACCTTCGTTCTCCCACAGAATCGATCCAGAAGAGTCTAGGAGTTTGATACTCTGTGAGTGGGTGCCCGCATTACGAGCAGAATCACCCGTATCTGTGTAAACCGTACGGAACGTGCAACCCACATCTGCAGGGACATTGGAAACTCCGAGATTTTCGACTTCAAATGTGCTGCTATCGGTGATCGCTATTGACGATTCATCTGCATTCCCTGGGTATGTAGTGATTGAACCACCNGTGTTTCTTCCAATCCCGGCGTCAGCATGTCCGTTGTCNCCTGCAAAGTCTATGATGACCTTCTTAGTGGGTTGGTAGATTCCCCAATCAGCCCAATTTGCTGCCGCTATCACGCACCAGTCGCTGGAATAGTCATGTTCGAAGTCGAAATCATCCCACGCTGCCAAACTCTGTGTCTCCGAATAGGGGAGACAGTCATCCTCCCATTCTGCCCATACGTTACCTTTGCCTTCGTGTACAAGAGTGTCCGAGGGCTGAGCTCGCAGCCCATCAAGATCCTCTAATTCGTCCATTGCACCGAGGCCCCCATAGTCCCAGAAGCCACTGTCATAGATGGGCCATGTCACTACTGAGATGATTACGGTAGCCACGATAGCGCCGATTGCAATCTGTCTGCCGATAATCGGCGAGAGTCTCGCCCCAATCGAGTTCAGTACGAACCACCTCACGCCGAAGTATAACGCAGCGAATACGAATATACCCGTCAAGACCCATGGTATGGCGTTGAATACATCAGCTGTCCAAGGAGCCTGCCGTCCACAAAACAAGTAGTTGTGAGAGTCTGACCAACAATAGTTGCTAAGGTCCTTTGAGTAGAGTTCGAGGAAGATGTTGATTGAGAATACGGAGATGAACCATACATGAGCCAGATAAACAGCCCCAGCAGTGGCGAACCAAGGGTCCTCGACACCCCGCTTCTCCCTCTTTCCTATGATGAACGGAGGAAGTGCCAACAAGCCAACGGGAATGCCCGTCAGGGCCGAGCCCCACCAGCCAGCGTTCCAAGCGATAACCGGTGAGCCAAAGAAGTCCCCAATTGGCCCGGCGGGAATGATGAACTGAGGGAGGTACTCGCCCCATCTCAGATACCCGTACGAGAACAGTACATACCAATCTGGAAAGACGAACCCAGCCTGAGCAAACGGGTCTGCTGCACTGTGAAGCGGAGGGGGGATAATCCAGGAGTAGAATGAGATTACCGCAATCATCGCTGCTAGGATGATGCTGTCACGGATAATCTCGGTTGGCCAAAAGGCATGACCAACGAATACCCGGCGCCTCTCCTCATCTGCCTCTAGCAACTGGTCTCTCTCACTGACGTAGGTATCGGCAATTCTCCCAAACCTGTCAATCATCCCCATGTTATCACCTCAATGCGGCTCCGCGATACCCTGTACCCAGACGATGAAAAGGTGTGCTAGAATCAGACCGGTCACTAGGACAGGGAGGATGAAGACATGCAGGAAATACATCCTAGTCACTGTCTGGCCGGATAGAGTGGTGCCTGCAAACAGCGCCTTAGCCATCCAACTCCCTACCAGTGGGGTCGAACTGGCCATGTTGATGCCTATGGTAGCAGCCCCAAAGGCCAGACTGTCCCAAGGCAACAGATAACCGGAGTAGCCGAAGAAGATAGTGAAGAACATCAATGCGACGCCGATGAGCCAGTTCAACTCACGTGGGTTACGGTATGCTCCAGTGAAGTACACCCTGCACATATGCAGGAACACTGCCGCCACCATGAAGTGAGTAGTCCAGTGGTGTATCGATCTCATGATGTAGCCGAACGGTAAGTCGACCATGATGAACTCCATACTGAGGTAAGCAGGGGATGGAGTCCCCTCTCCTCCGGGGACGTAGTAAAGGCCCAATACCGTCCCCGATATTACCAGTATTATGAAGGCGAGGAAGGAGATCCCACCGAGACAATATAGGGGGTACCAGTACCAGATGATGCGTAACTTGTACTTCTCAGCGTGTGTAAGTGGCATCTGCCTGTGCATGTGGTGGTATGCATCCTTGCTCATCCCCCAGTAGTCCTGGATTCGGAATCTTGTATCGAGCCAAGAGAATGCCCACAGGAACCCCTTCTCTGCGAGACCCATACTGCCTGCACTAGTCTCTACAGCCCGCAGGATATCGGTCCTCGGCATTTCGTCCCTCTCCTTGCGCAGTGTGAAGGCCACGAGGACCACAACGATGGTGATGAAGAGCCACAGGAACCAGAACTGAATCACTAAATCACCTACTCACAAAATGTGTACCAATCTTTGAAGTCATCAAGGGCCTCGATGATTCCTCCGTTGACCTCGAATGGAATCAATGGCATACCCATTGGTGCAGGGCCCCCAGTTCTCTTGATTCCTATGAAGTCGAATTCGGTTCCGTTGGTCCTGTTCCTGTTACGATTCTTCTCGATGACCGTGGGGTCGTACCTACTGGAGTGACATATGCAGAACAGTTTGTTGCCGCCAGCATCAGCACCTCCTGGACTCCATTGGTCACTAGTGAAGTCATTTGCAACCAGTTGCCAACCAGGGATGCAGCACAAGTGCGGACACCTTGAGAATATGATAATCATGTTGTCATGAATCGAAAGGGCCTTGTATTCAGGTTTCTCATCGACCTCAAAACCAGAGCCCACATAGGCACCGCTCTCGTTGTAACCGTCCATGAATTGGAACCGGGGCTTGTTCTCTTCTAGTGCGGACTGAGAGTTTTCTTCGTGAGGGACATAAATCACATTTACAGGGAGGCCGGACCAAACTCCAGAAGCCCCCGCCATCCCGGTAGTCGAGGCTGCAGCTGCATCTACGAAGGACTGAAAGTCCATCTGCTCAAGGTGCAAGTCGCCATACCAAGCAGAATCCTCGGCACCGGTGGGTACCCAGAAGCGCACAGATGAGTCCCCGCCGTCTGCATCAGATTGCCCCATTAGGAGAGATGCGAAGCCGATAGCGCCAATACTCGCCATAGTGATGACTCCCGCCGCGGTGTTGAAAGAGTGGCGCATGAACTCTCTCCTATCGATCATGTTCGACGCCTCCGAAGCGACACTAGCATCGCCGGGAACGGGTCTGAGTCTGAATCTTCTTGCCATCATCACACCTCGTACTGTCTCCATCCTTCAGGGTCATTTGAAGTGATGTACTTGTTACCTCTGTGCTTGACTATGACGACGTCGGGCATCACGAACTTCAGATATACCATGCCTATGATGATTATAGTCAGCATGAGCATACCCATATGGAATGACAGTGATTGCTGGTCCCACCCGTTGAATAGCCCATAGGTCATCGCACCCGCCCAGTAAAGACTCCACAATACCCCCCAAAGGGACAGTAGTAGGATTAGTATGGAGTCCCCAAAGGGTGAGACAGAGGCCCTTACGACCGTGCCCATTTCAGGCTCGTTGAACACTCCATGGTCGACGGCTGCGTCGAACTCCTCTACTGTCAACACGGTGTCTTCGAGGGCAACGCGTGCGTCCTCTACGCTGACCTCGCCAGACTTTACTTGTCTGAGCAACTTCATCACGATGTCTTCTTTCACAGTTGGTCACCTCTACGAAGATGCTTGATTCTGAGGCGCAGAAGATTACTCCTCCCTACATAGTGCCTAGAGAATCCATAACGGAGGAACAAACCGCAGAATAACAGGACGATGATTACCGCAGCGAATCCCAGCAAGCCGAGCCAGTGTGCCCTGAGTCCAGCACCCATTTCATGGATATCTACGCCATGTTCGGTAGGGGACGGAGGTTCAATCTCACCGTTCCCGGAGAAGACTGTCCGAGTCCTCCCATCATCAATGCCCTCATCGACAGTAGCCGCGAGTCTATTCCACTTGTCTAAAACACTGGGTATCTGATCGCCATTAACCGTATTTCCTGCGAGCCACATCGTGACTACGCCTTCTCCTGGAGAGGGGGCAGTCCAAACAATATGCCAACTCCTATCTTCCGTTTGCGATCCTGAGTTTGTATGGGTTAATCTAGTTGGATCATCCTCCCAGTTTTGGACCATTGTTTCAAATCCTTCTCCAGCACTGAGGACTCCCGAACTGACCATCATTGAGAATCCACCAGTGTTTGAGGAGGTGTCTATGTCGGGACCTCCGATTAACTGGATGGCCAGATAATATTGAATCCCCGCCTCATAATGGTATGGCATCCCCTCGATTATTATAGTCACAGAGTTATCGGGGTCTTCGTTATGGCAAGTGCATCCTGCCATGGAAACATCTCCGTCACCGTTGGCATCGCCTCCGATACCGAGGTGCGATGCCTGTGTCCCCCCTGTTATGAGCAAGGCAATTAGCCCGAGTATGAGGACTCTTTGAGAGTATGCTCCAACCCTGCTCATGCTAACACCTCAAGGTATGGACGAAGCCACCTTGAATAGGGATATTAACGTTCCAGTTTGACTCTTTCAGAAGGACTCGCATCTGCCGCTCTAATGATGCTCATTAGATATTCAAGAAACCTCAAACGATAGTACTCTCAGCGAAGTCTGTGTCAGGGCCTCAATGGCGTAATGTATACCGTCTCTCCGAGGAGCAGTTGCAACGTCTCGAAGAGGCAGAGAATCTCATGGAGATGTTGGATATAAATAACGCCGAATCCATCCTGATGGAACTATTGGAGGGGGATTCTGATTGTGTCCCAGTACTCAATAATCTGGGTCATATGTATGGTCGCTACCTGTCGGAATGGGAGAAGGCCATCGAGTACTATGAACGCGTATTGCAGATTGAGCCGGACAATGCATGGGCACGAGATGAGAGGAGGAGATACCAGCGTCTCCTTACTTACGATTGAGCACATTCTAAACGACCCCCGCCCCGAGGGGTGCCGCATGGACGAGGGTGCGATTCTCATTGCCGGCGTCGGAGGAATAGGTTGCACGTGGGCTGAGAGGGCCCATACAAAATGTTCCGAACTGGCGGACTTGCTGCTCATAGATGCCGATGAGGCATCATTCGCTGGAGCCTCGGCAGCACACTGCCTGCACCTCGATGCAGGGGGGGATGGCCGAGGCACCGCCGCTCTTCCCGCACTGGCAGCTCACCGTCTCAGAGACGGCATTGACTCTGTAACCCCCTTACTTGGGCAGGCCGAACTCGTAGTCATAATGACAGGGCTCGGAGGAGGGATGGGCTCGGGTGCCTCGGCCGAATTGGCTTCTCTGGCGTATGGGAACGACTGCCTCGTAATCACTATCGCAGGTCTGCCTTTCGCTGAACAGCCCCTGCGGTGCAAGATTGCCGAGACCGCAATTCAAGCGCTAGAAGAGAACTCCCACGTTTGTATCAGAGTCAGTATGGAGAGGTTGGCATGGCAGGCACGATACAGGGACGATGACTGGAGGACAGGATCGGGTTGGATTGGTGAATTGGTCGAAGGATTGGTAACTACTCTTGCTAAGGTAGGGAAAATCAATCTTGATCTGATGGATCTAAGGACGGTAATCAACAGGCCAGGGAACGCCACTCTGATTGTCGGAACTGGGACCACCGACAGGCCAGATAAGGTAGTAGGTGAGGCGCGTAAGTCACCATTATCTGATCTTAGAGTTGATGGTGCCAAAGGCTGCATGATACAGGTAGAAGGAGGTCCTGACATGACTCTAGCCCATCTGAATGAGGTTACAGAGGCATTCGTCTCTTCTCTCGATCCTGATTGCCAAGTAATCATGGGAGCAAGGGCAAGTGACGAGATGATGGGACGAATCAGGCTGGTCGCAGTAGTCAGTGGTCTTTGACCAACTCGATTAAGGGTCACCCTGTCCACTCATCATGGCAAGGCTTGGTAAGGCTGCTAGGGGTAAGCGCAGGTGGATAGGCGTGAGATTCAGTTCACAGGCGGAGAATCGCGAGGCTTGTGAGAAAATTCTAGGACGACTCCTTGAGGGATTGCACTGGAGATTATATGATCACTACATAGAGTCCGATGGCTCCGTGGGAGCTATAGTCAAAGTGCCCTTGAATGATTGCGAAGACGCCACATCTAGAATCAACTCTGACGAGGACTGCCGCACGATTACGAGATCGGGGAAGATTAAGTTGGTCAGAGAGAGGCTCGGAATAGGGAGAAAAGACCTCACGTAATGGGATTCCAGTCGAGTGTGTTGATATCATCAATCGCTGTGACCAATCCATCGAACTCAGTCAACAGATGACCCCCTGAACTCAAACCCACTGCCCTCACCCGTAATCCCTTGGATTTGAGCCCCACTCCTGTTGAAAGCGACCTTGCTAGACGCTTCCAAGATAGTGTTACCAATTCATCCTCCTCTAAAGAAGGTGCAAGGGAATGCTCCTCGAAGTGCGATGAGATAACCGGATCTAGTATTTCGAAGACCTCAATTGCTGTTTTCTCTCCGACGAATTCATCCCATCCAGCTACAGCCATTCCATCGATAACACCGCCCTGCCTGTTGAGCCCGATGCCAACTCTGATTCCGGCGTCTTCTGAATTCCCTTCCACGAGTATACCTCCTAGTTTCCTACCATCTTCGGTCACCAAGTCGTTTGGCCATTTGACACAACAGCCCAAGGCGTCTGAAACCGCGGCACCGACCGAAGTTTGTATGAGTCCAGGAGAGTATCGTTCTAGTGTCTCCTCGGAAAGAACCCAAGTGCATGCCAGCCCTCCTTCTTGAGTCTGCCATGAACTCCCTCTCCTGCCTCGGCCAGAGGTCTGCGAGAGGGAAAGTACCCTCTGCCAGCCTCCATTAGTGAGTAGTTTCGCCTCGTCCATCGTCGATTCACACTCAGCCATGACCTTGACAGTCTCCCCTGCTCCTGGCCTCCAGTAGCACAGCACCTCAAGTCTCTCATCAGCCAGCCTCATGCTGTCCAGTTGTCGACAGGACCATCCGTTCCGAATCCAACTGTCAGGTTTGCTGCGACTGTCAGGATCGGTGCGGTGAAGCAAAACTACTAGGCAACTCGAATCAATCAGATCATCGTCGACGACCTCTAGAAGTTTATCCGACCAACCTCTAGGGAGGTCAGACATCGAAGCCTCTTCAATAGGTTCAAGGAAATCTCCATCATGTTCTAAAGGATCCAGATATGGTAGATTCCAAACCACTAGATTGACCCCTTCTTGCAATCCCCAACCTAGCTCTCCAGGTCCACCTTCATTGACACTGACCACATCTGCGAAACCAGCATTCTCCACATTGCCTCTAGTAGCAGCCACAGCGAACGGGTTGACATCACATGCAGCAACCTTCCATCCCATTGAGGCGAGCAGAATCGAGAGTGCTCCACTACCACATCCGATCTCGATCGCCTGTCCACAGTCACCAGACAGCCGCAGTAAAGCTCGGCCTAGAAGGGCGGTGTCTTCACGAGGAGGGTAAACTGTGTGTGGTACTGTTATTTCCCATGGCCCCGAATCTCCGATTTCGAACTTGGTTGATTTCGATTTGGTCCCTACTCCATGATGGGGGAGGCGGTGTTCTTCGTACATCCGGACATCCCCTACAGGTAGATTCTGAAAACCTTTATTCGTACAGGCCCCCGACACCGATTCAATATCTCCGCCCCCCCAAGGAGGAGTCGCATCCGTGCGGAGCGTAGCAATGCTTCTTCAGTAATCTTTTTCAACCCCCCCTCGGTCCGCAGAAGGCCCAGCACTTGCTATGGGCCTGTAGCTTAGTCAGGTAGAGCATCCGGCTTTTAACCGGACGGCCGTGGGTTCAAATCCCATCAGGCCCGCCTGACAACGCCTCAGGCTCACGGTTTTTGCGGGGCAGGGGGCGTGATATGGCAGTAAAGAGTTCTACGAAAAAGCGCCTGATGGAGCTCGGTGTATCCGAGACCCACGCGCACAGGCTGGCCGATGATGCGAACATGGATGCAATCAAGCGTATGTCGGTCGATCAAGTCGCCAAAAAACTCGAGCTTGAGATTGGTGACGCCGATCTTGAGAATGTGATGGCTGTAATCAGAGAGCAGATGGCGTCACGTAAGAGGACACGCACTGGTAGGGTAACTATCTCCAGGAAGGCCCTGCTCGATGCCGATATCCCCCAAGGTGATGACAGGTTCAACGTACTCAATCACATCCTAGTCCCGCATCATGAATTAGTTCCTCATGATGATGAAGAGGCTGCGCTGGCTCCGTGGAATCTGTCTCAGGAGAACGCTGACGGCACCACTCGATTGGCCAAGGAACTACTGCCAAAGATACTCATTACTGATCCTGCTGTGCAGGCAATCAAAGAAGCGGTCGAGGTTGGAGATGATGAACTCCCAGCAGGCTGGCTTACAAACAGGATTGTCAAGGTAGTCAGGTACAGTCGTTCAGCAGGTTCCAGCACGGCGTATAGGTTGATTGTAGAGAGCGCTTGAGGTGATAAGATGAAGGAAATAGTTGAGAGTTACTTCAAGCAGAGAAGCCTAGTAAATCATCAGTTGATGTCATACAATGACTGCATCCCTTCGGGCGATGGACGCCTCAGCAGAATGGAGCGGATAGTTCGCAGCATCAGAGTAGGGACGGACGAACCAGTCGAGGATCTGCCTGGTGGAGAGGAGGCTGGTGGCTGCATCAAACTCGACGTGCTCGACAAGGAGATTATAGTGCGCCTCAAGGGAATTAGGTTAGGACGCCCAACCATCCGTGAGGCCAACGGCGCCGAGCATCCCGCCACTCCTCTGGAGTGCAGGATTCGCAAGTTAACCTACTTCTCGCCCGTGTATATGGACTTCCGGATTTACAGGGATGACATAGAACCTGCAACACCAGATGGCGACCTTGGATACATCGAAGAAGATGGAGTCCACATAGGCAACCTCCCAATCATGGTTCGCTCGGCCCGGTGCAACGTGCACTCTGACCACATCGACGAGAACAGGAAACTATCCCCTCAGACTTCAGTCGAAGATACCGAGTATCTTACCCAGCTTCTCAGGAAGGCGGGTGAGGACCCCCTTGATCCAGGTGGCTACTTCATTATCAACGGCACTGAACGTGTACTCATCTCTATGGAAGACCTTGCTCCTAACAGAGTCACTGTGGAGAAGAATAAGAAGTACGCTCACGAGACCGANGTCGCCAAGATTTTCTCTCAGCGTGACGGCGTACGTAAGCCAATCAACGTCGAGAAGCGACGCGACGGAATGCTAATGGTNAAAATTCCAAGCGCTGGCACCACGGCAATTCCAGTCGTGCTCCTAATGCGGGCGCTGGGCATGGAGAACGATCAAGAAATCTTCGCTGCAATCGCAGGCCCAGTCGAGGCGATGAAGTACACCGTTGCCAATCTCAACGATGTCAAGGACAACGATGAGTATGCTGTCGAGACAGAGGAGGAGGCGATTGCTTGGCTTGAGAAGAAGTTCGCAGCCGGACAGCAGAAGGAGTACCGTGAGTCACGAATCCAGAACCTCCTTGACAAGGAACTCCTTCCTCACCTAGGTTCCGAGCTCGATCACCGGGAGAAGAAAGCCATCTTCCTTGGCCGCATCGTCAGACAGGTCCTAGAAATGGCCATCACCAACCGCGATCCGAACGACAAGGATCACTACGCCAACAAACGCGTCCGACTTGCCGGCGATCTCATGGAAGATTTGTTCAGAGTCAGTTTACAGCAATTGGCTAGGGACCTCAAATACCAACTCGAGAGACACCACAACCGCAAGCGAGAATTGAAGATTAACTCGTGTCTCAGGCCGGACGTCCTAACATCCAAGATTATGCACGCTCTAGCGACTGGCAATTGGGTCGGGGGCCGCTCCGGTGTCAGCCAGTTGCTGGACCGTACAACGTACATCGCCGCACTCTCGCATATGCGTAGAGTAACCAGTCCCCTAGTACGTAGTCAGCCACATTTTGAGGCCCGTGATCTCCATCCCACTCACTGGGGCAGGCTCTGTCCCAACGAGACTCCTGAAGGTCAGAACTGCGGACTAGTCAAGAACGCAGCTCAGATGATTGACGTCTCCGAGGAGGTTCCCGAGGACGATGTTAAGGAACTGCTGATGGAGGCCGGAGTCAACGCTTCTCCCGACCAGTGGGCAGACGGCTCGAGGATTCACGTCAATGGAGACATCTTTGGTCTACACAAGAGGCCCGCAAAACTGGTTTCTAGGATCAAGAGAAGTCGACGCTCGGGTCGACTGAGGCCNGAGGTCTGCATTCGTCANGACACTGCTAATAAGGACGTATTCATCAACACTGATAGGGGCAGAGTTCTTCGTCCTCTACTAGTTATCGAGCACGGTAGTCTGAACCTTACGAAGTTACACTTGGAAGGCCTGAGATCCGGCGAGCTTACCTTCGCTGACTTGGTTTCTTCCGGTGTCGTCGAGTGGGTCGATGCCGAAGAGGAGGAGGATCTTCTCATCGCCCCTAGGCCATTCGATCTCCCTCAGATATCTCCCAAGCACGGCAGGCCAATCAATCCGGCGAAGGTAGAGTGGGTGAACCTCGGTGACGAGGAGATATCTGAAGCTAAACTGAGGGCTGAGGTACATCTATCCAATGGCGAGACAGTCTTCGAGGAGTTCACGAGCCCCCTGAACTACTACCAAAGTGAAGTTGATTCTCTTAAGAGGAAGCAGACTAAGGACCACACTGTTTTGATTTACACTCACGTTGAGATAGATCCTCAACTTATCCTTGGTGTGTGCGCGTCCCTCGTACCCTACCCTGAGCACAATTCCACTCCGAGAGTAACCGGTGGGACAGCCATGGTCAAGCAGAGTCTGGGTCTGCCAAGTGCCAATTACAGACTGCGTCCCGATACTCGGGCTCACATAATGCACTATCCTCAACAGTCAATCGTCGGTACGCGCGCAATGCAGTCGACTAATTTCAACAACAGGCCAGGGGGCCAGAACTTCGTAGTCGCCATCATGAGTCAGCATGGATACAACATGCAGGACGCCGTCATCATGAACAGAGCGTCCGTCGAGCGCGCTCTAGGGCGCTCGGCCTTCGTAAGAACCTACAACGCGGAGAATAAGCGGTTTCCCGGTGGTCAAGAGGAGCGAATCGAAGTACCTGGAACTGGTCTCGATGAAATCAAGGGACTGAAGTCATTCGATAGTTACGCTCACCTCGAGAGAGACGGGCTGCCAGTGCCGGAGGAGTACCTGTCCACTTTGGACAAATCGGACAGGGCGGTTCTGGTTGGGAAGACTAGCCCTCCACGATTCCTTGAGGAGGCCCACGGTGCTTTCTTGCAGGCCCAGGAGAGGAGAGAGTCCTCGATGCTTGTGCGACATGGTGAGGAGGGCTGGGTCGACAACGTGTTCGTCACGGAGTCTCTTGACTCTGGACGCCTCGTTCGCATCACTCTACGTACTAACAAGATACCTGAACTTGGTGACAAGTTTGCCAGTCGCCACGGCCAGAAAGGGATCATCGGCCGACTTGTAAATGAAGAAGATATGCCTTTCACTGTTGACGGCGTTATACCGGATCTTCTCATCAATCCACATGCTATCCCTTCGCGGATGACTGTGGCCCACGTTCTCGAGATGATAGGCGGAAAGGTTGGCTCTATGGAGGGTCGCAAAATCGATGGAACTGCGTTCACCGGTGAGAAAGAAGATTCTCTGCGTTCGGGACTTCTTCGTAACGGATTCAACCATACTGGCCGCGAGGCGATGATGAATGGCGAGACAGGTGAGAACTACACCGCTGACGTCTTCGCCGGCGTCATCTACTACCAAAGGCTACACCACCTTGTTAGCAGCAAGTTGCACGCCCGCAGTCGCGGCCGGGTACAAATCCTAACGCGCCAGCCTACTGAGGGCCGGGCGCGTCAAGGAGGCCTCAGATTCGGTGAGATGGAGCGAGACTGCTTAATTTCTCACGGCGCGTCGATGGTAATCAAGGACAGACTTCTGGATGAGTCAGATGGTTGGGATCTGATGGTCTGTAACACTTCGGGATGCGGACACGTCGCTTACTACGACTGGAAGCGCCGCACTACCGTCTGCCCTTACTGCGGAGATCGATCTGATGTCCACAAGGTACAAACTTCCTACGCGTTCAAATTGCTACTTGACGAGATGAAGAGTCTCGGGGTGGCAATGCGATTGGAACTGGAGGACCGAAGATGAGTGCTCGCGATGCAGCCAAGATCCCAAAGAGGATCGAATCAATCAAGTTTGGATTGATGGATCCCAATGAGATTCGTAAAATGTCATCTGTTGAAATCAAGACAGCTGACACTTACAAGGACGACGGGCACGCATATAAGCAAGGTCTGATGGATCCGAAGATGGGCGTCATAGATCCAGGAATCCGTTGTGAAACCTGTGGTAACAAGCACGAGGAGTGTCCGAGTCACTTTGGACATATTGCACTCGAACTACCTATCCTCCATATCGGTTTCACCAATCTAATCAAGACCTCACTCAAGTCGACTTGCAACACCTGTAGCAAGATACTGCTTCACAGTTCGGCCGAGACTCATCCCCTAGATCCAGAGAAGTCCGAGCAGGATTACTACCGGGATCGAGTACATGACATCATCATCAAGCACGGTGTAGGTTCCCGTGAATTCAAGACTATCATCAAGGATATCGAAAAGGAGTGCTCCAGTAAGAAGAGGACAATCTGCATGCACTGTGGTTCAGAGCAAGGCAAGATTATGCTCGACAAGCCTTCAACCTTCAAGGAGAAGAAGGCGGACAAGGGCGAGCATAAACTGAACGCCCGCGATATCCGAGAGTGGCTTGAGCGTATTCCTGATGAGCATCTGATATTCCTTGGGATGAATAAGGACTCCAGCCGCCCCGAGTGGACCATCATGAAGGTCCTCCCTGTCCCTCCAATCACAGTTCGTCCCTCGATCACTCTCGACAGCGGTGACCGTTCAGAAGATGATCTCACTCACAAGTTGGTAGACGTTCTCAGAATCAACCAGCGTCTGCGAGAGAATCGTGACGCAGGTGCTCCGCAACTGATTGTCGAGGACCTCTGGGAGTTGCTGCAATACCACTGCACTACCTACTTCGACAATCAGACCAGTGGAATACCTCCTGCCAGGCATCGCTCCGGACGCCCTCTGAAGACACTCGCCCAGCGCCTCAAGGGCAAGGAGGGCAGGTTCCGCAGCAACCTCTCAGGCAAGCGCGTCAACTTCTGTGCCCGCACCGTAATCAGTCCCGATCCAAATCTCGGAATCAACGAGGTCGGAGTGCCTGAGAAGACCGCCAAGGAACTCACGGTTCCAATCAGAGTCACCAGTCGCAACAGGGAGCAGTTGCGCCAGATGGTCCTACGCGGACCCGATGTACATCCGGGTGTCAACTACATTATGCGAGGAGACCACTTCAGAGTCCGGATTACAGACAAAACGAAGTACATCTGGTCTGGATTTCGATGCCTCAACCCTGAATGCGATTGCGGAAGCGAGGATGAGCCTTACACTGGCTACAGACCCGATCTGAACGAGGTTCTTCACGCTCCGAACTTCCTACCCGGTCTTGAGTTAAAGCGCCAGATGCGTAGGAATGCCATTGGTGACCTCGAAGAAGAGTGGGCGGTCGACTTGGAGGCTACGATTTTGAATCTCAAGGGAGAGGACGCTAAGGGACAGCCACTGAAGGAGGATGATCCCCAGGCCATAATCCACAATAGGTGGAAGTGGGAGCATTCCAATCCTAACGAGTACTTCCCAGATCACTTAGAAGTGTCTTGCCCTCACTGTGGCAGCCCTGAAATCGAAGACGAATACGGAGGAACTTACTCGACCGAAATTGAGGATAGGCTGAGTACACTAGATAGGGAAGGTAACCCAAAGCCTGGTGTTATTGTTGAGAGNCACCTTATCGACGGCGACGTTGCGATATTCAACCGTCAGCCGTCTCTACACCGGATGTCTATGATGGTCCATGAGATACGTGTTATGCCCGGCAAGACATTCAGATTCAACCTAGCTGACTGTACGCCCTACAACGCCGACTTCGACGGCGACGAAATGAATCTGCACGTCATACAGAGTGAGGAGGCCCGCGCAGAGGCTAAGATTCTGATGCGAGTTCAGGAGCACATCATCACTCCTCGCTATGGAGGCAGTGTGATAGGTGGTATCCACGATCACATTTCTGGCGCCTACTTGTTGACTCATGGTGACCGCATCCTACCCAAGAACTTGGTTCTGGAGATATTAGGCGCCATTGATTGGGTCGGTGACCTGCCTGAGGAAGTGCAGATAGATGGCACCGTGGGATACCGCGGGACTGATGTACTGAGCCTCATTGTACCTGCTGGATTCAATCTGCAGTACACGAGCAGATCTGGTGATCAGGTCAATGTAACCTCAGGCGATGTCAGCGGCACCATAGACAAGCGTGGCATTGGTGCCGAGGACGGTCGACTGCTTGACGCCGTTGTCCAGACTCATGGTTCCGATGCTGGTGCTGAGTTTCTGAACAGGATGACGAAGATGACTATCGCCATTTGCTCTTCAATGGGTTTCACCACCGGAATCGATGATGAAGATCTACCACTCAAGGCCAAGGAAAGAATTACTGAAATCAACGCTCAGGCGAGCGCCGATGTCGACGCCGAGCTCGCGAAGTTCGGCAAGGACGGCCGACGCTACGAGTCTCGCCCAGGCAGGACTCCCCTCGAGACTCTAGAGGAGAACATTTTGGGTATCCTAGACAAAGGCAAGGCTGATTCCGGTGAAGTTGCGAAGGACCATCTTGGTTCAGACAACCCCGCGGTCATGATGGCGGTCTCCGGAGCCCGTGGTTCAATGGACAACCTCGCCATGATGGCCGGTTCCATAGGGCAACCTAAGGTTCGCGGCAAGCGCCTTGAGAGAGGTTACCAGAATCGTGTGCTGCCACATTTCCCGCGTGGAGTGAAGGGCGCTCAGGAGAAAGGTTTCGTATCATCTTCGTTCAAGCGCGGGCTCGAGCCGACTGAGTTCTTCATGCTCTCTGTCTCTGGGCGCGAGTCGTTGGTCGACACTGCTGTCAGAACCAGCAAGTCAGGTTACATGCAGCGCCGCCTAATCAATGCCATGGACGACCTAAAGGTCGCCAATGATGGCATGAATTCAGTACGTAACACTGCCAAACGCATCATCCAATTCGAGTATGGAGAGGACGGCATTGACCCTGCTCGCAGCCGTAAAGGATCTCCATTCGACGTCTCGCAAGTTCTAGACGATGCCTTGGGAGGTGCGAACTGATGGTAGTCAAGAGCGCCACCAAGAAGAAACTCATGGATCTCGGTGTGGCCGAGGAGTACTCACATAAGCTCGCAGATGACCGCAAGTGGGACGATGTGAAGATACTGACATCGGGTCAGATAGCCCAAATCTGTGGTATCGATTCCGGTACCTCCCAAGAGATATTCAAGGTGATGGAGGCGTCTGCTAAACCATCCCGGGCTACTGCATCCGCTGAGAAGACCATCGTGAGGAGAAGGGCAGTCTCTAGACGCCGCAAGAAGAAAGCTCTCCCACTTCAGGAATATGACGAGGAAGTTAAACTTAAGCAGATTCTCCGTGACATCGACACGGACGATGCGATATACCAACTGCTCCGGGATACCTCAATCAAGATGAACCTCTCCATGACCCCTCGTATCTTAGGTGATCTAGCCGAGGGGATTCACTCTAGGGGCATCGACAAACTAACTCCTGCTAAAGCCAAGAAGGTACTGAATTCTTCGGAGAGTTTCTTGGCTACAGCTAGGGCTGACCCACACGAGGCTGTTGGCATCACCACCGCCCAATCAATCGGTGAGCCAGGCACTCAGATGACCATGAGGACCTTTCACTATGCAGGGGTTGCGACCGTCAACGTGACCCAAGGTCTTCCTAGAGTCATCGAGATAGTGGATGCTCGAAAGGTTCCGAAGACTCCCACGATGCTGATTTACCTTGAAGAAACCGATTCCAAGGGAAAACCACTCAACACCAATGAGAAGGCTGCTCGAAAAATCGCTGCCGCACTGGAGACAACCACCACACCGGACATCGCTAGAATCAATGTCGAAGTCACCCAGCGACACATCAGTCTTCAACTCAGTAATCCCAATATGCGGATCAAGGCCATGACTGGTGCTGAAGTCAGGGACAAACTGTCAAGGGCGCTGCGGTTGTTCATCCAGGCAGACGACGATGACCGCCCAAAGGTACTCACGATAATTCCAGGCGTAACTAAGGAAGAAGACCTAGCAACCCTNGCATCAGATCCTGCGACCTACACTGCGCTTCTCCAGCTCGAGGAGAAAATCAAGAAACTTAGGCTCAAGGGTNTGGCCGACATCACCCGCGCTAACGTCCAGGGTCCGAGCAAAGACACCGGCGAGTACTACATCTCTACTATCGGATCGAATCTGGCTAAGGTCAGTGAGTTCGCTGGAGTGGATAGGGCTAGGACCTACACTAACAATATCTCCGAGATTAATCAGTACCTCGGTATCGAAGCCGCTAGGCANGCGATTATCAATGAGATGTATGATACTCTCGAGGGGGCTGGCCTCGATGTCGATATACGTCACTTGNTGACTGTAGCCGACGTGATGTCCAGTGAGGGTACAGTTCGCGCTATAGGTAGGCATGGAGTCAGCGGCACCAAGCACAGTATCCTAGCACGCTCGGCCTTCGAGGTCACTGTTACACATCTACTACAGGCTGGGGTGATAGGCGAGAGGGACGAACTCAGCGGAGTCACCGAGAATATCATCGTGGGGCAGCCGGTTGCGCTGGGGACCGGAAGCGTCGACCTGTATTACATCCCAGAGAACGTTTGAAAGAGGATTGATTATGGATCTGGCTAGACAACTCAAGCAGAGTATGAGTACGGGCAGTATTCTGTTCGGACAGAGGCAGACTATGAGCGCTTGCTCTAAGGGAGATGCTAGGCTAGTTATCGTTGCTGCCAACTGCCCGGTCAACTACATCTCCGAGTTGACCGATGGTCACCCTGATGTGCCCATCCATCAGGTCCAGATGGTTAACAGCCAATTGGGAGCGGCTTGTGCCAAGCCTTTCCCAGTCAGCGCTCTTTGTGTCACTGACCCCGGGCAGAGCGAACTGCTCTCTCTGTCGCCCAACGTCTGACTATCATACACGCCGGGACTAATGCCCGTGTGACTATCTCTTCAGGCGTTCGCTTCAAGTTCACAGTGCCACCGCTGGTTGCGTGGACGAGGCTGTGCGTGACCTACTGGCCTTGCGAGCCGTTAAACTCCGTCCACCCGAGGATGCCCCGAAGATTCACGGCTTCAGATGTATGGGNGTGGCCGAGAGGGTGCCNGAACTAGGGGAGGATCCTGGCTCGATGGTCCATGTCTGGCACGTACCTGTGGACATCCTNTCCTTATCTTCCACAGAGATAGAGAGGTGGAGCGTCGATGCCCCGGGAGGGAGGCACTGGATTCTCAGCGAACGTCCGTTTGACGAAGCAATCCTCGATTCACTGAAGTCTATAGATGTGGTGATTTGGGGTCCGGAACGGATGGCTAGGTGGATTGGAGAAGCAGTTCTGACAGGTGATCTAGTAGCCCATTCTCCTTCTCAACAGGGCCAGTCACAGACTGAGCACGACGAGGTCCTGATCACTGAACCAATATCTCCCGTCGTCGCACTCAGGCCTCTAGTGGAATTAGACTCGTGGCTAATGCAGCGGGGCTGGGAGGACGCCAATACATCACCCGTCCTGTTGTCGGCTAGACTTTGGGTCGTTGATGGATGTCTAAAAGGTCCTGAGGGAGATATGCAACCTTGTGTCTGGAATGTAGTTGAGGACCCATGGTCAAGAATCCTGTCTATTCACGAACCCGAGGATGAACTACCTCACCCTCCGAAACTGAGGATGATTGAGCCTCCCGATGAGAGTTGGGTCGATATGAGGGCGATGCCTACAGATTTACTCAAATTACTGGATCAACGCAAGCAGGGAGAACCCGATTCAGACAAGGGTCCGGTGAGCAGCATCATGCTGGAGTGGTGGCGACTTGATCCTGATTCGACCGGCCTCAGTGAGGGCTTGTTGGCTATCCCTGGATGGATTATTCATGCCGAGGGATTAGAGCCACAGGTTCTTCATAGTAGGAATGGAAGACTCTACATGATTGAATGATTAGTTACGCCGAAGCGCCATCAGCTCTTCTGTCGATAAAGTATCTCCTGACATTAATCTTGACATCAGATCGGTGAGTTCCAACTTCTCCTCTCCGTCGGAATCCTCTTCCTTCTTCTCTCTCAATTCCATGGCCTTCATCATGTCCTGAATCGAGTGAATGCATCGAAGAGATACGATGTATTGACCGTGCAGCATGTCTGCTTCGCGCTTAGATCTAGTTAATCCGGTATGGGCTGTGTTGGCCTTCTCTCTCAAACGGTCTACCTCCTCTGACAGTTCTACCATCAGGTCGTGTGCCTCCTGTGCCTTCATGACTGCCTTCTCTACCGATTTGTGAGCATCCTCTTGTAGCCGCTCTGCATCTCTTACAGAGTCCTTGAAATCCCGTAAATCCCCCTTCTCCTTATTCTTAGATGCTTCTTTCAGGGCCACAGACATTTGCTTCATCTTCTTGAAGTAGTCCTTCTCTCTCTTCCCTAGGAACTGTCCAGTCATGTACTGATTCTCCAGTTTTTCCATTTCTGCTCTGATTCTTCCAGCAGAGGGACCGCGTTTAACTCGACTCTTCTGTTCCTCAAGATTCTCCCGCTGCTCATCCAACTTGCCCCGCAGTACTTCTCTGACCTCCTTGAGACGCTCCGAGAGTTCTGCCCGTGTGCTCTTGAGAGTCTTGACCCGCTGGTTTGCCTCGTCCCTGATCGCCTTCTGAATCTGGACTTCGTTGATTAGTTCCTTCACCTGGCGGTTGATCTCATTCCTATCATCAAGAAACTCCCTTACCTTGGTATTCCATTCGTCTCTGGTGTCGCGGTGGCCGGATGACTTACTTCCTAAGGACGCGTGCAGAGGCTGCAAGATTCCTCTGACCTCGTCGAATTCCATAATCATCCTAAGATCTCCGTATTTCCGAACTTGATGTATCATTTAGGGCTGGCGGAGCTTAATCTGATGTTATTCATCTCCATCTCTGCGAGCAGCCATAGTGCCTTTCCTTGAGCCACCGCGAGTGACACCCAACTTCATCCCTTTTTTCTTTCTGCCCTGTTTGGCCTTTGGCTTGGGTCCATTGTCAGACGACTCAGTCTCTGTTATCTCAGACAGGCCCCCTGAATTCAATAGCGCTTCAAGTTCACTGACATCCAGTGAACCGCCGCTCTGGGCTCTGTCCTTCACGTCGGCCAGACGAATCGCTTTGCCGCCCCTGAGGGTTATCTTCTGATATGCCTTGATTCTGCCTAGCCTTCTGCGCACCTCTCTCCTCTCTGAACTGAGGACATCTAGATTCTTGTCAATTTTGTCAATGCGGCGACTAGTCTTTCGTATATCTGAGCGAGAAATGTTGTCCGAGTCCAGTTCCGTCTCGTCCAGAGCGCCGTCTACCTTCTCCCGACTGCTTTTCTTCGCCGCATCCAATTTTGTCGTCACTTCCCTCATCTTCTTGACGTGTCCGACATATTCGCTGTGAGCTTCCTCCGACTCACCTTTCCTTACTATAGCGGCTTGGATCTCGAAGAACCTTCCGAACGAATCCAACTCTCTAGCTAGAGTCGGCACGGCAGTAAGGTCATTGTCGATGGTAACCAAGCGCCGATGAGTCTCGCTCAGCCATTCGGCGAGTACGTCCGTGGGTGGGGGGATGCATGTATTTACAGAATCTCTCTTCTGGCGAGCTCTCTCAGCCGACTTTCGGATGGAGTGGAATTCTCTCAGTAAACCTTTACGGGCACCATCAGCCGATTTCATCTCACCGACCGCGGACCTAAGTGAACGCACTAGGTCAATCTGGTCCCGGCGCTCTTCCCTGAGTTCTCGGTGCTGCCTTTCGACAGAGCGCAAACTGCGCTCAAGGTCACCGCGCATCTCTTTGATGTCACTGTGGTCCATTTCCTCAAGGTCATCGAATGACTCTTTCTGTGCATCCATACTCATTCCTCTACACCTCTCGGGGCATCTCCGCCCTTCTTTGATTTGGAGTTACGAGCGAAGGATGACCTACCTCCATTGGAGACACGGATATTGGCTGCCATGAGGTCAGGAAATCCTCTTTCGAGTTCTCCGAAACCGTCTTTCAGACGCCTTTCCCAGTGAGCTATGGCGTAGTCAGACTGAGAAAGCAGTTCCCGGGCTCTGTCTAACTGCCTCCTGATTTCTCTAAGTTCAGCGGTTAGGGATACCTTCTTCTCATACATTGGCTGAGCTTTCTCGACAATCTCAATCATTCTTCGATGAGCATTGTCTGCCTTTCGGTAGAGCGTATTCATCTTAGATCTTGAGTCTATGAATGTCGCCATCTCGGGATTGGATTCGCGTCGCGACTTCAGCCAACGATCATTCTCCTCAAGTAACTTCTTCCTCCGGTCGAGCAGTTTCCTTTCCGCCTTGTGGTCCAGCGCCGAGGTCTGGATACTATTTTCGATTTGCCCGAGCTCATCCAGAAGCTTTTCCTTCTTCCAATGAGGGTCCAGATTGACCATCTTACCACTTGTAGCGAGACTGTCTCTAGCCTCCTTCACCACGCTCAGTACTGCCCCCGCCTCCTTTTGCGCTCGGTTACGCTTCTTCTTCAACTCAGACACCTTGTCGTTGGTAGACCTGTGAGATGTCGTAATCCTCTGCACTCGAGGTTCTAATGACTCCTCCTCGGCCTCAAGGGTACGAATGACGTTTGGTAACTCCTCTTTCAACACCTGCCTCCTAAGCAGGAGTGCCTGTGCGAGTTCCTCGGGAGTCACCGCAAGCAGGGCCTTAGGGTCCATAGGTTCGGGGCACAAGAGAACCTGCATTAAAGGTCACTATGTGACCTTGCTAGGGGTTTGATTCATACCGCCGGTTGTGCCGAGAACTTGCAATGGGCCTTGCCAGTTTGGTTTCGGGACTGCGGAAAACCGCCGTATTGGCAATTATTCTTGTTCTGTTGTCCGCTCCAGCTTCCGGCGAGGGCGAGAAGATGTTCTATCCTGCTGGTTCATCTGACATTGCAGTTACTGGAGAACCAGTACACGTTGGTGACGAGATCACGGCTTCCATACTTGTCAACAATCAGGGTTCGTACACTGGTTCAGTGAGGTTAGTGATTTCTGATTCGTCCGGGAACAACCTGTCAATCGGGCAAGAGGTTCCAATCAGCCCTGGATCCAGTCGCGAGGTCTTGGCCCCCTTGATTCCAACCTCGGCCGGGGTGCTGGAGTTGAATTGGGAAGTCACAAGCGATGACGGGGGAGTCTCTTCGGAATTGAGTGGATTGTTTGAGGTGCAGGTGTACGAATCTCAGACACTAGGGCTGAGATTCGATGCAGTGGAGTGGTCTCTCTCGAATGGCTTGGAATGCGATATATCTGCATCCCTAACTGACGGGAAGAAACGCGATGTGAATGTCTCAGTATCTCTGATCAGTCAGGGCGTCAGAGAAGAGGTGCAGAGGTTTGCCATCTCCCTAAGTCCGGGACTCAGGGCTTTGTCTCTGGACTTGGGTCATCCTGAAGCCGATTACATCTCAGTTGCACTGGAATCAAATGGTTGGGCATCTTCTAACTCAGCGGCAAATCTGACATGGCAGACTAGTGTCGCACCGCCTTCCATTTCGCCCTCTGTCTCAATTGGGGTGCATGAACCAGACAGGCCCGGGACTGATGATTTTGTCAATCTTCCATACTGGCTCAACAATTCAGGCGGCGCGGCAACTCTCCCGGGCATACTGAAGGTTGTGAGCACATCTGATGGAATGGTACTGGCGCAGATTACCATCTCGTCGATATCTGGAGGAGGATCATCTTCAGGAGTACTCAGTATAGGGCCATGGCCAGACACACCTATGGTCGAAGCCGAGGTTGCATGGGAAATGGAAGGTTCTACCGCCACCGCCCCGTTAACGGTATTCTCACAGTCCGAAAATGGAGGTGGTTGGGAATTGCCTTTCGATGCAATGGCAGCTGTATACGGTGCCGTGTTGGGCCTTGCTGTAGTTCTCGTAGGCCTTATCGTCTGGCGAGCGGTGTCGGAGAAGACACCGAGCACGGAAAAAGACTCGAACATTCTGAGGGATTCACGGATTGCTCGTAGGCTAGAGCGAACACCTCCTAAGAAGGAAGTCAGATGTCCTAGTTGCGAGCAGCGGTTGAGCATCCCGGTGGAACACACCGGCTCTGTCAGGTGTCCGGCTTGCACGACTCAATTTTCGGCCGCTTCGATTGAGGAGGATTTGGATTTAGAGGAACCGAATCAGATGCCGCAAGAAATCCCCAATGAAGACGCCACAAAAGCCAGCGAACCCGTGGCTAGGTCCCAAGATGAGATACTGTCATGTCCGCAGTGCGATCAGCAACTAAAAGTCCCCATCGAGCGCAGACCCGTCCGCTCGAGATGCCCAGCTTGCAGAACTGAATTCATGGCCGAGGTCGGTGAGTCGGATGACTGAACTGAGCGAATTTGAGGAGATGTATCTGAAACGCCTGTTCGAAGCGCACGTGGACAATCCTAGTGACATTGTCAAGACCACCCAACTCGCTGAGATGATGGATGTCAGCCCAGCCTCGACCACAGAGATGATTCAGCGACTAGCCAACCGAGATCTAGTCACTCACATCCCCTACAAGGGCTGCAGACTGACACCAGATGGATTCCAGCAAGCGGCGATGATCAAGCGTCGCGAAGGACTCCTCAAAATCCTGTTGACCGAGGTCATCGGATTCGAAGGCGACGTCCATGAGGCAGCCTGCAAGATTGAGCATGCTATAGATGAGGAACTTGAAATGGCACTCGATAAGATGCTGGGATATCCCGAGAAAACACCGAGTGGAGAACGTATCCCAATCATAGAGCGGCAGTTGGAACCTATGAGAACAGGATTACTCTTACCCCTCTCTGCCCTGCCAATAGGATCTACTGCTACTATCGAGATGATGGTGATGAGGCCTACTGACGTCCGAACTCTCGAAGTTACTGGGGTAGGAGTAGGGGCCAAGATAAATTCGACCGACGATGGCATTACCTGTAACGGCACTATTGTCAAAATGACGAAATCACTCTCTCTTCGCATCCTTGCTAGGACCGATGAGGTGTTGTGATGACAGACGTCCGGACAGTTGATCTCGAAGCACTGGCTGACTCCTTGGAGGATACCGTCCCTCCAGCCCCTGAGATGCCTCCTCGATCGATGTCTGAGCCGCAGCGTAGCCCAGGGGAAGCAGGGCAGATCAAGAGGCTAAAGTCGCAGGAGGAACTCTTGCTCAGAGCAGACCGACTCCTTATCAGTGACGGAGCAAGACTCGTCCTGTTTCTTCCACTGATGGTGATAGTCCTCTATGGGCTGGCTCAAACCTTCACCACATCGAATCCACAATGGTGGGCCAATCACATTGAAGCCGCTGTTGGAGGGCTGGGTATGTCGACCGGAATCTACGGATTGTCCTTGCTGATGTTGGTGGCCGACACCGCTTTGCTGCTTATACTGCTGAGGCTGATGGTGCTTACAAGGACGATTTTCAGACTCGAGGCGAAGGAGTTGACTACAATCGGTCTGACTTTCAACAGCGCTCACGGTTATGCCGAGATGAGGGCCACCATAGATGGTGCAATCAGGCAATTGGGAGTTACCCTAATACTGATTTCCATGGCTGCCATTCTACTAGCAGCGAGCTTATGGCTTCCCGAGGAAGTCGTTGCCACTCCGATACTGGTGGCATTCTCGACAGGGGCTCTGCTTTCAGGACACGGCGTGCACATGGTTTCGGACCGTCCACGCTTCAATACAAGTGAGCCGTGGGGTATGCTGGAGGCATTCTCTCCACCAATCCATCCGGCCCTACTCAGTCACCCGTTCGCCGATGTAATCAGGGCTCACATCGATCCTCTGCTTGCAGTTAGGATATCTCAGTATCTAGGATTACTAGATTCCAAGATACATGAACACAGTAGTAGGGAGGAACTGCAGGAGACTCTACTACACCTGCTGTACTTGCGGCGCTCATCCTTAATTGATGAGGGGCAGTTCAGAGCCACATTGGAGTCGATGGTGGATTCGTCATCCATTGAGGGGCTGTTCAGTCACCCCGAGCTTGGTGAGGAGACTTGGGATCGACTCCTCTCACGCGCTCGCAGCGAGTGTCCTCCATTCTTCAGACTGCATGATAGAATCAGGATGCGTCGCATTGGAGGACATACTGAAGATGGTATATGGCTCGATGTGGATATGGAGAACCTAGTAGTCGGTCAGGCCAACCTGTTCGCTTTCGTGCTCAACGAAGAGAAGGAGCCAAGGGACGTTGTACTCAAGGTCCAGACCCCTGATTTTAGGCCACATGAGTGCGTGTACAGACTCAGAATAGAACCATTCTCAGTCGATTCAGAAAATCTCTCCACCGATATTTCTTCGTCACTGCTCAGCACCATCTCTGCGACTAACATCGTATGGCAGAGTCTACTGCCATCGTCGATGGGCGAATCGACAGTAACAGTGAGACTCGAGGATGATGCAGGGAACCTGATTTCAGGGCGAGTACTGACGGTGCAGGTCAGGTCCGACCTACTCACGAGAATCAAGATGACGCTGGGTGGCCTTTTCATGGTCGGGGCAGCTATTGCAGTTCTCTCTCCAATGCTCCCATTCTTACTGAACCTACTGGGATTGTGATTCAGGTCGATTCAAAGGGCATCTCCTTCTGCCCTACCTGTGCCGGATGACGAAGCGAGGCCCGATGACGACCTCAGGACTAGGCTGCATGCTATGGAGACCAAACTCAGGCGGATGCGTGAGCAGAGGAATGTACACAACGAGAACGCACGTCGAGCCGCTGATTCTCGTGATTCAGTCCAACAGCAGTCCAAAGAACTCAGAGAACGCATCAAGGAACGCTTGGATGAACAGAAGGAGGTCCGTGTTAGGGCTAAGGTGCACCAAGCCAAGCGCGATGAGATTCAATCCCAGATGCGTGAGCTGATAACCCAGCGTCGAGGAAAGAGGAGTGATGATGGCACCAAGTCAGTTGTCATCCAATTGTCCGAGACCCTTGGAGAGATAGATAGAATCGAGAACCGCATAATGACAGATGGTTCGTTGACTCTAGATAAGGAGAATGCGATGCTGAAGAAACTCAAGTTGCTGATTACCAAGCGAGATGAGCTTTTGCCAATAGCCGAGGAATTTCAGATTATCGAAATAGATCTCGGCGATATGGAGGGCTCAATCCAGCTACTCAAGGCCGAGGCGGACTCTCAGCACAAGGCCATGCTGGATGCCCACAAGGAGGCCGACGGCATCTGGGAGGAGATTAAGCCGGTGCTTGAGGAGAGAGACTTCTTGAGGGCTGAAGGAGACAGGCTGCACAATGCCTTCGTCTCTTCTAGGGAGGGTGCAGACCACATCCATTCAGAAATCAAAATCCTACTGGATCAGGTTAACGAGATACGTGACGAGCTCAAGGCCCAGCGGGAGGAGCGAGAGAGGTTAATCAGAGAACACAGTCAGTCTGTCCGGGATGCTCTCAGGACGCCTGATGAGGACGAGGAACTCGCCTCATCTCTTGCCGATGAACTCCTGGAGAAAGGCTCCATCACTCTGGGTGGAACTAGGACTGATAATGATTCCAAGCCACAGTCGAAAAAGAAGGAACGGAAGAGGCCTAGGAGACTCGGCACCACCCGGGGGAAGCGTGACTGACTACGAGCCGCGCTCTGCCATACGAACATCGAGTTTTTCGATTTCTAAGCCGTCCATGGGTTTTCCAGCCATCATCGACGAGGCTTCAGTTACTTTCCCAGGGTCGTTGAAGTGGTGTGTGGCCATTACGATGGCTGAGGCAGTGGTTGCTGGGTGCTCAGACTTGAAAATACCCGATCCGACGAACACCCCATCCATCCCCTGCTTCATTAGCAGAGCGGCGTCCGTTGGAGTCGCAATCCCACCTGCCGAGAATGTTACCACTGGCAACCGACTCATTTCTCTCACCTCGCCCATAATACCGACAATCAAGTCGTGGCAGGCATCCATACTTCCGAAAGGCGTGTTCTGAACTACTATGTCGTGCTCGCTCTTCGACTCGATTCCTCGGAAGCCGTCGGATATCGTACGTGCGATGACCTCGAACCCAGCGTCGTCGACACTCTGTAGTAGCGCAATCTCTTCGGCTACTAGTCTCGCGTGTTGTATGGCACTGACGACGTTACCCGTGCCCGCTTCGCCTTTGGTACGGATCATCGCTGCTCCCTCCATTATCCTGCGACAGGCCTCGCCGAGATTGGTGCAGCCGCACACAAAGGGAATGGTGAAGTTGTTCTTAGCGATGTGATAGAATGGGTCTGCCGGAGTGAGCACCTCGCTCTCGTCGACCATGTCGACACCTAGTGTCTGTAGTACCCGAGCTTCCTCGTCATGCCCGATACGTGCCTTGGCCATAACCGGGATGCTGGTGGTATCGATAATGCCTCTGATTAGGTCCGGATGGCTCATCCTAGCGACGCCCCCGTCAGCTCTGATATCTGCTGGAACTCTCTCTAGTGCCATCACTGCAGTCGCCCCGGCATCTTCGGCAATGTGCGCCTGCTCAGGAGTAACCACGTCCATGATGACGCCACCCTCCTGCATCTTAGCGAATCCGCGCTTTAGCAACTCGGTGCCGTGACGCATCTTTTGCAGATCGACCAACTTGGACATAGCAATGCCTCTGGGTATGTACTCAAGAACCTATTCAGGTCAAACCTGTAATCACGAATCTGCCAATACCGGTGAATCACCTTCTGCTAGAGGAAGGTCGGGNGACTCGNNCTCATTCTTGTCCAACCAGTCCATCTCCTCTTCAGGTAGGTCCGTATCTGCATAGATTGCATCGACTGGACATTCTGGNACACAAGCGGCGCAGTCGATGCACTCATCGGGATCGATGACGAGGTACTCATCGGCTTCCCGGAAGCACTCTACGGGGCAGACTGCAACNCAATCTTGGTATTTGCAGCGAACNCACGCACTAGTTACTACATGAGTCATGTTTACTCATTTCGGGGGACGTATAATCGAGTAATAAACTTGCTCGGGAACTGCCCGTAGTAACTAGGAATCCAACATTGATAGTATCACCTCAGTGATTACATCTGAGGGTTCGTCACCAGGGTAGGACTCAATCTTGAACTGACCCTTGGCAACCGCTACTGTATTTTCTTCTGAGACTAATACAATTTCTCCGCGTACTAAGTTCGAGATTCTGATTCTAACGTGCATGACCTTCTCGTCATCAATTCTCTTTGAGACTCCCTCATCGAGCAATCTCTGCAGAATCTCATTACCTAGTCCAGCGAGCGCATTCAACGCAGTCTTCTTCCTCTTAGTTGTGGCTTCTAAGATGGTTTGCTCAGAGCCGTGCCATGACTTGTCTTTCTCGACCGTTAGATTGCAGTCATCTCCGGTCAACCAACGCAGACTCTCCTCCAACAGGACAAGGTCGTCGACAGCGCTAGCATGAATCCTCCAGGTCGCGCTGTGCAGCCCCATGGCCCTAGCACGGGCGATTCGCCCTTGAATGCGACTACTGCTCAAACACAAAGGCCCCCTATGGGGCTTTGATTCAAATACTGGGGGCAGGTCGGACGGCCCGCATACGGGGTAGCCCCTGAGAAGAGGTCGTTGTTATGGCAAAGGGAGCAGCAGCAAGGGCAGCGGCACGCAAGCAGCGGGACAAGTGGAAGTCCAAGCGCTGGTTTACCATTCGGGCCCCCCGTAACCCTTGGTCTTTCAATATCATCGGCGAGACGATTGCAGAGGATGAAGAGCAGCTCATCGGTCGACCCTACGAGATAATGCAGAACGAACTTGACGGAGATTTCTCCAAGATGCATGTCAAGGTGCAGTTCAGGATTTCAGGTGTGGTCGGCGCGGATGCTTTGACGGAGTACNTCGGACACGAGTTGCTGAAAGATCATATCCGCCGACAGGTCCGACGTGATCGCGGCAAGATTGATGACACGGTGGATGTAGTCACCGATGACGGCTTCTACATTAGGGTCAAGCCACTGATGATTTCGAGGCACAGTATCAAGGGGAGCCAGAAAAGGCAGATGCGCACACTGGCTCGCGACATCATACTCAAGGTAGGAGCCACTTCTACATGGGTCGAAATGCAGAAAGCCTCCTTAGATGGCACACTAGAGACTCAGATTAAGGAGGCTGCGTCCAAAATCCAACCTGTCAGAGAGGTGATGATCCGTCGCGTCCAGTTGATGCAGTCCGGAGTTATCACAAACGACGGACCCACTCTTGAGCAGGTGCTCGAAGATGAGATGGCCAAGAAGAAGGACGACAAAATTGAGGATGAGCAAATCAAGGAAGACGGGGAAATAGATATTCCCGTAGAAGAGGTTCTTGAGGTAGAAGAAGAGGACGTAGAAAACTCGTCCGAAGAGGTTGATTACGAATCCATGACGGTAGCCCAACTAAAGGAACTACTGAAGGAGGCCGGCAAACCCGTCTCTGGTAAGAAGGCTGAGCTCATCGAGCGTCTGAAGGAGTAATCTGATGGCCCGCATAGCGGTGCTCTGCGGAACAGGCATGAGCGCCTTCGCATCACAATTAGTTTCTGTATCTGGTGCCGCGGCTAGCACTATGCGGGTAGATTCTGAATGGGGTCAGGTACCAGCAACACTCGTCAGCATTGATGATGATGAAGTACTGATTATCGACAGACATCACTCCGATTCCGACTTGAGAACTCCTCCTCATCGCATCGAGCACCGCGCTAATGTCCACGCCGCTGTCAGTTTCCAGCCAAAACTAGTACTCAGTATCAACTCGGTCGGGAGTATGTGTGAGGATATCCCGCCCGGCGTTATAGGTGTTGCAGCAGACGTCCTCGATCTTGCCGTGAGGCCATGGACGTTCCACGATGACCATGCGACTCACACTGACAGAACGTCGTGCTTCGACTCCCTCGCCAGCAAGACCTGTGCCAAAACTCTTGAAGTCATTCAAGGACAAGTTGCAACCAACTTGGTTGTAGCGCAGTGCGTAGGCCCTCAGTTCGAGACTCCTTCGGAGATCGATGCGCTTGAACGTCTAGGGGCTGACGTTGTTGGGATGACACTCGGGCCTGAATCTAGGCTAGTAGGTGAGAGAGGGTTTCCCCACGTTGCGCTGGTATGCTCTTCTAATTGGGCTGCAGGCAGGACCCCTGGATATCCTGAAGCAGAGATTGACCACGATACTGTCGATGCCATGGCGGCGACCATGAGGGAGCGTATCGGAGAATGCGTGAAGGCACTCTTATCCTAGTCGGGTGATGATTTGGATAATGATCTAAAGATAGGATTCGTCCTCATTGGATGCTCCATACTGCTATTCCCTATGATGATGGATTTGATGCAAGAGCACGACGACGTAGTCAGGGAGCATGAACGCGAGTGTGACATGAATTACAGGTCACTGGTTCTTCATACCAACGAGTCTCCTGATCCAGTGCTTTGCAAAGAGCTGGAGGAGGAGAAATCACGTAGAGTGTCGTACTTCCTTGGATCGCTGGCCTTGTTCGTGATATTGGGATTAGGCGGGCTGGTAATGGTGCTGCCATACGAGGGTAGCGATCCTAAGCAGCCACCGCTTGGTGGGCAACTACGTTGATGAGTCTCCTTACTCAGCCAGCATCATGGCGCGATTAGTTAGTGTAGACGATTGGATAGGAATTGAGGCGCAAAGTAGCCCCGATGGTTCTTGGTTGACGATGATGTCGCGCGTGGCTNCATTCCACCACAAACACGCCTTCGCATCCGAGGAAAATAACGGGCATGATATGGGCTATCGTGTGGCTCTAACTGTCGAGGAGTTAGGTGAATTCGCCGCTGCCATCACAAAAGGCAAGCCCGATGAGGAGGCAGCCGAGGAGCTGGCTGACCTACTGATACTGATTCTGGGCCATTCTCTGGCGATGAAGATTGATCTCGAGTCCGAGTTCCATAAGAAGATGGATCGGATAATGACTAGAGAGGCACGCAGAGGTAGGCTCGGAATACGCGTCACTGAGTACACAGGGGACGAATCATAGAGTACCCTTGGTGATGCGATTACTATTCTTCATCGGGCGCGGGAGTACCTTTCCTGGTTACTCTAGACCAAATGCTAAGCACAATAGCTAATGCAGCCATTGCAAATACACTAGCAAGCACATAGGACCACCAGTAATTTCCAAGTTTTTCAACTACTGAAATGCATACTATTACAGGTATTGCGACAAATTGGAAAAGAATAAATCCAGCTGGGCCATCATATAACCTCCCCCAAGCCTCTATAATTGACTTTGAACGAGTTTTATTCCTCCATTTTTCCAATTTGGCATCTATCTTCTCGGCCAAATTCATACCTAATCCTCTAAACGCCCCTTAATGACACATACGTCATGAAGGGTAGGGGAGATGATGTTCGTATCAACTAGCATAACTCATCTAATTTGATTTCATTTTTTTCCAGAGCCAACTCAACGGCATGAAAACAAAAAAGAATGCGAATATGTTTAGCATGAACGCACTCATCATTCCATCGGAACTAAGATTCGCCCAGTCCCAGTACCATACCATGAACAACGACAGGAGAAATACCAGAGAGAAGCAGATGATGAAACGCTTCATTGGAGGGGTTTCCTCCACCCATTTTTCTATCTTGGCTTGCAACGTCCCCTCATCCATACTTCGTACCCCTTACTGATGCTGATATCAGTTTGGGTACAGTAATTGATGTCCGCATCAACAAGGGTAATGCCGTCCAATCATTTATGTTCAAAACCCAAGGATGGCGTTCTATGGGAGGCATAATGGAAAATA